>JAEEGL015808568.1_pt1 | contig 16584 bp, 11 predicted proteins | sample 9134231 | NCBI WGS metagenome assembly JAEEGL01 (sample SAMN16246548, study PRJNA631951) | gut metagenome | biome: gut microbiome; feature: rumen; material: fiber-attached | host: Bos | place: Iran: Karaj | collected 2018-10 | reverse complement strand
TCCCGAGCCGCGGTATCATGGGTATGCGTACCTACGTGATGAACGTTTCCGCCGGCGAGGCTATCATGGCGCACCGGTTCCTGGAATACCAGCCGTGGAAAGGCGAGATTGTCAAGCGTACCAACGGTTCCCTCATCGCTATGGAGGCGGGAACGGCTTATGCCTATGCGCTGGACAAACTGCAGGACCGCGGACGGTTCTTCATCGAACCGCAAGAGGAAGTGTATGCCGGTCAGGTAGTAGGCGAGAACGCCAAAGAGGGCGACATCGTCATCAACGTGACCAAGAGCAAGAAACTGACCAATATGCGATCCAAGAGCGCGGACGACAAAGCAGTGCTGCCGCCGCCCGTGAAGATGAGTCTGGAGGAAGCGTTAGAGTACATCAAAGAGGACGAATATGTAGAGGTCACCCCGCACGCAATGCGTATCCGCAAAATCATCCTTGACGAGCTGGAGCGCAAACGCGCAGGAAGAGCGTGAGAAAAATCGTAATCCCGTAATTACGTAATCCCGTAATCCCGAAAAATTAAAAAAATCAACAATATTATGCAAATTAATCAAAGTGAATTAAAAGACCTGATGGCTGTAGTAACGCTGACAATCGAGCCAGCCGACTATCAGGAAGAAGTAACCAAGCAACTGAAAGAAGTACGTCACAAAGCGCAAATGCCGGGTTTCCGCCCGGGCATGGTGCCTGCCGGACTGGTAAAGAAAATGTACGGAAAGGGTATCTTGGCTGACGTGCTGAACAAGAAAGTAGGCGAAGGTCTGCAGAAGCACATCGAGGACAACAAACTGAATATCTTAGGTGACCCGCTACCAAGCAAAGAGTCCCCGAAGATCGACCTGGACAACGAGGAGAGCTTCACCTTTATGTTTGACATCGCTGTAGCCCCCGAGTTCGACGCCAAACTGACAGGCAAGAACAAACTGACCGAGTACGTGATCGAGGTTACCGACGAGATGATCAACAACCAGATCCAGTCGTACTGCGCACGCTTCGGCGAATACGCACAGGCAGAAGAGGTGGCGGAAGGCGACATCGTGAAAGGTATTGCCAAGCAGGTTGACGGCGAGATCGTCAAAGAGGGTGCCGTCCTCAATCCGGCTTACATGAAACAGAAGACACAGCAGAAGAAATTCATCGGAGCGAAGAAAGGCGAAGTAGTGACCTTTAACCCGACGAAAGCCTTCGGCAGCGAAGTAGAGGTAAGTTCCCTGCTGGGTATCAGCAAAGAGCAGGCAACCGGTCTGACCAGCGATTTCACCTTTGAGATTCAGGAGATCACCCGCCATACGGACGCCGCTCTCAACGAAGAACTGTTCACGAAAGTATATGGCGAGAACGCGCCGAAAGACGAGGCAGAGTTCCGCGCCCGCATCAAAGCAGAGATCGAAGCCAACATGGCTGAGGACAGCAAATACAAATTCGGTCTGGACGCCAAAGAGGCAATCATGAAGAAGATGGAGAAGATCGAGTTCCCCGTTGATTTCCTCAAACGCTGGGTATTGGAGACCAACGAGAAGATGACCCAAGAAGAGCTGGACAAAGATTTCGACAAGATGCTGGAGGAACTGAAATGGCATCTGGCTAAAGACCAGCTGATGAAGGAATACAAGATTGACGTACAGAAAGAGGACGTAGAGGCATACGCGAAAGAGGTAGCCCGCATGCAGTTCATGCAGTACGGTCTGATGCACGTGGACGACCAATATCTGACCAACTACGCCAACGAGATGCTGAAACAGGAGAACCAACTGCGCGGCATTGTAGAGCGCGTAGCCGAGAACAAGATCTACGAAGCGCTGAAAGGCGTTGTGAAGGTCGAGCAGAAAAAGATCTCGCACGAAGAGTTTGGTAAATTGTTTAGTTAATGACACACATTCATTTTATAGCTATTGGCGGCGCGGCAATGCACAATCTGGCATTAGCCGTTGCCTCCAAGGCGGGGTACAAAGTAACGGGGTCGGATGATGAAATCTTCGACCCTGCTTTGTCTCATTTGCGCGAGGCGGGACTGCTTCCGGACGAGATGGGTTGGCATCCCGAGCGTATCACGCCGGACATTGACGCTATCATTCTGGGCATGCATGCCCGCGAAGACAATCCGGAGCTGGTCAAAGCCCGCGAGTTAGGAATCAAGATCTATTCCTTCCCCGAATACCTGTATGAGCAAACGAAAGACAAGATCCGTATTGTAGTAGGCGGCAGCCACGGCAAGACCACTACGACCAGCATGATCCTGTATGTGCTGCAGCGGTTAGGGATTGAAGCGGACTATATGGTAGGTGCCCAGATAGAGGGTTTCGAGCGGATGGTACGGCTGTCCGACACCGCCAAGTATGCCGTGTTTGAGGGTGACGAATACCTCACTTCCCCACTCGACCTGCGGTCCAAGTTCCTTTGGTACCATCCGCATGTAGCTATCCTGACCGGTATTGCGTGGGACCATATCAATGTCTTCCCTACTTTCCCGCAATATGTAGATACTTTCCGCAAGTTTGTACACTCGATTGAGCCGGACGGCAGTTTTATCTACTACAAGGGCGACGAGAACCTGCGGGCGATAGCCGGGGATGCACGCAAAGATATCACATGTATCCCGTACGACGCGTACGACGGCAACGTAGAGATGCAGATTTTCGGCCGGCATAACATGCAGAACCTGCAGGCAGCCATGCTGGCATGCCATTGCATCGGTGTAGCGCCGGAGGATTTCTACCGCGAGATCAGTACGTTCACCGGTGCCTCGAACCGTCTGGAGAAGATATGCGAAACGGCAGACAGCGTGGCCTACAAAGACTTCGCGCACTCGCCGAGCAAACTGAAAGCGACCATCAATGCCGTACGCGAACGCTATCCGGAGAAGAAACTGATTGCCTGCATGGAGTTGCATACCTTCAGCAGCCTGATGGCGGAGTTTCTGCCGCAGTACAAAGGGTGCATGGCAGAAGCGGACGTGGCGTATGTCTATTTCAACCCGAAGGTAATCGAGCACAAACGTCTGACGCCTATTAGCGCGGAAGAGGTACGTGAGGCATTTGGCACAAAAAACGTGGAGGTCTTCACGGAGAGTCTGGCGCTGCAACTCAGGCTACAAAGTCTGGACTTTACCAACACCGCCCTGCTGATGATGTCCAGCGGCACTTTCGACGGAATCAACATAAAGGAATTTGCAAAACAATTAATCCATGGATAAGCAAAAAAGACGCGACTACCTGTACATGCGCATGGCACGTACATGGGCGGAGAACAGTTACTGCGTGCGCCGCAAAGTAGGTGCACTGCTGGTAAAAGACCAAATGATCATCTCTGACGGCTACAACGGCACACCTTCGGGATTCGAGAACATCTGCGAGGACGAGAACAACGTATCCAAGCCGTACGTGCTGCACGCGGAAGCGAACGCGCTGACGAAAGTAGCACGGTCCAACAACAGTTCGGACGGAGCAACGCTGTATGTGACGGCTTCGCCGTGTCTGGAGTGCTCGAAGCTGATTATCCAGAGCGGTATCAAAAGGGTCGTTTACGGCGAAGAATACAGGATTATGGACGGCGTGGAGTTACTCAAGAGAGCAGGCGTAGAAGTAGAGTTTCTGAAGGACTGCCCTGCGGACTGATATAAATCAATATAAACCTACACATATATGAAGAACTTCCGTTTGCCCGTATTCGCTATCTGGGCTGTTATGATGCTATCGGTCAATATAGCTCTTGCCGATGAGCAGCCAGAGGGAGATTGTAATGGTATCTTAATCCCGTATGTGAATGATTTCGAGAATGAGACAGCCGGTGTACAGCCGGCGTGCTGGACATTCTCCAGTACCACAAGCATCGCAGGAAATGCTTCTTCGAAATATCTCTCTTTGAACGGCACAAGCGGAACTGCATACGCCATTACGCCACGTCTTTCCAAGCCGGCAAATGAAGTGATGATTTCTTTCTATGAGCAGGAACATACACAATATGGTTCCTCATGGGGGGCGTATGGTCCATGCGTAATAGGCACTATTACGCATCCGTCGGATACCTCTACTTTTACGGCACTGGATACTTTGCCTGCATCTTGGGAGAAATACCGCCGTGCGGAATATTTCCTGTATAATGCGCCGTCAACGGATTATTATATCATGTTTAAATACAACGGGTATAACGCCTACGCCTATGGTAATAGTTACTGCTATATAGACAGTGTACAAATAGATTCACTACCTACCTGTTTCCCTGTGAAGGATATTCGTCTGGATACTGTATATGCGACCACGGCGGAGTTATCCTGGACGCCCGGAAGGGAGGAACAGGCATGGGATGTGCTGGTATTAAGCGCAAAAGGTGATACGTTGTTTAATAATACAGTGACAAACAACCACTGCACGGTTAGCGGTTTAACGCACAGGACACCTTATACTATAACCGCGTATGTGCGCGCTAATTGCGGCGACGGCGATTTGAGCCGTTTAAGTCAAGCCACGTTCTCGTTTGAGACTCAAACAGATTGCGGTTCCCCGATCGTGACGCTACCGTTTATAGAGAATTTCGAGAGTACCAGCGCCGACACCAGACAAATGCCCTCCTGCTGGAGAAAGATTTTGCGTCCGACAGCATATAGTATTTATCCGTATGTCTATTCCAATTATTCTTACTGCCACTCATGCGAAAACACGCTGTATATCAGCGGCAATAATTATGGTATATATACCATCCTGCCGGAGTTCTCGGAGGACGTCAACAAGTTACAAATAAGCCTCTGGACCCGTAACTCGTTGGTCGATCCTACTCACGGCTCGTTCATCATAGGCGCTATAAGTAATCCGAACGACTCAACGACCTTCTTCCCTATAGACACGCTCCCGCAAAGCACGGACTTCACCGAGCATCTGGTATATTTAGACCAAGTGCCGGCGGGTTATAAATATATTGCTATTCTCTACGACAGATTTACATCCGGCTCTTCATGGTTAATGCCAACAGGTATGATAGACGATGTGACGGTGGACTATGCTCCCGGCTGTCTGGCTATAGAGGACATACAGTTAGACTCGGTAGGTCCTAATAATGCTACATTCTCATGGATTCCCAAGCGGGCAAACCCTTACGGCTATGAGGTGACGGTTACTAATGAATATGACAATTCGGTTATGTTGTCCGATACGGTTTATATGCCTTCTGTTCAGATAAGCGGATTGGATTTCTCCAGCGAGTACAAGCTGAATGTCTCTGTGGCTACTATCTGCACGCCGGGAAACAGCGCTGAGCCATACGCAGAGAGTTTCTTTATCAAGACGGAGTGTAAGCCCATTGAATCGCTGTACAATGAGAGTTTCGAGCATTTTGTGGCTTATCCGTATAAAGCGGAGAATGTAACTACACCTGACTGCTGGAATGTGATAAACGCCAACAGCCTGTATTACTCGCAGCGGATCTATGTGACATCGGCTCCATCTTATGTTCATAACAGCAAGCAAAGCCTGCTCTTTGAGTTATCGGCATACTATCCCTCCTATGCCATTATGCCGGAGATGAACATTGATTTGAGCACGCAGCAGATTTCGTTCTTCTATAAACTAACCGATACATATCGTCGCGGGGATTTGACGCTTGGTTATTTCCCGAAGGATAGTTTGGTGGATTCGGCTTTTGTAGCGCTCACCACTATGACGCCCGCATTACAATGGTACGGTCTGAAGAACTATCGTTTGGAGAGAGTACCGGCAGGTGCGCGTCTGGCATTCAAATACTACAACCCGAATATGCCCCAATACGAATTTAGCCGTGCAGGGATAGCGATAGACGACATTACGATAGAGTCTATCAATAACTGCCATCCGCCTTTGAGGGTTTTGGCAGACTCCGTTACCAGCCATTCCGTGCGGGTCCACTGGCAGCCGGAGTTTGAAGATAACACGCATTTTAATGTGGTTATTTCGCAAGGAAAAGACACGCTCTTCTACGCGGAGGAATATCCGGATACCTTGTGCGTGATAGACGGTCTGCAATATGCAAAATACTATTATCTGGACTGTCATATATCTACTGCGTGCGGCGACCGGACGTCTGATCCGCTCCAATCGTCTGTTTATTTTGTTACGGAATGTGCGCCGTTTGCGATACCATACCAAGAGGATTTTGAGCACGCCAATACTACTTATGTTGCCGGACATTTGCCTTACTGCTGGTTACACTGGGGCAACCGGCAGACAGGCTTGCGGGCTTGGGGCAATCCAACGAGTTATAGAACACATTCGGGTGGTGGAATACTGGATCTATTTGCCGATTCTGCCTCTTGGAGCATGGTATCTTTGCCGGAGTTTGAGGCGAGTGTAGATACCCTTGCTATCTCGTTCTATTCGAAGAATTTTGGTCCGGAAGAAGGCGAGACCGGAACTCTGGAAGTGGGCTACCTGCCGAATCCGGCGGATTCATCTACATTCGTTTCCGTTGCTTCCATCTCAGGTTATGATGAATACACCCTCTCTACCGTCGATTTCCGGGACGCCCCGGAGGATATACATGTGATTGCATTCCGCTTTGCCGGAGGAGATGAGACTAATGAAGTTTATATCGATGACATTACCGTAGAGAGCAATACCCGCAAGGAGGTAACGAAAATAGAAACCGTTGGGGATGGAGGGTCCTCCCAAGCCACCAAATTTATCCGTAATGGTCAACTCTTTATTCTCCGTGACGGACGGGTATATACTATCTATGGCACGATAATTGATGAATTCTAAGGGACATTTATAATATACAATATATGAAGAAATACATTTTACCTACATTGACAGTAGCCGGCGTGTTAATCGGTATTATTATCGGTATGGCGTTGAGCCAGAAAGCGAACGCACAGCGGATTATTTATCAGAACGGCACATGGCAGTTGGAACAATCCAAAGTGGACCGTCTGCTGCAACTGATGGAAAGCGCCTATGTGGACGAACTGAATATAGACAGTATTACCGATGAGGCGATGACGGATCTGGTACACAAATTAGATCCGCATAGTTCGTATATCCCGAAGGAAGATTTGGAAATGGTGAACTCGGAGTTAGCCGGTTCATTCTCGGGTATCGGTGTACAGTTCTCGATTCAGCAGGACACGGTACGTATCGTAGCTGTCATAGCCGGCGGTCCGTGCGAAGGCGTGGGAGTGCTGGCAGGCGACAAACTGATTACCGTTGATGACAGCGTTTTCACGGGCAAAAAGATCAATAACGAGAAAGTGATGCGTACACTCCGCGGCGAAAAGGGCACCCAAGTAAAACTGGGCGTGCTTCGTTCCGGAATGAACGAGCCGCTCTATTTCACAGTCACAAGAGGCGATATACCGGTGACGAGCGTGGATGCGAAGTTCATCATTGAGCCAGAAGCCGAAGGTCAAAACTCGAAAGACAAAATCGGATTTATCCGTGTTAACAAGTTCGGCGAGACGACGTATAAGGAGTTCATCTCCGCTTTAGCAGACCTGTATGCCAAAGGCGCGACGAGCTATATCGTGGATCTGCGCGAGAACAGCGGCGGTTATATGGAGCAGGCAATCCGCATGGCGAATGAGTTTCTGCATCGCGGTGACCTGATCGTATATTCAGAGGGCCGTGCTTATCCGCGATATGAGGCAAACGCTAACGGCAGCGGGCGATTCAAGGACGTGCCGCTGGTTGTGCTGATCGACAATTTCTCGGCCTCAGCGAGCGAGATCTTCGCCGGTGCGATGCAGGACAACGACCGCGCGACTATCGTAGGCCGGCGTTCGTTCGGCAAGGGTCTGGTACAACAGCAGATGCCTTTCGACGACGGCAGCGCCGTGCGACTGACTGTCGCCCGGTACTACACCCCTTCGGGCCGATGCATCCAGAAGCCTTACACTCTGGGTGATCAGGAGGATTACGAGAAAGACCTGCTGGACCGGTTCGAACACGGCGAGTTCTATTCTGCCGATTCTATCCATTTTGCGGACACCACTATTTATTACACCAAAGGCGGACGCAAGATGTACGGCGGCGGCGGTATCATGCCGGATGTATTCGTAGGAAGAGACACAACGCTCAATACGCCCTGGTACAACCGCTGCGTGAATCTGGCATACACGTATCAGTTTGCCTACCAATACACAGACCGACACCGCAAAGAGTTGAGCAAATTCAAGGACTGGCAGAGTCTGGAGAAGTATCTGCTGAAACAGAATGTATTGCGTGAGTTTGTGAAGTTTGCAGAAGACAAGGGCGTGGAGCCGAACGAGGCGGAGATACAAAAATCGCGCCCGTTAATGACGCGACTTTTGAATGCCTATATCGTGCGCAATATCTTAGGAGACGAAGGATTCTTCCCTCTCTTTGAGCGCGACGACGAGATCACTAAAGCTGCTGTAGAGCAGCTAACACGAAGCGATAGAACTTCTGCACAGTAGCGATATTCACACGCTCATCGGGGGAATGGGGATGCTCAATGGTAGGACCGAAAGAGATCATCTCCATTCCTTCGTATTTAGCCCCTATGATACCACATTCGAGTCCGGCATGAATAATGATGACGCGCGGCTCGGAGCCAAACTCCTTCTCGTACGTTGCCTTCATTGTAGCCAAGAGTTGACTCTTGAGGTTGGGTTTCCAGCCGGGGTATGATCCGCTGAACTGTACGTCTGCGCCTGCGAGAGAGAAAGCGGACTGGATGATGGACGCCAACTCTTCCTTTCTGCTCTCTACGGACGAGCGGGTGAGACAGCAAACCTCAACGACATGTACCATTTGGTCATTTACCATTTTGGTATTTGTAGAGATCATAGCTACGTTATTGGAAGTCTCGACGATGTCCGGTGCTTCAGGGATTACACGGTAAACGCCATGCGGACAGAGAGTGATAGCGTGAATAAGGAAGTCCTGTACATCCTCGGGCATTTCGGTCTTCGGACATTCCACTTCGTGAGCCGTAAAATGCAGGTCCGTCTCAATACCGTCATATTCGCGCAGCCAGAGGTCTTCATAACGATCTACCAAATCCTGTACGTCCTGATAACTGTCTGCAGGAATTGTAATAACGGCAGATGCCTCACGCGGGATTGCATTACGGAGCGATCCTCCTTCTACACATGCCAGCCGCGCCTCATAGCCAGCCACCGCCTCTTTAAGAAAACGGAAGAGCAGTTTGATAGCATTCGCGCGCTGAAGATGGATGTCGCATCCGGAGTGTCCTCCCTTGCAACCCTTGACTTCTACTTTCAGAGCGATGTCCCCTTCTTCGGTCTCCACCTCCTGATAGGAGAAAGTAGCGGTAGTATCAATTCCTCCGGCGCATCCTACGTAGAGTTCGCCTTCCGTCTCCGAATCCAGATTCAGCAGGTATTTGCCTTTGAGCCATCCCGGTTGGAGGGCATTGGCACCGTACATTCCTGTCTCTTCATCAATCGTGAAGAACGCCTCCAACGGCGGGTGAACGACCGACTTGTCTGCAAGGATAGCCATCGCAGTAGCCACGCCGATGCCGTTATCCGCACCAAGCGTAGTACCGTCTGCAGTCACCCATTCCCCATTCTCCTCTACATATGCCTGAATAGCATCTTTCTCGAAATCAAAGACCTTGTCGCTGTTCTTTTGCGGCACCATATCCATGTGTCCCTGGAGGATTACACCGGGATGGTTCTCCATTCCCGGCGAAGCCGGTTTACGGATAAGGACATTGCCGATTTCGTCCTGAAGGGTCTCCAGACCAAGCGACTTACCGTAGTTAACAAGAAAATCCGCTATCTCTTTGCGTTTGCCGCTCGGACGCGGGATTTGGGTAAGGCTGTGGAAGCAGTTCCACAAACCTTGAGGCTGTAAGCCATTTACCATTTTTTCATTTGCCATTTTTTCATTTATTTTAATCCGCCAGAGTTGGCGGATGGTTAGTCTATAGTCATTTCTCCGCAGATGTCTTTACCGAGCAGGGTGCTAACAAGTTCCGTGTCATCGGGGTTTTCTCCAAAGAGAAGCATCATCTTGGTGAGTAGCGCTTCGGTCGTAATATCATGTCCTGAAATCACACCCGCTTTCATCAGGTTAAGCGAAACGGCGTACAGGCCCATTTCGACAGAACCGGTGTTGCACTGGGTCTTATTGACAATCACGATACCTTTGTCAACCGCCGCTTTCAGTTCCCTATATAGCCATTTGTCGGTAGGCGCATTTCCTGCGCCAAAGGTCTCCAGCACTACTCCTTTTAAACCGCGCGTACGCAAGAGTGCGCGCACGACGGGCTGCTGAATGCCCGGAAAGAGTTTCAGCACCGCCACATTGCAGTCAAAATTTGTATGCAGTCTCAGGGGTGCATTCAAATCGGTATAGTGCACCAAATGCGGCTGGTAAGTAATATGTACTCCGGCTTTCGCGAGCGCGGGATAGTTATAGCTATTGAATGCCGAGAAATGCTCTGCATTACGTTTTGTAGTACGGTTAGCGCGGAAGAGGCTATCCTCAAAGAAAATGGTCACTTCAGGCACGATTGCATTTCCTTCTTCATCCTGCGCCGCGGCAATCTCTATAGCCGTCAACAGGTTTTCCTTTGCATCCGAGCGCAGGACACCGACCGGAAGCTGCGAGCCTGTGAAGACAACGGGTTTGGACAGATTCTCGAGCATGAAAGAGAGCGCAGACGCGGAATAGGACATTGTGTCTGTACCATGAAGGATCACAAATCCGTCGTAATCCTCATAATGGTCATATACCATTCGCGCCATTCTCACCCAGCAGTCCGGATTGACATCGGACGAGTCCAAGAGGGGCGAGAAAGCCTGAATATCCACTTGTATATCCCCCGCGAAGAGTTCCGGCATATAAGCCTTGAAATTCTCAATATCCGCAGGTATCAAGGCCCCGGATGTTTTACTCCGCACCATGGTAATTGTTCCGCCGGTAGAGATCAAAAGTACTTTGCTCATAGCTTTTTAACAATTTTGCGGTGCAAAATTACAATTTTTTTTGCATATATGCAAATTATTTCGTAATTTTGCAGCAGATTTTATGGCAGCCAAAATTCTAATCATAGACGGAGACATCAGTCTCTCGACGGTGTTGAACGACTACCTGCTCAGCCGCGGGTACAAGTCGCACGTGGTTCATACTGGTCAGGCAGGCCAGGAATGTCTTCGCAAAGAGCCATGGGATCTGGTACTGACAGAGTTGCAGGGGTTAGGTATCAACGGCTACGAGTTGCTCAAAGATATCCGTCACCGTTTGCCGAATATCCCTTTGATTATACTGACGACGCGTAGCGACCGCGAAGACCAGATGCGGGCATTCCAGTTAGGCTGCGACGACTATCAGACCAAACCGTTTACGATGGATATTCTGATCTGCCGGATGGAGGCTATTCTGCGTCGTGTACGGGCTTTCGAAGAGAGCAAACAGAAGGTGTTTAAATTGAATGGCAAGGTGTTTGACGCCGTTCACCAGACTTTCGACGAAAAGCATCTCTCTTCGCGTGAAAGCGATCTGCTTCTGATGCTTTGCAGGAGCGAAGGCGAGGTAGTGGACAAGCATCGTATTTTGGTAGCGTTATGGAAAGAGGACAATGCCTTCACGGCTCGTTCTTTAGGCGTGTATATCAACCATTTACGGCAGTTCCTGACGCCTGCAGGGTACGGGATTATAGCCGTGCGGTATAGGGGATACAAATTGGTCGCTAATGCGACGTTAAATAGTTAAAATGGTCGCTACGCGACGTTAAATAGTTAAAGTGTTATGAGACTGATAGCACCGAGTGTATTGTCTGCCGATTTCGGTCATTTGGCAGATGATTTAGCAATGATCAACCGCAGCGAAGCGGACTGGCTGCATGTGGATGTGATGGACGGTACGTTTGTGCCGAATATATCGTTCGGTTTTCCGCTGATGAAACCATTCAAGCAGTATTGCACGAAGCCGCTGGACGTACATCTGATGATCGTCCATCCTGAGAAATACGTGGAGCGTTTTTGCGATGCGGGTGCATGGTCCGTCGGTTTTCATCTGGAAGCCGTAGAAGATCCGATGCCAATTCTGGAATTGATCAAGGCAAAGGGTGTCCGTACTTGTCTGACCATCAATCCTGATATCGACGTAAAGCGTTTAGTGCCTTATCTGGACAAGGTAGATATGGTTCTGCTGATGTCTGTTTTTGCGGGTTTCGGGGGTCAGAAATTTATTCCGGAAACGATGGACAAAATCCGTTTTATCCGCGAAGAGATCGACCGCCGCGGTCTAAAGACCCTGATAGAGATCGACGGCGGCGTGAACACGGAGAACGCTCATGAGTTGTTTGCCGCTGGTGCAGATGTGCTGGTTGCGGGAAGTGCTGTTTTCGGAGCCAAAGACCCGGAAAACGCTATTCGGGTTATGAAAGGCTAAATTTCTCCCTCTTGCCTCTCTTTGACGTCGTACGAATAACCCCCTAATCACCCCCTTATCACCCCCTTTTGAGAGGAAAAAAAGTGTAAAAAGAGAGGGAAAGTGATAGGTGAAAAGTGAAAGGTGAAAAGTGAAAAGTGAGAAGTGATAAGTGATAAGTAAAAGGGAATTAGACGGAGGCGAGACAGAATACGAAATAAAATGCGAAATAGCATACGAGATAGAATACGAGCATATCCTATGATTGTGTTGCTGCTGCCACTGGTGGCGGCAATACTTATTTTTGTGGAGCCGCCACCGAAATACGGGGCACGTGCAGCAAAAGCGAAGGAGGCACGCGCGGAGAGGGTAATACAGGAGAATGCGAAAGGAGAAGAAGAGAGGGGAAGTGCGATGCCGGAAGCGAGGACAGATGCGTTGCAGGAGCAGGCGAAGGAGTTGCGAGAGGGAGGAAGTGCTATACAGGAATGGGCGAAAGGGTTGCAGGAGAGGTTGTACGGGCGGTTGGAAGCAGGAGGGCTGAAGGGGGATGAGTTAGCTACGGTAGGTGCGCTGACATTGGGATACAAAGAAGAATTAGGAAAAGAGCTGAAGCGTCATTTTCAGGCTTCTGGTGCCGCACATGTGTTAGCCGTGAGCGGACTGCATACCGGTATTATCTATGGTATATTACTGGGTCTTCTGACTTTAGGCGGTCGTTATAAACCGCTGTATGAGAACCGTTTAGGCAGACGAGCATTGAGTATGACCATAATCGGAGTGATGTGGTTTTACGCCCTGCTGACCGGAATGACTCCTTCCGTTGTGCGAGCCGTACTGATGGTAACGATATTTGAAATCGGAAGGATGGCCTACCGTCAGGCATTTTCGCTGAACACGATTGCAGCCGCAGCAGTGTTGATTCTGATTGTAAAGCCTACGGATCTATGGAGCGTGAGTTTTCAGTTGAGTTTTGCGGCGACAACGGCTATCGTAGCATTAGTAGGAGGAGGTTCCTTTTCGATAAACCGGTATCTCGGGTTATCGAAATACCGAGACCGGATATGGGGGAAAGCGATTGTTTATTTCTTAGGAATTATCGTCGTGAGTATTGCTGCTCAATTGGGAACATTACCGATTACGATGTATTATTTCGGACAGATCAGCAATTATTTTCTGCTGACCAATATGATTGTATTGCCGGTTGCGAGTTTTTTAGTGCCAAGCGGTTTGATTTCCATCGCGTTAGGCGGGAGCAGTGCAGGGGTGCTATTCAGCAAAGCGACAAAGGGTCTGGCATGGGTTATGAACCACAGCGTGGAATGGATAGAAAGTTTACCGGGCAGCACGACTCATGTGTCTATCGGTTTAGGGATGGTGGCGATTTACTACGTGCTGTTTATCGGGTTGTGCGCGGCAGTGAAAGGTGAAAATTGAAAGGGAAAAGGGGAAAGAATGTAGAAAAAAGTCAGAAAAACGTACGCGCGCTTGCGTATATCAAAAAAAAGTCGTATCTTTGCAGCCGTTTTAACAAGAGTACCAATAAATGAAGAAAATAACCAGTATCATACTGCTGTTATGCTGCGCAGCCGGCATGTATGCCGAAACGGTGTTCACATTCAGTTCAGCTGCTGATATGAGCCAGACGAAGGACGGTATTTCTCTCGTAATAGCCAAGGGTAGCGGTCAGAACAACCCGAAGGCGACAACGGATTATGAGACAAGCCAGTTTGAGATGCGTCTCTACACAGGCAACACAATTACCGTCAGCGGCGATGAACTGAATGATATTCAATTAGTTTGCGCAAAGAGCAGTGCATCCAACAAGCAGTATACCGGATTGAGTGCCAACACCGGTTCGCTGGTTTCCGGCGGCGATGCGACGGACAAGAACGACTGGAAAGTTGACCACTGGACAGGTAACGCCCAAACGGTGGTTTTTACCCTGACAGGAACAGGTCAGAGAAGGATACAGAAAGTAGTGGTGAACGGTGTGGAAGTGGTGATTGATCCGGTCGAGACGGTGCTGCCTACTGAAGCGGATCTGGAAACGGAATATGCCTATACCGAGCCAACTGTCGTTAATGTCCCTGACACTCAGTTTTTCAAGAACGAATACGCGTTCATCAGCAATAACATATTGGTTTATTGCGGTCAGGGGTCCATTATCAAAGCGACCGACACAACAGTTGCCTATTTCAACTGCAACGCCAATTACAGCCTTACTTTTACCGCTACATCACCCATCAAAGGTATTGAGATAGACGGATTTGTGCGCAAGGCCTTTGATGCAAGTTGCGACCATGGCGAGATAGAGTACCTGACAGATGCCGATTTTGACATGGAAGGTTCTCCTGCTCTGGTGATCCGTAACATTGATGCGACGAGCGTAACGCTGAGTTGTCCGAAACAACTGCGATGCTACGGTGTCCGCGTCTATTTCCAGAACAATCCCGATCCTTTGTTCCCTACAGAAGGGATTGAAGATCTTCAGCCGTCAGCCGCCAGTTGTCAGAAGATACTGCGCGGAGGGCAGGTTTATATCATACGCAACGAGCGCACTTACACGCCTGCAGGCGCAGAGGTTAAATGAAGCAATTCCGGCACATAGCGTTGTTATTGACACTGGCGGCATGCTGGTGCGGCTCTGTATGGGGTCAGACGGTTAAGCAGTTGCCGGAGGTAACAAGCACAGAGGGCCGCGAGTTCTTCGTAGCGTGGCTGCCGAACGGCAATAGTGATTTAAATTCCACCGATTTAAAACTGCTTTTACTTGCCAATTCACGCAAGTTTAACAATATCCAAGTGGAATATCCGGATGGTACTGTAGAGAGTTACGACATCGATGCAGGCGGAACAAGAGAGGTACTTATTGATTTTCAGCGTGTCTTTTGGGATCCATCCGCTGCAGAAGAAGAGACCATACTGAACAAAGGTATTCGTGTCTATAGTTTGAACGACGAGAAATTCACGCTCTATTCCATCAACCAAATGGGTACTACCGGTTCCTATAGTTTCGATGGAGCCCACATCTTGCCTGTCGAGGCTTTGGGAACAGAGTACATGGTCCAAACAGCCGATGCAGATGCTATTGCCACGGAGTTCGTGTTCATGTCCACCAAACCAGGCGAGACGCATGTCTCTTTGAATCTGAAAACCAATAGTCGTAAGGGCGGCACACAACAACAAGAGATAACGCTCACCCGCCCCAAACAGATATATATCGTTCGTTCGAAAGCACCTAATGCCGAAAACCTGAATGACCTTATCGACCTGTCCGGTTCTACCATTTGTGCCGATCAGCCTATTGCTGTGTGGAGCGGAAACCAATATGCAATCATCCCCGGGCAAGAAGGTATGAATAATGACCATGCGTATGACCAGTTACTGCCTGTAACCAAGTGGGGTAAGTCATTTATTGTTCCATTGACTGCGTGCAAAGTTAAATTGAATATTATCCGTGCTGTAGCCCTTCAAGACAACACAGAGGTTAGGGTGATGCGCAACAACCGTCTGTTGGAGACCAAGATCTTGAATCAGAGCGATACCTATATGCGAAGGATGGTTCAACAGGATGCCGTCCCTTCGGAAAAGGACGCTTTCTATTTTGAATCCGATAAGCCTATTCAGGTATATCTGTATTCCTCCAGCGGTGCAAATAGTACGTGGTATGACGACAACGACTCTACGCGTTTGCCAGGTGATCCGTCTATGACCCTCATCCCGCCATTGGAGTTTTTGACCGATACGGTTATTTTTAGCACCTATAATGGCGGTGACGGGACATTGGAGCACCAAATGAGCATCTGGGCTTTAGCCTCCAAAACAGGTACTATACGATTAGATGGCTCCCCTATTACTCAATGGAAGACCGTCCCCAGTAATACCAACTACTCGATGGCAACGGTTCCGCTCACAGTAGGTACACATGAAGTGACGGCTTCCGGAAAATATTTCTCCGGTTATACCTATGGCATAAGCGACGGTCAAGCATATTTATACCCTATCGGATATGACTACACACCGCAGAAGGATTCGCTTTTCCTGCTGGACAACTATGAGCAATATACCATTCACACGTCGGAGTGGGACCGCAAGGCCGTAAGCAATACGGAAGGCGGCTGGCATCTGGACAAAGTGCTGCAAAGCGACGACACGTATCTGCTGGACTCCATTTTCGTCTGCGACAGCACGATTCTCAATTTCCCGATCAAGACGTACAGCCCTTGGTATAAAGTGCGGTGGG
>JAEEGL014318202.1_pt1 | contig 16584 bp, 17 predicted proteins | sample 9134231 | NCBI WGS metagenome assembly JAEEGL01 (sample SAMN16246548, study PRJNA631951) | gut metagenome | biome: gut microbiome; feature: rumen; material: fiber-attached | host: Bos | place: Iran: Karaj | collected 2018-10 | reverse complement strand
CCACCAGAATATCCAGCACCTTCTCCTCCAGGATAAATGCCATATATATTCGAAACTAAATCATCGTCTCTTTCAATTTTAATTGCAGATGATGTTCTACTTTCAACACCAGCAAGAATTGCATCATCACATCCAAATCCATTTATTTTTTTATTAAATGCTTCAATTCCTTCCTTTAGAGAATTATTTATATAATCAGGAAAAATATCATTCAAATTTGCAAATGAATAATTCCCTTTAAATATAGGATTAATATCCACAAATTTTGTGCTTAACTTATTTAACTTATAATCTTTAAAAAGTTGAACAGGAATTTTTCCATTACCTATATCAAAAGCTTTTTTCTCAAGATTTCTTTGATATGTCAAACCATCAAGTGGATTATTTCCAAAATCATTAGGTCCAACAGTAACAACTACTGCACTATTAGCATTTTCACAATTTCTCTCATAATCACTCATACCATTGACAATCAAATGTTTTTCTTCTGAAGAAGAATTAACTACATAACCGCCAGGACACATGCAAAAAGTGTAAACACCTCTACCATTTTTTGCTTGATGAGTTAATTTATAACTAGCTGGAGGAAGTATATTACTAAATTTTCCATACTGGCTTTCGTCAATCATTTTTTGTTTATGCTGAATTCTAACACCAACTGCAAAAGGTTTTGCACTAATTTTCAAATTATGTTTATAAAGCATTTCAATAGTATCTCGTGCACTATGACCAATAGCAAGAACTAAAATATCACAATTAATCTTTTCCTCACCATTTATAGTTATTGACTTAATTCTATTATCAATGACATCAATATCAGTCATACATGACTTATAAAGAATTTCTCCACCTAATTCAATTATCTTATTTCTAATATTTACTATAACGTTTCTTAAAATATTAGTACCAATATGTGGCTTATTCAAATAAAGAATTTCCTTTGGAGCACCACATTCTACAAAAGTGTTAAATACTTTCTTTATTCTATTATCTTTATCACTAACTAGAGTATTTAGTTTCCCATCAGAAAAAGTTCCAGCACCACCTTCACCAAAAGAAACATTAGATTCCTTATTAAGAATTCCTTTTTCCCAAAACAAATTAACTGTATTAACTCTATCTTCTATTGGTTCCCCACGTTCAATCAAAATAGGTTTATAACCATTTTCTGCTAATAGCAAAGTACAAAACAATCCACATGGTCCACTTCCAACAACAATTGGTCTATAATTTAATTTTTTATTTCCACATTTCGGTGGATTATAATTATAATCTACTGATTTTTCCACATCAATTATTTTCTTTTTTAAGATTACATCTTCATTATTTACACATACATCTACTTCATAAATAAATAAAACATTATTTTTATCTCTTGCATCTATTGATTTCTTTACAACATTTAATTTTTTTATTTCTTTTTTTTCAATTTTTAATCTTAAGGCAACTTTGTTTAATAAATTATCACTACTATCTTTTTCAACATTTATTTTGATTTGTCTAATTTTAATCATTTTTCTACACTTCTTCCTGCAATTAAACCAGAAATCCACGCAAATCCTAAATTATATCCACCACATTCACCATCTACATCCAACATTTCACCAATTATATACAAATCTTTGCATATTTTAGACTCCATAGTAAATGGGTTTACTTCACTAGTATCTACACCTCCAGTACATACCTGAGAATTATCAAAAGATTTAGAAGAAATAATATTTACTTCAAAAGAATTTATATTTTTTACTAAGTTATTTTTTTCAACACTATTTAAATCATTCCAACATTTCTTTCTATTTAAATCACTTTTTTCTAAAATCAAATCAACAAGTTTATTATTTAAAAGACCTATTAAAAATTCATATAAAGAATAATTAATATGTTTACTTCTTTCTTCAAAGAAACTATATAGATCATCTATGTTAGGTAAAAAATTAATTGATACTTTTACTTTTTTCTTTTGATATAAAGCTCTATTTGCATATCCGCTTAAATTAAATACACAAATGCCACTTATTCCATACTCAGTCAACATTATTTCTCCAATATCATTTTTAATTAATTGATCATCAACTAATAAACTAACACTAGCACTACTCCTAACTCCATCCCATTTTTTATAAAAAGAATCATTTCCAACTAATTGAACTAAGGAAGGTAGAACTGGAAATATATTATGACCTAATCTTTGGCATATATCATAAACATTAGTTTTATCTTTATAATAAGAATAACTTCCACACGCTAAAACTACTTTATTAGAAATAATTTCTCCACTATCAGAAACAATAAAAAATTTTTCATTAATTTTTTTTATATCAATAACTTTAAAATCATTAATAAATTTAATTCCTAATTTATTTGCTTCAACTAATAAAATGTCTCTTATACTACTTGCTTGCATTGACATTGGATAATAATAACCATTTTTTATTGTAGGAACTACTCCAATACTATCAAAAAACTCTAAAACAAATTGTCTATTTTCTAATGTATTTATCGAATTTATAAAATCCATATGATTTGAATAAAAATGATTATTATCAAAATCTTCATTCCAATAATTACATTTTCCATTACCAGTAACTAATATTTTCTTTCCATTACTACTCATTTTTTCAACTACAGTAACATCAAAGCCACGTCTTGCCAAAGAAATGGCACATGACAACCCACTTGCACCAGCACCAATTACAACTATATTCATCTTTCATCACCACCTAGATAGAGAAAATTAAAAAATATATATTAACTAACGTTCTTGATATTTAGATTCATATAAATCTGTTTCATCTAAGTTTTCTACAATATCCTCAAACTTTGGAAGTTCATCCTTACTTGACAAACCGAAATAATCTAAAAAATCTCGAGTTGTAGAATATGTAGTAGCATGTCCTACATCATCACTTTTTCCAGTTTCTTTGACAAATCCCTTAGCTACAAGTCTTCTAACCATTTCCCTAGAATTAATTCCTCTAATAGTATCAACAGCTTGAATTGTTACAGGTTCATTATAAGCAATAATTGCTAAAGTTTCCAATGCAGCTTGAGACAAGGCACTAGTAGTAGGATTTTCAATTAATTTTTGATAATAGTCTCTATGCTCTTTTTTAGTAGTAAGTTTAAAAGAATTTCCTAAAAAGCTAAGTTGTATTCCATAACTATCATTTTCATATCTACTTCTTAACATCCTAATTATTTCTTTTGCAGTACCTTCATCAATCTCTAATATTTCCTTTATTTGCTCTATTGTTAATCCTTCATCACCTACAACAAATAAAAGTCCTTCAAGTATTCCTACATATTTATTCATAATTTGCCTCACAAATGATATCTCCATATTCATTTTCCTGAGATATTCTTAATTCATTTTTTTTAGCCATTTCCAAAATTGCTAAAAAAGTAACAACAACATATTCTTTATTTAAAACATCAAACAACTCTAAAAAATTTACTTTTTTCTTTGTTTTCAAAATATTTCTTATAGAAACACTTCTTTCTTCAACAGAAATTTCTTTTTTTGTAACTGTAGTATGTAATGGTTGTTCTAATTTTTTTCTTTCTAAAAACTTTTGAAATGCACTCAATAAATCATCCAAAGTAACATCACTATTATTTACAACCGTATTTGTATCACTATATTCCTTTAAACTTTCAGGAAGTCTTGTAAATATTTGCTTTCTTTCATATTCTAAATCTTTAAAATCTTTTGTTAAATCTTTATATTTTTGATATTCAATTAATCTATTAACCAATTGTTCTTTAGGATCTTCTTCCTCTTCATCAATTTCTTCAACTCTTGGAAGCAAAAGTCTAGATTTCATTTCTATTAATTCACTTGCCATTACCAAATAACTACTAGCAACATTTAAATTCATTTCTTCCATTTTATCAATGAAATTTAAATATTCATCAATTATTATTTCTAATTTAAGATCCAAAAGATTCATTTTATTTTCTTTTATCAAATGTAAAAGTAAATCAAATGGTCCTTCAAAATTTTCAATTGTAAGAGTCATTTCCATATAATCATTCCTTAACATTTAAATTATATCACGTATAACAAACTTAGTAAATTGAATGAATTTAATACATTTTCTTGCTTTAGCATTCAAATGTCAAAAAAAAACTCATTAAGAGTTTTTTCATTTATCATATTTTTAATTTAAAACAAAAGTTTTTGAATAATAACTTGCAAGGTAATTATAATTATTATCATAATTTTCCACACCATTAAATCCAAAAGAAACATACTTCATTTCTTCAGTTTTTTCAAATGTAAAACTCATACATAAAGTACTTTTCGACAACAAATCATTTAATTCAAACTCTGGCTTTAATGCTAAATTCTCATCATTAATACAATATCCAGGCAAATCACTATTAGAATACTTTACAAAAACATCTTCTAATTTATTAAAGTTTTCATCATAAAAATCAATAATTGGATTATAACTAAGACTTTTATTATGCTTATTTATAGTTTTGTTTGTAGTATAGTAAGTATTAATAGTATACTTATCTCTAACTTTATCTTTAGTAAATTTAGCATTTAATTTTGAACTATTATCACTATATTCAGAATATAAATTATAAACATTATAATATTTAATTGAAAATGTTGAAGTATTATCATCTTCATCAATTGCCGTAAAAACTATTTCTTCTGGATTGGAATCATCATATGATAAGGTACATTTTGAATAATCATCTTCACAAGTTATCGCATCATAATTCCTCTCATCATTTACAAATACTAAAAATTCTTCTGTTGAAGATATTTTAGGAGGAGTTCTATCAACATAACCACTAATAACTTCTACATATTCTTTCTCTCTATTAGAAGCAATATAACCTTCTATACCTTGATTAGTTTTAATATGATACCAATAGTATTCATCCGTATCTAAGTGAGATAATACAGTATATATTTCATTTCTATATACATCACCAAGATCTTCCGAATCAATATTTGGAAGTTTTCTAATATTAATGCGTTTTTCTTTTATTTTTATTTGTGTCTTAGTCCTATCGATTTTATTACTTTGAGAAAACTTATCCTCACTTGGCCAAAACAAAAACGCAATAAGTAATACTATTGCTCCCAAAATTAAATTTAAAATTAAACTTCTCTTCTTCGTCTCAATCATACTATAATTATATAGCATAATTGTATTTTAAATCAATCTTTAGGATTAAATATTAATGAAAAAATAAAAGAAAAAATAATTGCAGATGTAATTCCCGCTGCAGTTAAATCAAATATTCCAGATAAAACTCCAACAAGTCCAAATTTATTTGCTTCTTTTAAAGCACCATGTATTAAAGAATGGCCAAAAGAAACAATTGGAACCATAGCACCAGGACCTACTATGTCTATTATCACATCATAAATATTAAAAATGTCTAAAAAAGCTCCAACAACAACCATAATACTAGTAATATGACCAGCAGTTAATTTTGTATTATCAAGAATTATTTGACCAATTAAACAAATAAAACCTACAAATAAAAATGAATATAAATATGTCATTATACACTCTCCAAACTTACAGCATGACTAATGGATAAAATCGATTTTTTTTGATAAACGAATGTTGGAGAAAATAAAGCACCTGTCGCAACAACCAAAATTCTTTTCATTATTTTTTTCTCCAATAATGGTAAAAAGTATGAATAAACTACAAGAGGGCTACATGCTGGGCCACTTCCACCAGCTAACACATCTTTTTGATTATTTAAATCATATATTAATACACCACTATCTGAATAATTATTAGATAATTCAATATTATATTCTTTTTTCATATAATCCTTTAATATCTCTTTACCATATATACCAAGATCACCAGTAATTATTAAATCATAATAATTTATATCTCGTTTTAAATCTTTTAAATGATTATAAATAGTATCACCTGCTGCTATTGCCATTACAGCACCCATATTGTTGGGATCGCTTATTCCACTATCGCATATTTTACCTACTGTTGCACTATCTACTTTAATTCTACTCTTAGAACTAGATAACAAAATACTTGCACCACCAGTTGTAGTAAAAGTAGCAGTACTAGGTCTAGGAGCACCATATTCGACTGGATTTCTAAATTGTTTTTCACTAGATAAATTATGTGAAGAAACACTAACAATTGCATTTTTTATCTTATAAGAATCAATAAAATTGGAAGCAATTAAAATACCCTCAGTACTAGTAGAACAAGCACTATAAATACCAACATGAGGTATTTTATATTTTTTCAAAGCATATGATGAAGAACAAATTTGATTTAACAAATCACCTGCAACTATTAAATCAATATTTCTTGGACTTTTTTTTGATTTATTCAGTAATATTTGAATAGAATCAGACATCAACTTTGCTTCTGCCATTTCCCATGATTTTTCTTTCATATAGAAATCATCATAATATTTATCAAACTTATCACCAAGGGGACCTTTCTTTTCATATGGACCAACCACAGTTGAATAATTATTTACATACACATTACTATATTTAAAAGTCATATTAAGCACCTCCAAAAAATACATACCTGATACTTGCAAATACTGCCGCAGATACTACACCATATACAATTACTGAACCAGCAAGTTTAAACATATTACTTCCAATACCATATATCAATCCTTCCTTTTTATATTCAAGAGCAGCACTCATCATTGAGTGAGCAAAACCAGTTATAGGTATTATTAATCCACATCTAGCAAAATTAACCCATTTATCAAAAAAACCAAAGGCAGTAAATAAAGAAGCAAAAAATATTAAAGTAATAATCATAAACAAAGAAGCATCTTTACTACTTATATCGAACATCTGTGAATAAAAATCAGTTAATAATACCGCTAAAGATCCAATAAAGCCACCAACCAAAAAAGAAATAATACAATTAGTAAACTTATTTTCTTTAGGCTTATGACTATCTACTATTTTTTTATACTCATTCTTTTCCATATAATCACCATATATATTATTTGCAAAAAAAAACAATCTATGTAAAAGTTAAGCAACTTCTTTTACAAGATTATTTCTAATTTTTGATAATATTTTTCCTTCTTTTCTAGAAACTTGAACTTGACTTATACCTAAATCTTTAGAAACTTCTAACTGACTTTTATCTTCATAATATCTAGAAACTATGATCCTTTTTTCTTCGTCGGATAACTTTTCTATCTCAGCTTTTATCGACAATAAATCATCATCATAGCCTTTTTCAATGTAAGCTTCATAATCATATAAATTACTTTCATTTAAAGAATCTTGAGTATTATAATCTAAACTTTTTACACTCATATAACTATTTAATGCCGTTTCAATCTCATTAACAGATACATCTAAATAACTTGCAATATCATAAATAGTTGGTTCTTTCGAATATTTCTGAGTTAAATATTCCTTTACTTTAATAATTGCTCTATTAAGTTTATCTATTTCATAATTTATCTTTATTGGTCTATTTTCTCTTAAATATTTTAATATCTCACCTTTAATATAAAAATGTGCATAAGTACTAAACTTTGCCCCACATTCCTTTTTATAATTTGAAAGTGCATATGAAAGTCCAATAACACCAACTTGATACAAATCTTCTAAATCATCTTTATTATAACTATATTTTTTAGCTATAGAATAAACAAGATTTTTAAACATTTCAACTGTCTCATTATCCATCTAATCACCTTTACATACACAATATAGATTATAATTTATAAAAAGTATACATATACGACAAAATAAGCTAAAAAAAGTAATCGACAAAAAAAGATGTATTTTGTACATCATTTTTTATTAACTTTTGTAATATTTGAATAATATGAATTTCCTTTACTATCTTTAACAATAAATAAACAATAATAATTATGAGAAGCATCTAAGTTTTCAAAACTGATTTTAATACTTTCTCCTTTATAAAATGAAATAGTATTAACATTTGAAGAATTAATCCAATCTTTCATATAATTTCCAAAATCATCTACTATTTGAAAGTTATAGTTAGTAAATGTCAAATTATCCCAATCATTTAATTCTAATTCTATTTCTGAATATGTATTATTTTCATTCAAATTCATAGGAAGAATTCTTGATACAAATCCATCAGGTTGTTTTTCATTTAAAACATATTCGACATAGACAGGCACAGCTTCAAATTCAAATGTTTCACCATCCCACTTAGATAATAAACCAGGAATTAAATATTTTGTATAATCTTTACCATTTTCTATTTGAATTGAAGTTAAATTCATTTTTTCTTCATCATTAGTTGCAACCAACACCTTATTAGAGGTAACTGTACTTACAACATTACCATCAACTATCACATCATTTCCATTATAAATTGGAATAAATAAGTTATCACTATTCTTTTCAAATAATATATAAGAAATATTACTATAATTATTTATTATTTCGTTAGGAAATGTTACAGAAACTATACCACTATCGAGTGAAGTAACAACACTTGAAGCAACATCATATTCAAATGGTGATGACTCATTAATTGCTAACACAAAATTATTCAAAAATTTATAATAATTTGGTGCAAAAGAAAGTTCTTCATATTTTTCCATGTTTTTTGTTAATTCTTTTTTATTTTCATATGGAAAATAAATTGAAACACCATTAGTATTTTCTAAATCAGTTTTTTGGTAAATAATCAAATCACTCAACGCACTCTTTAAAGTAGAAACTTTATCATCGTATTTCTTAGGTAATTTATCTAAAAAATCTACAAAATCTACTAAATCAAAAGAATAATCATTAGCATTAAACTTTCCAAAACTTTTAGAATCAACTCTTACTCTAGAAATAGAAGAAAAGTCTAATGACAAATTATAATCAATTGAAGAAAATAAAGAATCTAATTTATTTTCAACATTTTCAACTTTATTCAATTTTAGTAAAGATAAGCTAACACCATTTACAAAACTATTATTACTATAATAATCATAATAATTATCTATAATTGAAATTCCAAAATCTGTTGATGAAGTATTTTTATTTACCTTCTCTAAAAAAGAATAATCCCATCCTGTTCCAGGTTCAAATTCTTGACTTGCAATCATATATTCTGAAAAGTCAGATAAAATTGAAGCAATTTCAATGCTAGACATTAAGCAAGCATCAAATCCAATTAATTCTAATTTATTAGCACCATTAAATGGACTGTTTATTAAAGCATTTTTTATATCAATTAAAGACATTGATTCTAACTTATTATATTCATCATAACCATAACCATATATTGGACCAGCACCATGATCCCAAAAAATCAAATCATAATATTCAGTATCATAATTTTCATAACCATAATTTAATAAAAAACTTAAATTAGCAGAATCTAAAATACTATAAGGATTATCAAATTCATCTTTTTTAATTAATACACCATTATCTATTTCAAATAATGCATGTTTATTATTAGGAATTTCCTTATTATGCCAAGATTTTGCACCACCAGTATAAATTAAAATATTAACATCATCATAATCTATAGAAGAATTAAGAATTTCATCTATATCTTTACTTGCAGCAAAATGTTTGCTCTCAAGGTCAGAACCAATCATATAAATCATAATTGTTCTTTTTCCATTATTTGAATAAAATATTTTTTCTTTATTTATAAATATAAATAAACTTACAATTACAAGAACAATACAAGCAAATGCAAGTATTAACTTCTTATTCTTTTCGTTAGATTTAGTTTTATTATTTCTATAAATTCCATTTTTTTTCTCATAAGTAAAAGTACTATGCTTTATATTTTTCGCAATTGATTTAGAAAATAAATCTGCTTTCTTTATTTCTTCACTATTAAAAGAAGGAGACTTTTTTATTGGATTTTTTGCACAAAAAGGACATCCATTACCGTCATCCAAATATGCACCGCCACATGAATCACAGACCATAATACTCACCTACCTCTACTATCCACCTTTATAATATCACAGAAAAAAAATAAACTACACAAAATTAAAAATAATTTACATGTAGTTTACTATTTTATTCTTTAAATTTTACACCTAGCAATCTTACTATATCTATTGACTGAAATCTATCAATAATCATACCATCAATTGACTCAAAATCAAAACTGATATTTCTAATATCACAACTAGAAAAGTCAATTTCTTTTAATTTTGTTTTATAAAATTCTGAATTATCAAACCTAGTTTTTTCTAATTGAACATTTTTTAACTCAGTTTCCATAAAATTAGAATTTGAAAAATTACTATTTTCTATAAAAATTTTATTTATTCTAGCACTACTAAAATTAGTATAATCAGATTTGCAACTTAAAAATTGAACATCTCTAATACTAGTATCGATAAATGTAACACCAAGCATTTTACAATTTTTAAATATAACTCTTTCTAGAAGTCTAAAATCAAATTTTTTATTTGATAAATCACAATTTTCAAATATAACATCTATAAAATCAACAGATTTTAAACTAACGTTAGTAAAATCAATATTGAAAAACTTACAAGAATCAAAAGTAATATTATTAATCTCTAAAACAGCATCATCATACTCATCGAATAAAATATTTTCATATTCTAACTTTTGAATTCCATCACTTAATTCATATTTTACTAACTTTTTCAAAAACTTAGGATTCGAAAGTTTCAATCTATCATCTCCTAACAATTAATTATTTTTTCTCTTTATTTTGTTGATATCTAACACCATTTGTTTTTATTTCATTATTACTTTTAATTATCAATGGTCTTTCATTATGAAAAGCACTATCTAATAAGTTGTCATAAATACAATTAGAAACACTATCACATCCTATACTTAAAGAACTAGACTTATAAATATTATCAAACATTGTTAAATTAGGACAAGAAACAAAACATATACTTATTATTTCATTTTTATTATTCACTACATCTAAAATAGGTAACTTAGTTATATCTATTAAGTTCTCCTGATTTTCTAGATATTCTGAAACACTTTTTCTTGCTTCTGTAGAAATATCATCACGTATGAATTCTTTTTGATTATACTCTATTCCATAATTTTCATCATTATTAGAAGAATTACTGTCAGTACTATGTAAGGAATCACTTGAAAAAGAAAAAACAGGAAACGGATAATTGAATTGATAAAAACTATTTTCATTTTTAGCAATTATTGAATGATTACCATCGTTTGCTAATAAAACCATATATACTTGTTTATTTACGCTTTTATCTTTAACAACAACTGCACCAGTTTCTTGTAAAAGCATTTCTCTAATTAACTCTGGTATAACTTTTGGTTTTCTTTCTTTATCATCAAAAACGGATATTTTTACACGCATATCACGAGGTAATTCAGAAATAATCCTTTTACTTGTTTCTTCATCATGAATATTAAAATTATATGTATTATAATCTTTTCTAAAAGGATATTTTGCCCATCTACCATTAGTAAATATAATTTCTGTATAATCTTCTTTAATCATGCCATTATCATTATAATAATATTCTAAAACATATTTACCATCAACAGTAGTTTCAACATTTTTTACAATAATATGTTTTCTTATATTACCGGGTAAATCAAAATCTATTTCTTTTCTTTCTCTCATATCATTCATAATGACACCTCGCTACTATAACAATTATATCATAACTACTTATATATAGAAATATTCAAAAATAACTTTTGAAATTAAATTATTTTCATCATCTTTAATCTCAACTTCAATATTAGAAAGAGCCTTTCCTTTCTTTAAAAAAACTGCTTTTGCTATAATTTTATTACCAGTTGCTTTTTTTATATATAATATTGTTCCATTAGTAGTAACAGCCGCTCTCCCATCAGTGCTTGCTAAAACACCTGCACATGTATCTGCTAAACCAAAAATATAACCACCATGAGCAAAACCAAATGGATTATAACTACTATCAGTTATCTTTCCATCAATAATACAATAATCATCATTAACTTCAACTAATTCATAATTATTAGAAAATATAAAGCCTTCCTTTTTGCTCATCGTATCAGTTATTATTTTTTTATTTACTTTATCCATCATTAATCACCAAAAAACATTATATTATATAAAAAAAAATATGCAACAAAAAATTAATAATACATTTTAAAATTTTATTTAGTAGTATAATAAAATTAGGAGGAATTTATGATTATTACAAATGAAATTTTATTTATTTTTATCGCAATTTTAATTACATGTTCTATTGGATTTAAAAAATATATATGGTTTATATCAATAGGCTATGGATTGTCAATTATGATTGTAGGAGTAATGTTACCAATACTATTTAATGAATCTCTTGATCTAATTAAAATAATTGCAAGTGCTGTCTTAACAATTTATGGAATAAGACTCGGTGGATATCTTGCATATAGAGAATTAAAAATGACTTCCTATAATAAAAAAATGAAAAATGAAATATCTGATGGAAGTCATATGACAATACCATTAAAAATAATGCTTTGGATATCATGTGCACTTCTTTATATTTTTATGACATCTCCAATTATTTATAGATTTATAAATAATAGTGAAAATGACTTATGTTTTATAATAGGATTAATTATTTTAGTAACAGGAATTATAATTGAAAGTATTTCAGATTATCAAAAAAGTAAATCAAAAAGAAAAAATCCAAATAAAATATGCACAATTGGATTATTTAAAATAGTAAGATGTCCAAATTATTTAGGAGAACTTATAATTTGGACAGGAGTGTTTATATCTGGTTTTACTTCTTTAATTAATTGGCAATGGTTAATTGCAATTATTGGTTATTTAGGTATTGTTTACATAATGTTTAGTGGTGCTAGAAGGCTTGAATTAAGACAAGATAGAACATATAAAGATGATAATGAATATCAAAAATATATTAAAAAGGTACCAATATTATTACCTTTTATTCCACTATATAGTGTAAAAAAGCATAAATGGTTAGTTGGATAAAATCTTTAATAAAATTTACAAAAAAAACTTAATGAAATTTTAAGTTTTTTTATTATTTATTTATTTTTCTTTTTTTAAAAAACATATAAAGTCCAAAACCACCTATCATAAATAATTACTGGATCAAGATTTTTTAATGAATTAAGCACACTAATGGACTAAAAAGAGGTAAGATTGCATAAATTAGATAATTTGCTTTACCTTTTTCACCAGTAGAAACCTTTACTCCAACTTTTCCATATTTTTTTCCTTACTTACAACAATCTTAACATAAAAAAAGAAATACTGAAAGTATTCCTATATTACAGATACAAATAATTTAAAAAGATATTTAAAATAATTAACTTTTGAAATATCATCATTTACAATTAAATCAACTGATTTAATTTCAGAATTATTATTGAGTAAATAATATTTTCCAACAATATCACCTTTTTTTATTGGTAAAGTAATCTCATCTAATACTATTTTATAGTCATATTTAATCTCAGGATTACTTTTTTTAGTAAGAATAGTTAAATCATCACTTAATACTACATCAAATCTATCTTTTGTTCCTTTATCTACTTTTATAGTATCAATAACTTCACCATTCTTTTTTAACAAATCAATTTTATAATTATCAAATCCATAATTTAATAATTCCATAACTTCATTATTTCTAGTTTTACTATCAGCTTCTCCTAAAGCAATAACAATTAGACGTAAATTATCTCTTTTTGCTGTAACTGCCATAGTGTAAAGAGCAGCATCTGTAAAGCCAGTCTTTAATCCATCAGCACCATTATAGAATCTAACAAGCTTATTTGTATTTACAAGCCAATATTTATTTGGTGTATCAACTCTAATATAATCTTCATATACAGAAGAAAACTTTAATATTTCATCATGCTTTAATAATTCTTTTGCAATTATAGCTAAATCTTCAGCACTTGAATAATGATTTTCCTCATCTAGACCAGTACAATTTTTAAAAATTGTATTTTTTAAACCTAATTTTTTAGCTTTTTCATTCATAAGGTTTACAAATTTTTCTTCACTCCCTGAAACATATTCGGCAAGAGCAACAGTAGCATCTGTCGCCCTCACTAAAAAGCAGTAAAAAATCGTTTAAATTTAAGTCACTATTATTGTAGCCAACTATATTTAATTTAAAATGTAACATTACTTTATGAATATTATTTTCTTCTTCTAGTCTTTCAACATATATAGTATCTATTATACTTCCAAATATTCTAAATACTGATTCATCATCATCTAAAATTACACTTTTTATTTTTTTATAAAAATTATCTATACTATCTTTATAATTATCTTCTTTTGAATTTAATAAATAATCATTCTTTTTCTTTTTTAAAATATCCAATTCAGAATTATATTTTTCTCTTCCAATATTATATTCTTCACTATCTATTTCTTTTCTAGCCCTCATATTAATTAGTTCTACCTTAGCTCGTTTAATATTTTCTATTTTTTTATCTATAGCACTTATTTCCTTAGTATAATCTGTTTTTACTTTTGTTTCACTTATTAAATCATATATTTCTTTTATAATTTCACTTTTTTTATTTAACAAAGTGTTTGCTATTTTTTTAAATATATCTAACAATTCTTCATAATGAATAATTGGCGTATTACAACCATTAGCTTTTTCTTTACCATATTTTCTATAATTGGAGCATCCCCAATACTTACTTTCTACTCCTGTTCTTTTATTTTTATAACCACCTTTTATAAAAGTTGCTCCATCATGATAACATTTAATCTTACCAGATAAAGCATATCTCATATCTGTTCTAGTATGTGTTTTATGTTTATGTGAGTTTTTATTTAATATTTCATTACATTTTTTCCATAATTCTTCTGATACGATTGGTGGACAACTCTCATTATCTTTATAAACTATCCATTCTTCAGGTTTAAATCTAATTCTTTTTTTAGAATGATAATCAACTGTTGTTTCTTTATGAGCACAAAAATAGCCTTTATATTTTGGATTTCTAATTATTCTTCCAATTACAGTTCCCGCAAGTGGTTTATTACTTTTACTTTTTATATTATATTTATCAAACAAATAATGACCTAATTTAGATGTTCCCATATGTTCTTTACTATATTCATTAAATATAAGTCTAATTAACTCTGCCTCTTCTTCTACTATTTCTAACTTACCTTTATTCTTTTTATAACCATAAAAATTATCATTACCAGGAACTACTCCTTTTTCTATACTCCTTTTATATCCAAATCTAATTCTTTCTGATAGCTTTCTTATTTCATCTTGTGCAATAGATGACATAATAGTTAAACGAAGTTCTGAGTCTGAATCAAATGTGTTTATATTATCATTTAAGAAAAATACACCTACATTATTTGCTAATAATTCTTGTGTATATTTTATACTATCAACAGTATTTCTTGAAAATCTTGATATTTCTTTTGTTAGTATTAAATTAAATTTACCTGTCTTTGCATCATTAATCATTTTAAGAAAATTATCACGCTTATTTACACTAGTACCTGATATTCCTTCATCAACATATCCAGGTACAAATATCCAATTATCTTGTCCTTTTATATATTTTTCAAAATACATAACTTGATTTTCTAATGAATTTAATTGCTCTTCATGATCTGTTGATACACGTGCATAAAATGTAACACGAAGTGGAAGTTCAACAAGTTTTTTACCAGTAGCTAAAATATTTCTAATTTGATACAGATTCATATGTCTAATACCTCCTTCTAAACTGGAATTTTAACTATTATATTTTTCACATCTTTATCTTTTTCTTGTAATTCTTTTAGTTTATTAATATCTTCATCTAACTTTTTAATAACACTACTTGTATTTGTAAAATCAATTAAATCTTTGCTCACAAGTTCATTCAGTAACTCTTTTTGAATTAATTTTTTTGCAATTAGAGTTCCAGGATTATTATCCAAGTTTTCTCCTCCTCATTTAAACTTATTAGAATAAATGAAAAAAAGAACTCAAATTCTAGAGTTCTACATTTTAGTTCTTATCATTAAATAAAGATTTCAACATTGTATTTATTTATATAATTCATTAATCACTAAATGATTAAAAGTTAAATTATTTTTTAAAATTGTTTTTAAAAAGCCTGGTCTGATATCATAATTTTCTATTTCTGTTAAATCTATCCATTTAAAATTTAATTTAATAACATTACCTTTATCATTTTCCATTATTATAAAATCAGTTGTAGCTAATTCATCATCTGTAGTTAATACATAATAAAATGATATTTCATGGATATCTTTATTAAATTTATTTCTAAAAAAATTTTCAACTACACCACAATATTTTTCTATTTTAAATTTTTTTCCAACTTCTTCATTAAGTTCTCTTAGGCAAGCTTCTTCAGTTGTTTCACCCAGTTCTACATATCCACCTGGCAAACATAAGAAACCGCTATCATCCATGTCTACAAAGAGAACTTTACTATCTTTAAAAACTATTCCTGACACTCTAAATTTAAAATTTAAGTTATCTGTTTTCATTTTAATACTTTCTCTCATAATGCTATTCTCCTATTAAAATATAATAAAATAATTTTACTTGTCTAAACTATACTTTTTTTATATTCTTATTATACCATAGATTATATTT
>JAEEGL010349129.1_pt1 | contig 16584 bp, 23 predicted proteins | sample 9134231 | NCBI WGS metagenome assembly JAEEGL01 (sample SAMN16246548, study PRJNA631951) | gut metagenome | biome: gut microbiome; feature: rumen; material: fiber-attached | host: Bos | place: Iran: Karaj | collected 2018-10 | reverse complement strand
GCCGCATATAGATAAGCCGCCTTGACCAAGTTCCATTGAGCCGCTTCGTGTGACTATAAAGTCGTGGCAATTAATTAGAACGTCTCCGCTATTGTTTAGATGAATTTCACCGAACGCAGAACCATCGCCGCCGCTATTTGCTTTTGCCACGCGGACAGTAAAATAGTCAGGACCAAGAGACATCATAGCGCCTGAGCCGTTTATCCAGTACATTGCGCCGTTCTTTTCATTATGGCAGATTACATATCCTGCTTGAATGTTGCCCGCTTGGCCTTCTGTACCTGTGCTTCCGCCGCCATTGCCTTCACCCCAAGCGTCAACGGTAATGTCTTTATAGTCGCCAAAAGAATCTTTTACTTCATCATGCGCTTCAGATAGAATAGACTTCATGTTTTGGAATGGCCAAGACTTTTGCTGAATTTCATCAACCTTATTTCCAGGGAATCCTGATTTTGGCCCGCTGATAATGTAGCCTAACGTGAAGTCCCACGAACACATTACAAGAACAATATCAGCATTTTCCCCATACTCTTTTTCTGTTTTTAGCGCGGGCTTGTTCTGCCAGTTTAGAAATGGAAAGCGTGGAAAATATCTTGCATATTTTGCCGGAGTATTTGCCATATTGGGCAATATGCGCAACTGATATCTATCGTCTCCGCCGTCTTCTTTAGAACTTGTTGATGTATAGTCATAGACGACCGCTTCATAAAACTGAAAGTTGTTCTGATACTGTCTAACTGAATCGTTTCTTGTTCTCATACTTATTGTGCCTGTAAATAATTGTTATCTTTAATAGTCGAGTTGCTAAGAACATCGCCTGGTATGCAAGGACGTGCTAAAATTGCTGTCGAAACCAAATTGCCTTGTCCTTCCGAATTTTCAGCGACAACTTCCATGTTGAGACCGTATACATACCATTGCCCATCAAACCAATGAGGCTTTTCAACTCCGCCGCCGCCGCCGCCGTCGCTCTCTTGCCCCTCTCTGTCGGAAATTAAGTAGACAGTCTGCCCGAGGTCGAGTTTGGGGTAAAAGTCTAATAATGACGCTTTGCAGTATATTGCATTAAAGACAGCGCGCTGTGTGCCAAGCACTTCGCAGACAATGTCATTGAACGACTTATTCTTTAACTGAAGCTGACTAGTCAGGCCGTCATCAAACTCTGCAGCAGACAACTTATCAAATGGCAGCGCGCCCGAATCGTCAACTTTAATGTACATATTGGTTTTGCCCGATGCCGTAGCGCCTGTACTATTGTCTAACGCCTGAAATCCAACATTAAAACAGTTGACTAACGAACGGTTTGGCGACATACCAAAACTGACTTTTCGCAGAATCAACTTTTCATTAGTTTTGAAGCTTTCTCTAAATCCGCCTTTCGCTTGCGCTTCAAACGCCTGCATAGAGCCAATGGTCATTTGCGGCTTTTCTGTCCACAACTTTCTTAATTGTGTAAAATGCACTATATGATGATAGTCGATATAGAACATAGGCGGCATATCTTGCAAAGTAGAAAATGGGATAATTCTCTGTTCGATAAAGTCTATTCCAAGCATGCCATCTTGAAAAATAGGATGCTGAATTTCTTCGCCATCATCCAGCTTTTTGTCTTTGATGATTTTTAACTTTGTGTATGTCTTGTTATCGTCAAGTACTTCTTTAATGATTTTGTTGGACGTTTTGGAGTCTTCCCACGCTTTATCTCCGACTTTTTGAAAGAACACTAACGGATGCTCTAAAACGCAGACGACTAGTCCTGAGAACGTATGTATACTTGCGTCTTTTATCTGAATTTCCGCAACATACATTTCTGCAATCCAGTCGTCACTTTCTGCGGCTGCTTTTGAGTCTAACGGGAAAATTTGTATACGTGTGCCAACCATAATCTTTAGTTGCGCAACCAAGTCTTGACGGTCTGCAAAAGCGAGAATTCCTGTAGGCGCTGTTTGATTTACATTATGCTTGATGGTACATACGCGGATATCCTCCGGATTTAAGATAGCGTCACCACCAATTCTTATTTTTACGTTCACGAATAGTTAGACAAATCTTCGAATTTTAGAAGATAAATTTCGTTTCCCGGCTCTAGATATCCGATGTATGGGACGCCGTTGTAAGAAAGCAGCATATCATCAAATTCTTGTTTGCCATACTCTCGCTGCATCATGTTGAAAAACTTTTCGAGATCGGTTGACGTTATCTGATGAGAAACCAACTCATAAGTCGGGTACAAGTTGTTGTACTGTACACAAAGAGGATCTGGAAACTGTTCGGAGTCTATGTCTGTTACTTTTGACGGACTCATAAAATTATATCTGCTGTTCATTTTTATCCTTTTTTATCAGACTACTGGGTTGGCTTGTCTCCTGGCTCTTCAATTGTCTTAACTCCGCTAAGGTCACCTATTATATTTTTATTAGCGTTATCAGAGTTAAAATTAAAAAATCCAGCATTGTCAGTGCCTTCTATTTGTACAGGCGCATATATAAATTGCAAGCCACTTAATGTAAGTGTTCCGCTCATGGGATTTCCGTTTTCATCAACATTAGACGTATCAAATTTCCAACTTATTGACTTTGGAACTAAATACATCCAAGTAAATTTACCTATACGAATATTTAAGTATTTCATATTCGTGTCTTCTAAAGAGTTGTCTACAACAGTCTCAAATGCGTTTATAACTTTTGAAATAGCTGATTCATTTTTATTTTTTAAATCTGCTATAAGACCTTCACTATTTCCTGCCCCTTTCAAAATTCTTGCTGTACTAGCATAAGGGCCTTTTACAAGATAGTTGTTTTTGCCGCCCTCTTTATATTGTAATGTTGGCGCGCCGCCCTCTTTATATTGTAATGTTGGCGCGAATTCTTTAATTAAAGTGCATATAGGGGTTACCACTTCTGTTTTAGCGTTATAGTCTCTGTAAAGACCGTAACGAAATTTTAGTGTAACTGAATCATTAATAGTACATGAAAAAGACTTTTGAGCAGGAATGTTTCTATAACGTGTTGAATATCCATCAGCGTCATCAAATGCGGTGGCTAAAAGATTTACCGCTTGACCAGGAAGACCAGTTTTTGACATTACTTTATCATATAAGTTGTCTAACTCAAACTGTAAAGTTGTTTGGAAGTCATCTTCTGGGATAAAGTCATATATTGCTATCGGCTCATCTTTCTTGTCTTTTTGCATTTTATACATGCTTAATGTGCCTGTTTTATAAAAACTGAACTGTAATGGCTCTTGATTGAATGAGCTATGTCCGCCATTACTTGCAAAATTCTTATTTGGGATTAGTTCTTGTGTCGCCATTACAGTCCTGCACTTCCTCTTTCAACGGTCCAACGCAAGTTTGTAGAAGATCCATCCCACTTCTGAGTAATTTTGTCTTCGATAGCGTCTGCTCTCTGACTAAACAACGAATAGTCGATATTAGCAGGAGAGTCGTTCTTTACTTGACAGCGTATAGCCGCAAGATTTCTCATTATGTATGCAGTCGCTAAACGTCTAACGTCTTTCAGTTGCTCAAAGTCGATAGCGTCCCAATTGTTGTCCCATTTACACCATTTACAGTTCAGCGAACCACCGATTGTAGAAAATCCGTGAAGATATCGCTTACCATCTTTATAGACTGTATGCGTTCTTTCTTTACGCATCAAGTTTGTCCATGCTTGCTGCAACTGACGTCCCATAAAGTTTGCTTCACGGATACCCAAGCCAGTCCAACCCGGAGTCACTTTATTCGGATAGCAAACGCCACGCCCATAACGTCCGCTGCCGCCCATGCCCATTCCACCAATTGCGTACTGTTCGCCCATGAAAGCAAAAGCGTTCGAGTAGCCTGGGTTTGTGCCTGCTCCGCCATTGCCAATCGTGTAGTAGACAACGCCATTAAATGCGTACGGAATGAACGGAATTAGGAACTCCTGTCCAGGGCCGTAGTTGCCGAGGTACTGTTCTTCAATGATTGGAAAGTATGAGTAAAATTCCTGAACGGCAGGAACGACTGCCAAAGCAACGATCTGCTCACGGGTATATTCCAACTCCTCTATTCTGATGAACGGAACGCCGCACTCAGACAGTATGCGCTCCAGCTCAACTTCAGGAATGATGAAGTTGGTAGAAATTTCTTTTGACTGTGGAAACAGCGTCTGATCTTCCGCGACTGGAGCGTCCTTGTCAACTGCCATCTGCTCTGACAATGTAAGCACTATCTCAAAGCACGGTGACGTAATGCCGTCATGAATGTTGCAAATTGTTTTTGTGGAGTCGGTAGTTATGTCTTCCCAGTTTATGGGTTCATGATTTTCATCAACAAGATATTCTGCTTTACAGAACACTAACGCCTCTCTTAAGTCTCCGCGGACGGCTTTTACCTTAAAGAGAGTTCCTTGTATATACAGCTTTGTAGCAGATGTGACTTCGAGAGATCCCATTGCTTTCCAAGTTTCGTATATTTCTTTAGGATTAGATGAACGTATGCTTTTTAGATACTCAAGTCTGTTCATATAAAATTAGAACAGACGTGAGTTACCTATTCTTCTTCCTCACAGAGGTAATTTACTACAAACTCTTTGTCGAATGGCGAAACGAGAATGCCTTGTGGGTTTTTGTAGATAAGTTTTTTGCCTTTGTACTTTACAGACTGTACACGGTTCATAAAGACTTCAAGCATGTGGCTATCTATTTCAGACAGCAGCGCCGCGTCTTCAATAGTGCGCAGCTGCCACGCGTCATCAATGAATTGTGCGCCATTGAACAGTCCATTTAAGAACACTTCAAATTGGTTTTTCACCGCCTCAGATGTCCGTCCGAAACGGTACTTTTTAGTCTCGATTTCTTTCTGTTTTGTGTTGGTTAATTCCTCATAGCGGCGCTCTGCATCTGACAGCATATTGCTTGAGACGATTTTATCAACATCCGCTGTAATCTGTGCAACTTCATCGCCAAACGTATTGCCTTTTAGTTTTGCTTCAAGTTCGGCAATTTGTTTATTTTTATCTGTAAGCAATGACTCCAACGCTGCAATGTCCTTGCGTAAGTCATTTGCTTCGTCAGATGACAGACTAGCAAGGTTTTCATAGTTTGTTCGTAACTTTTCATATTCATCGCTACGCTCAACGAGCAACTGCTTCAAGCTTATATTTTCATTTTTGAATCGTGTAAGTGCTTCCTTAAACTCTTTAAGTTTCGCAATTACTTCTGTCTCTGTCATCATGTACTACCTCTTGTAAGATGTTTGTAACGTCACTCATGAATTCGTCCCATTCAGGACCTAGCTTTTCTTTAGCTTCATTCACAAGTTTTTTATTGTCTTTTGTAAACTCTTCTTCAAACTTTGTCATTTAATGATGCCTTCTATGTCAGTTACGAGTCTCTCAACTTCATCGCTATAAAGCGCTTCTCTTTTCTTAGTTTCTGTCTGTTCAGGCTGCGGCTGCTCAATAGTCGGCTTCTTTTTTGAGTATTTTGCGATAACATCATCTTCATTATCTTCCATCAAGATAACGCATTTCTTACATTTCGCATCATAGTCGTCTTGATTGATTATGCCGTCGCCAACATAACTTTTATAGACTGATAGCAAGAAACGTTCTTTTTCTTCTTCGTTTTGCCAACGCATATAAGACGATACCTGTGAAAGCAATCGTCTGTCAATAGTCGCTTTCGGCGTGAACAGATAAATCAAAAATTCCTGAACGATACCAAACAACGCAATAAGCACAATCATTATCCATTCAGAAACGCCCATACCGCCTGCTTTAACATCAGCGTTAAGATATGTAGCAATCAATGTAAAAATCTTTGATGATTCGCCGACATCTCCAGTGTCGCTTTGCCAATCTGCAATGCCTTTTTGAAGTCTCGATATTGCTGTTTGTATATTAACCAAAGAGCCATCACTATTAACAAACTTTATCAGTTGTCCGTCCGGCGTTTTGTATTCCTTGTCTGCTAACGCCCTTAATGTGTCATCGATTTGAGATTGGTCATAAGCGATACTTTCTTCATAGATAGACGCCGTGTCGATTTTCTCATTTTCTAACGCTTGTGCTTGCATAATAGAGCGCAACTGAGTCTGTGTCATGTAGTCAATATTGCTGCTATTAACGCCTTTCGGGGCGCGGCTGACTGCAGCTTTTTTCAGCGACTGTTTCTGCGCCGTCTTTTCTTTGTCAGACAAATCCGGGTCAGCGTCTATTTTGTCCAACTGTGACTGATATTCTGCAATGCGTTGCCACGCGATAGCAACCTCTTCCTTCGCCGTTTCTTGAGCGTTTTTCTGCCCTGTAATGCTTTCCTTCGCTGCTGAACGTTTGTCTTGAACGCCTTCATTGATAGAATTTTTCAACTCTATAAGAAGTTCCGCATCAGCCGTCATATTCTTAATCGTGTTTTCCATAGTACGGATTCCCGCGCCTATGGAGTTTACTGATAATGATAGCGCCGTAATGATGGACACCGCAATAAGAAACTTATGAGCGATTTGCCACGGCATACGCGCCCATTTAAGATTTTTTGCCCATGTTTTGCCTTTCGACTCAAGCCGCGTCTGTAACTCTTTAAGCATGCCGATTTGCATAGCGCACCAGAATTTTCCGGAGATGAAGCCAATCGATATAATGGTATACAGAACAGCAGCAGCGATAGGAATAGTGCCGATATGAAACAGCGACTTTGATAGTCCTGAGAAAAATGTTATATCAATAAAGCCAGAAGCTATAGACAGCAAGATACAAGTGAGCAAAATCCCATTGATGAGAATAGTCGACTTAGTAATTCTGTTCTTATTGAACCCTTTGCCTTTTTCAGACTTTGGCCAGACAAATGTTGGAAAGTTGATCTTGAATTGTTGTTTTCTTTTCATAACTACTTAAATTAGAAAAATTGCCCCTATATATTTATGAAAAATGAAGCCGAATTTTGTACTGTAATAAAGCATAGTCTCACAACATCGTATAAGATCTGCGATGACCCAAACGGATTTGGCTCTCGCCGTTGTTTTGATGGTATAGGAATGCTTTCTATAAACGATAAATTAACATTTGTTTGCTGGGAGGCAAAATTCTTAAAGACTTATTCAGCATTCAACTTCAACCGTATAGAAGAACATCAGAACTTTTATCTTACTGAATATCAGAAATCAGGCGTAAAGTCATTTGTCATAGTTGGCATAAATTGCGGCCGCGCTGATATTAGAGTATTTGTGTTTGATTGGAACGAACAGTTTTCAGAACTTTATAAGAATGGATTCTCGCTACACAAGAAAGATCTTGATAAGTTGCCTTACAATAAAGTCAGCAAGGGAGCGTTTCGATTTGACAACATTATTACTTACGCACAGATGCAAGCGCTATTACAGTAGTCTTCTATAGAATCGTACTCTTCGCCCTTTCCTGTTTCATAGTCGTGAACGAAAAGTGTCCAACCTTCGAACTCTTCAGGAAAAGAAGTAAGCATTTCAACTACGTTGTCTGGGTCGTGATAGTAAGAAATCTGACAGAAAACGCCGTTAGGGATGTCGGGCATATTGAAGAAGCGCACTCGGACGTTTCCATGCTTTAGTGCAAGCCCAATGATGTCGACTGGCTCTTTGCCGTATGAAGCAAACACCTCGTCTATCTCTTCTTCTGTTATGCCAAAATCTTGATAGTGGTCGGAGACGTACTCAACATGAACGTCTTGATCTGATAAATGCGCCAATTTACCACAATCTTTTATGTACCAATAGCCGTCACAACTTAAGTTCTTCATATAGAATTAGACGTCATTCAAGACCAATAGTGACATCAGTAGTGTATTGTTCTTTCTCATAGCTTGCATTGTCTGTTGGAGTGTGTTCTTTAGTTGAGTTCCAAACTCCTATGTGAGACTGTTCACTTGGTCTGTAAACTTCACCAGCGCTGCACATTATGAAAATGCAGTTCTCGTAGTCCGACACCCAAACTTTACCTTCGTTGACGTCTACATTACCATTGGCGTCCACGTCAAAGTTTGTTCCGCGTACTGAGCACGTTACAGCAGTTGTTCTTACTTGATAGTCTATCGCAATGTTCTTTTTAGATTTTACGTCATTTTTTAATGAACCAGCGTCAAGCTGTAGTAAAACTATATCTCTGTCTGTTTCTGCTATACGCGCTATAACCACTTTAGTCAGCGGGCTTGCAATGACAGTAGACTCGCCAATTTTCAATGTAACCTGTGTAGCAAATTTACTGAAAACAATAGCGCCTTCAGGCAGAGTCATTCCGACTTTAAGTTCTTTCCATTCAGTGTCTGTTTCTTTAAGCATATACCCCGCTTTGGCAACTCCGTTGCTTTTTACGGACTTTATACTTTCAACAGTTGCTGAAATTGCCCAAACATTGAAAGTAAACAACACTAAAAATGCAAAAATAAGAATTTTCTTCATTATAGTCTCCTACATCGCAATTAGATTAACAGTCCCATTTTGTGTCCGACATTTCCAATGGACTCTTTACGGCCTTCACTTGATGTGTCTCTAATGAAATTGGGGTTCCATTTCTTATAAGGCACAAACTTTTCGCTATACTTATTGATAAGATACAGCGAACCGACAACAGCGTCCAAAGCATCTTTTGCATTAATACCTATTTGGTTAAGTTCCCATGGCGAGTCGTCCTGATGAACAATGTTGCCTTTCATGTGGTCTATTTTCGTAGTACCTGTCTGTTTGCGCTTTGTCATCTGAATAGACTTCATGTTGTTCTTGACATGTATGTTACGTCCGACATTAAAGCGTCCATGGAAGACATAGTCTATAAAGTTCATATACGGCTCATTCTGTTTATCAACCGACAGATAGTCAACGTTAATGCCCATTCGCTTGAGGAACTGTCTCGAAGCGTCTGACTGGAATCCGTCGTAGGAGACGCAGCCGATTGATATGTTGCCCAGCGTCATAAGATCATATATGAAGAACTTAATAGCGTCAAGGTTGATGATGCCGCCTTTTGGAATAATCATTATGGTGAAGTCAGTTACAAAGACTTTCAGCGGCTCGCCTGTACTTTCATCTATACGGTCGGGGTCATACTCTACATGAGACATAGCAATACAAGTAGAGTCTCCAGTGGTTGATTGGTCGACAGATATAGCGCGCATGAGATGCGGCTCATAGTAGAAGTACCAGTTGTTTAAGACGCGGACAAAAAACTGATCTCTGATTTGGTTCCAAATCAAATGTTCTGGCTCTTCTTCGGCAGGCGCTGTAATGTGCTTAAGAACATTGCGTAATTTATTATCAAAGCACGCTTCAATAGTTTTCTGATTGTAGAAGATACGGTCCGCTGAACCAGCAGGAATGCCTGCAAAGTCACGCATGAACTCGATTGGGTTTTCATTTGCCTTGTCTATAAAACTTGAGATACCGTTTCCTGTAATTTGACGCTTTGGGCACCATAGCACGTCAATCGGGTCGTATTGTGTAAGCTCAAACTCACTCTCAATGACTTTAGGCAGCATACCGTTGCCACCCTTGAATAGTGGGAATGCAACTTTGAAGTTGTGGATTTCATTACCGTTTTCATCATAGAATTCTGGAAATTCCGACTCCTTAAAGAAACGCCAACGTGAGCCTGTTACAATGTAATTTTTCTTTGACTTCGGCGCGTCTTCCCAAATCCATTTGTCGATAACTGATTCCAAAGTGTTTGGCGATGAGTCGATTATCGTCTTGCCCATCCAGTTGCCTTTCATACGAGACGAAATTCTCTGGCGGAGTTTGGTAAAAAATTTTAGAATTTTTTCGTCAGTCCATCCATCGTCCGTAAAGAACGCCAACTCAGTGAACGTTCCAGTAATAATCGTCTGTCCCAACAAGCCGCCCGGCTTTGAGATCAGTTTATAGTTTGCGCCATTTTGAAATGAAAGAACAGATGATGGCGAAGATGATGTGAACGCAATAGTGTTAGGCGTGTCGGTTGAGCGTGAGATTTCACGCACTTCTTGGTCGGTACGCACTCTTAAGAAATACGGCGACTGTGAAAGCAAGTTAATCATTGGCTCAAACAAAAGTTCTGACGCCTTTTTCTGTGAAACAGCAGCATATACTTGAGTAAAGATTGTCGATGGCGCCAAGCCAAAATACTTGAAAGGATGCCACATCAATGCAAACAGCACTGTCATATACAGATTGATGATAACGGACATTGTTGATTTACCGAGACCTATACATCCAGACAAGACAATTGTGTCATACGGCGCTATCTGATTCATTGACTCTAGCAAAATTTCTTTAACGCAAGGGTATAGCGACTCTGCCTGAGCGCCTATATACTGTTCTGTTAAAAACTCTTCTGGCTTAGGCGGCTTGCATCTATAATTTATTCGCCATCCTTCTGTTAGCAAAAGATTTTTTGTGGTGTCTTGGAGTAAATTGTTGTTTGAAAGCCACTCAAGCGCTTTAATGATATTGTTGAAATTGAGAATTGTAAACTCAGGTCTTTCCAAAATTGATGTGTCGCCTTGCAGAAGATCTTTCATCATGTCTTGAATCGACATTAAAGTGCCTGAGGCTACATATGCTGTTGAGAATTTATTATTGTCTTCTGGGACTTCAAGGATTAACCTATTTTCTGTTTTCTTTGCTTCAAACGCTGTTTTTTCTGGGTCGCAATTTTTTACATTAATACTGTGCAAAGAAGTTTCTATCTGTGCTTTATCATCCATAAGAATTTAGTCTTAAGTTAAGAAACCTAAGTTGACTAATTCTGTATGAAAGTGAAAAAAGTAAACATTGTAAAGCTTTTTGATAAGAGATTGCTAAAGAAGTTTCCTTTGCTTTCATTTAAGTTGAACCCAATAGACGACATTTTTGAAAATCCGTACTTAGACTGTGACTGTTACATTTCATACACATCGAATGGCACGATATTGGGTATATGCATAATTAAAGACTTTCATATTTACTTATTTGAGATAAACAAGTTTCTTCGCGGTAAAGGCTATGGACGAAGATTTTTTGAGAAAATCGTCAAGATAATTTCAACGCCTGAGCAGAAAATTACATTGAATTATCTTGATGACAACGCATTGAAGTTTTGGACGTCTGTCGGGTGTATAGAAATTGACAGGCAGAATCAAAGTTTGGAGTACATAATTGACTAAGAAAAGAAAGACAAAAAAGTCTAAAGTAAAGCACATTTGGTATGCCACCTCGTTTTGGGTTCATGCATATCTTTACTTCTATATCGTCATTACATTTATGGCAGTTCTTCCCCGCTTACTAGCGCCGATACTTTACTATACATTAGGCGCGGTGCCGCTATGGATTCCTGAGCGTGTAACGGTTCCATTGGAAGTTTTCTCATGGGGGCTTGTGCTGATTACCTCTGCATATGCGGGACTTGACCGTGCAAGCTTTGCGATAAAGTCTAAAATGACTGAAATCGGAACGTCTGATATGGGCGATCCCAAAAAGCTGCGCAAAGTGATAGTCTGGCTATTTGGCATTTTTGTCGAGTCATATATGCTCAATTTCTTTTTTGGCAAACCGTTCAACTACCCGCCTGATGCGCCTATTGCCTCGTTTCCAGCGGCAAACATACCACTTACTGAAGTAGCAAGCGCGCTCGTTTCGTCATTGACTATTTATGTTGGTGGGAATAAAGCGATTCGTTTGGTAGGCAACGCAACGGACGGCAAAAAGTATGCTGGAGTTGACACCTCAGAAGCAACTATTGTCAACGATGAAGAGCAGCCTGCGGTAGGCTAAAATTCATCATCGTATTCTGATGCTAACTCTTCATCTGTGTATAGCGATTCAAAGTACTTTTCGCCTGTTTCTGTTATGTCGAAGCCTTTCTTATTAAGTGCATCAACATACCAGTGCCATTCTGAATTATGGCCTTTGTTTTCATCGTAAAATAAAGTGCCATATTCATACCCAACTGCGGCGTGGGCCATTTCGTGGAGTATAACTTCAAGTGCTTCTTTCTGTTCAAGGTCGAGTACTATTTCACTTATTTCAACGCTTATCTCTTTGATTTTTCCGTTAAAGCGTAGTCTTGCCATCGCAAACGCTGGGTTGCTGTTCTTATCGTGGACTAACTCGCTGCAAGTTTCTATTTTTGTGTTAAGCAAATCAGAAGTCAATTCGCCGAAAACATCTGAGTTTTCATTTACAAGTTTCAACCAAGCTTTTTTAATTACTTCGGAGTTTGTCATATTAGTTAGTCGTCTTTACGCCCAGAAATCATAAGTTCTGCCATAAGGATCTCTATCTTTAATAAAATGCCATACGCAGTCTACATGACAGCCGCCAAATTGTTTACCATACTTTATGGCATCTTTCTTAGTATAGAACTTTTTGGCGTCTAATCTGTCCGTAGTGATACAGTCTAGCCCCATAAGATAAGTTTTTAGCAGAAGCAAATTCCTCTGCAGAATTTGCCACTTGCTCATGCGCGAACCGAAAACTAAACATTTGGATAGTTAAGCCAATAGTCTTCATCGACATCAGCAGCCCATGAAAATTTTTCTTGCAAGCTTTTGCTGTAGATTTTTGACAAGTCAACGCCCATCTTTTTGCAGAATGACATCGTAATCTTCGGTGAAGAATATGCGCCTTTCGAAGTGCCTAATGAATAGTTCTTTGTAGCGTCTTTCAATTCGCGGTTGATTTTTGCAGATTCGATACGGCCTTCTGCTTTCTTAAGTTGCTCACGTGCTCTCTGCTCTTTGACGTCTATATCAGTAAGTTTTTGCTTAAGTTCTGCGCCGTCAAACTTTTCACGTGCTTTTGCTCTGTCCTGATTAAACTTCAAAGTCTGTTCTGCAAATTTACGTTTGCGCTCTTTGAAAGAATCTTCGGCCTTAGTGATTTTATCATCAAGTTTGCTTGCCTGTTCATTGAAGTTTTTCGCAACATCGTGCTGATGATTGAGTTTCTTTGCAACTGCAAGGTTAGCGTCATTAAACGCTTGTATTTTGCGGGCTTCGCTCCAGTTAGGATCCCACTTTGTATTGCGCAATTCTTCGCAAAGAATTTTTGTTCCTAATGCTGTGCGGAATAATTTTGGGGTCAATTCAGGCATACATCCTTTAAGAAAGCCAGTCACTGTTCCCGCTGTCGCATCAAATAGTTGATCTTCATCAGCTTTTTTGTCTTTGAGTTCTTTAAGAACATTGTAGACTTCGTCGGGAATATCAAACGTCTGATCATAAGGCACACTGTCCTTCATCAGAGCATAAATTCTTACTTTATGGCTCATTTTCACCTCACATATATTATATAAAATAAGCATCAGTTTCTGATTAGTTAGTATCTAATTTTTATATGGGACAGACACTTAACACTCGAGAAAAAATTGCAGGAATTTATAAAATTCAAAATAAAATTAACGGAAAAGTTTATATCGGGCAATCAATTAATATTTACGGGAGATGGGCCCAACATAAGTATAGTGTAAATTATGAAAGTCAAATTCATAAGCCACTTTATAGGTCGTTAAAAAAGTACGGAATTGAAAATTTTACATTTGAAATAATTAAAGAAACTTACGACTTAGACTATTATGAAAAGTTTTTTATAAAATTATATCGTTCACAAGATCCTAAATATGGGTATAACTTAGAAGCAGGTGGGCAAAGTGGGTGGCAACATGTAAATGAAGAGGTTAAGTTGGGCTTAAGAAGTCACTCAATGAAGGGGCATATTTGGACAGAAGAACAAAGAAAAACGATGTCAAAAGGACGAAAAGGAAAGTATAAAGGTAAAGAACATTACTTTGCAAGTATGACTGAAGAAGAAAAGAAAAAGTTTGTAAAAGAAAAGTGCGGGTCATTTACAGCGCCTTGGTGGCATAAAGGAAATCAAACGTTACGTTCATTTGACTGTCCAGGCGAAGGCTGGGAAAAAGGGTATGGGCGAAATATGATAAGTGAAGAAGGGTTGAAAAAACTTCAATCTTTAAAGTGGTGGACTGACGGAAAAAATAATAAAAGATCGCCTGTCTGCCCAGGCGATAATTGGAAACTTGGAAGAATCCTCACGTAAGAAGCTCAACTTATGCATCTAATTTCCTATCTTTTTGTGTCTTCGACACTTGCTTTTGCCAGTCTAACCAGAAAGTCAATGACCGAAAAAACACATTTCAAAATGCCAAGTGTGATAAAAATCGAAAATCCAGGTATCTTAATCCCGAAAACAATCAGTGCTATTCCCATTATCATGCTTTACTCCTTTGATGATAATTAATATACAACTTACTATTGCAAGTAAATAACAACCTAATCCCACAATCAACAGCATTTTGATTCCCCTTTACGTTAATAATATAAACGCAAATGTATCAAATGATTAGATACACAGCAGTGACCTCACATGCTATAGCAAATAGCAATTGCGCAATATACATCTTTTTAGAAGTTAGCGGTACCTGAAAGCCGACTAAAATATCAATCCCCAACACGGCAAACAGCAGTCCCCATAGTCTTAACATTCACCCACCTAAATTTGCTTAAGTAATAATTTCTGCCTTTTCTTCGTTTTGCAAAGCAGCGCTGTTACAGCGAGCAGCGAAGTACGCGGGCCCGAACATTTTTCCGAGCCGACAAAATATATAATCCCTTGTCCGGGATATTGTGCTGTAATGACGGCGCCCATTTCATTCTCGAAAGAATTTTTGACAAACTCTTTTGGAATCGAAAACAGAATAGTCTCTTCTTGACGCTTTACTTTACCGCGGAAAGTTTCCACCTGTTTTTCTTTCATTTCGACTTTATCATTTGATCTTTCAATCTTGTAAGTTTTAGTAATCATTTGCATTTCCTCGCATCAAAAATATTTAAGTATGGTTTTGCTTGAGCAGGTTCAAGATAGAACTTGCTAAGCCGTCCTTCTCCACCGATATAACGGCCGCCGTCTCTGTCGGTATGAACAATACGGATTTTTCCGATTTCTCTGTTAGGGTCTGCCACAACAGCGAATGACATATCGTTCAACTTGTGCATTTTTGGCACAACTTCGATAACCATGTTTGAATCGACTTCTTTGAAGAAGCGATGTGAAACGCCTGCGCTATGCTTTACGATTGAAACATATATCATTTATAGCTACTCCTTAACGGTAAGTTATAAAGCTCACTCTGCAGCTTGGCTAGTTTGTTCGACTGAAACTGAACTCGCTGCCGCCACTTCTAACGCGCTATTCATAATTCTACAATTCGACTCATTCACACAAGCAGAGGCAAAGAAAAAGCCCATAACAATTGATATAAGAATAAGTACAAGCGAAGCACGTAAATTTTCAAAATCATCATTATAAAGACCTGAGATCGCAAAACCGATTCCTATTATAAATGAGACCTCACAAAGTACACATGAAATAATAAGCGCAAGAGCATTAATTGTAGGCGCTACAAACATATATTTCTCCTTATTATTTTCGTTTACGTAAATTATATAAAAGTGAACATAAAACATGATTAGAAAAGAACTTTGTCTAATTTTTAATCCTAGGAGACCAAAATATGATTTTACTTAATAACGAGCAGACTGTTGAAGATTTTTTGAAAGCCTGCAACTTTCTTGCTCCAAAAGGAATGGAACTTAAGTACTTTATCGTGCCAAAAGAATCCAACTATCAAGTCCCTCAAGGAACGGGATTTCAGTTGGAAGGCATAAGTAAAGACTTGTCTAAAACATATAGTCAAAAAGACCCTCAGTTGAAGCACTCGTTTGCAGACTCGCCAAACGACTCTGGAATTTGTCCGCCATCGCTTACCACACATGAAGGCGCTGTTGCCCCGATTGTTCAGCAAGCAATTCAAGGCACAATGATTAAGTCGCCAGCAACGGGACTGCAGATTATCGAAAGCACTTCAAAAGAAAAAAGCGTTATGCTTAAAGAAGATTGGTGCGGATTTCCGAGAAATACACTTTTCCATTTCGGGAGAATATAATGCAGTACAAAATGAAAAATCTTAGTTCTGAAAACAGAGCTACTTTGACTAAAATTACTACCGACCTTGAAAACGGAATTTTGGGCGCTATTGAAGAGACAAAGTACCTGCAGAACGCGCTTGGCATTTTTAAGCAAGCAATCAACAACTATGCTGACAACGCTTTGGAAAAAGCAGACATTGTAGCAAAATACCGCAGACCATCAGGAATGCAGTCGTACAATCTGCCAGGCGTTATGGCCTCGTCTATCGGCCGTGTAGACACAAGTACGCTTACAGCGGACAATCAACGCTTGAATGAACTTACCGATGCTGAGAAAAATTTACAGTCACAGAAAGACCTCAACTATTCTATAATGATTTCCAATACAAATGATCTTATTCAGAAAATTAACGCAATAAAAAGCTCGGCACTTTTTCTTGAAAACTTTATTATCCAAACGCAAGCGCAGTAAAATTCATCAAAGAAAAATAAGGCGCTCGTAATGAGCGCCTTTTTGTTAAGCCCAGTTGTTGACAGCAAGCTTGAATTGAGCGTACTCTAACTCTTCTTCTTCATCTACAGGATCTCCCCAATCTTCAGGAACAATTCTATGAAGCGTTCCATCGCTATTATGAGCAGTCCATTCATGTGGAGGGAAAAGTGGGCTGTTAGTTT
>JAEEGL012826983.1_pt1 | contig 16585 bp, 6 predicted proteins | sample 9134231 | NCBI WGS metagenome assembly JAEEGL01 (sample SAMN16246548, study PRJNA631951) | gut metagenome | biome: gut microbiome; feature: rumen; material: fiber-attached | host: Bos | place: Iran: Karaj | collected 2018-10 | reverse complement strand
TGGACTTATCCAGAACGGTAAGATGTCACAGCGTGGTGAGCACAGACTCATGATGCAGAGCAACCTTGAAGACTATGGCAACGTTTTCCAGAGCATCAAGGGTTACGGTATATTCTGGGACAACTATTCGCCAACACAGATTGATGATAATGCTACTCTCGAGCTGGAGAGTCAGGTGGGTAAGGTCATCGACTATTACTTCATGTATGGCGGTAATGCCGATGGAGTAATTGCACAGATGCGTCACCTTTCTGGTAAGGTACCTATGCAGGCGTTGTGGACATACGGATTCCACCAGAGCCGTGAGCGTTACAAGAGCCAGCGCGAGCTTCTTGAGGTAGTACACAAGTACCGTGACCTCAAGGTTCCTTTTGATGGTATCATTCAGGACTGGCAATACTGGGGAAGCAACTATACATGGAATGCCATGGAATTCATAAACGAGGACTTTGGTCAGGCACAGCAGATGATTGACGAGGTGCATCGTCTCAATGCCCACATGAGCATCTCCATCTGGTCATCATTCGGTCCTGAGACAAAGGCATTTAAGGAACTCAAGCAGAAGAATCTTCTTTTCAGTTTCAAGACATGGCCTGAGAGCGGTCTTGGCTTCTGGCCTCCACGCATGGACTACCCAAGCGGTGTGCGTTGCTATGACGTGTATAGCAAGGAGGCTCTTGACATATATTGGAAGAACCTTTCACGTCTTCACAAGATGGGTATAGATGCATGGTGGATGGACTCTACAGACCCTGACCACATGTCATACAAGGATTCTGACCTTGACGAGAAGACTACCATGGGTAGTTACCGTAGCGTGCGCAACATCTTCCCGTTGAAGGCTGTTGGCGGTGTGTATGACCATCAGCGTGCTGTCGATTCATCAAAGCGTGTGTTCATTCTCACTCGTAGTTACTTCGCAGGTCAGCAGCGCACAGGTGCAAACACATGGAGTGGCGATATCGGCTCATCATGGGACAGTTTCCGCAAGCAGATTCCTATCTGTCTCAATTACACACTTACTGCCAATCCTAATGTAAACACAGACATAGGTGGATTCTTTGCTGGCTCATACAACACACAGGGACATAACTCAGGTACCCGCAATCCACAGTATCAGGAACTATATGTACGCTGGATGCAGTTCGGTGCATTCTGTCCAATGATGCGTAGCCACGGAACAGACGTATATCGCGAACTCTATTACTTCGGCAAGAAGGGTGAACCTGTATATGACGCACTCGTTGATGCTGTCAAGCTTCGTTATCGTTTCCTTCCTTATATATATAGTACCTCATGGCAGGTGAGCAAGAACGACGACTCGTTCATGCGTGCTCTCTTCATGGACTTCAAGGATGATAAGAATACATGGAACAACAATCGCGAGTACATGTTCGGTCGTAATGTACTTGTGTGTCCAGTCCTCAATCCTCTTTACACAAAGGAGAAGATTGTGAAGACTGACGAGCTCAGCGGATGGAACAAGAGTGAGAGCAACGAGGCAAACATTGGCTATCCTAACGTGAACTGGAAGGAGAACAAGCAGTATGAGGTTTATCTCCCAGCTGGTACTTCATGGTACGACTACTGGACAGGCACCAAGCATGATGGTGGACAGAAACTCATGACAACCATTCCGCTCGGTCACTCACCTCTCTTCATCAAGGCAGGTAGTATCCTTCCACTCGGACCAGACGTGCAGTATGCCAACGAGAATAAATATGACAATATAGACATCGTTGTTTATCCTGGTGCCAATGCAGAGTTCACACTCTACGAGGATGAGGGCGACAACTACAACTATGAGAAGGGAATGTACTCTACCATCCGTCTCACTTGGAACGACAAGGCTAAGACACTTACCATCGGTAAGCGTCAGGGCACATTCCCAGGAATGTTGGCAAGCCGTACATTCAACGTGAAGATTGTTGGTGGAACAACAAAGACAATAAAATATAGTGGAAAAAATACAATAGTTAAATAATCGCATTTGATCACGTTTTTAAGGGTAAAAAGAGTTGGTTACACAATATATTAGTTAGGATAACAACAAGCACAAAATGAAGAGGGTGTGTCAAGAGCAAGCGACACACCCTCTTATTATATTGTTTCTATGATGAAGCCTTTCCCCGTATTGTCATCACGACAATACGAGGAAATTAAGGATTGTATTAACCAATCTATCCTAAAACCACAACTAAATAAATCTATGTTGAGAAAGAGTTTTCAGCTCTATTTCACGCCATACACTTCCTTGATGATGTGCCATTGGTCTTGAAAGTCAAGTATGTCCAATGCTTTTTCTTCTTTGTGAAGGACATCAAACAGATAATTCGAGTTGTACTCTGGATGTATTTCTTTTTGATGTGTTGCCCATGAACGACATTCTTCATCTGTCCAATGCTTGATAGGAATGTTCTTGCTTATCTCATAGTTGGAGATGCCAAGTTCCTTCATGATGTTGACAATATGGTCTATCTCTCTTTGGGTCGCTTCGTTGCTTGCGTAGATGTAAACCTTCAGGTCAGGCTTGCGCTTGCTATGTTCAAACTCGTTACGGATGCTGTAGCCGTATTTGTCCTTCTCGTATGATGTGTTGTAAAAGTCAATCCACTCACCTTTGGTAACTTTCTGAGTCAGGAAACCAATGCGGTTGTGTCCTTTTATACCTATGGTATAGACACGTGGAATGTTGTCCTTGATAGAGTCCGGCACTACAACGTCAAGTGTGATGATGTTTACAGTTGCAGGCTTTCTTGTCATGTCAATCTCTATCTTCCTGGCTGCGGTAGAAGGTATGTCCGGAATATTTTCCCTGTCGATTACAACTCCGTCTATCTTTATGGTATCCTTGTCTCTGAATCCATATCTCTGAATTGCTTCTTCCCTGAAAGAAGCACCGTTCTTGTACTCAACCCACGTTCCAACGGGGAAGTTGATGGTAAAGCGGTTTATATATCGTTTGCCAATCTTATCACGCTTGGTATATCTGACAAGTGGAGGAATGTTTTTGTCCTTCTCGCTCACACTATTGGCTTTGTTTGTGACATTGTCATGTGTGTAATTTTCACGAGGCGTAATCTGACTCGCATCTTCGTCAGAGTGTAATGCTTCGGATGTGGCTTTAGCCGTCTGAACTACATTCTCAATAGGTTTGACAAACTCAGGTGTGGCAAATGCACTTAGTGCCACAACCACCATCGGGAGTACGAATGCAACTTTGCCTCGCATCCATGGATTTGATTTGTTTTTCTTCATCATAGCAACTCGTTTTTTTATTAAACTGTGATTGAAATTATTTGCAAGCACGTATGACGATGTGTCAAGTGCTTTTCTTATCAGTAGCGTGACATAACCCTTGATGGAGACTCCCTGACGTAACACGTAGTCGTCGGCCTGATACTCATGCAGGTCTCTCAGGCTTCTTCCCAACAGATAGGATATCGGATTCCACCATTGAATCATTTGTACCAACGTGAGTAGAATGATGTCAAGTGAATGGTGGCATCTGATGTGTCCATTCTCGTGCAGGATGATTTCATGTCCCATCTCCTCATAGTCATCTGCGTTGATGACTATGTTGTTCAGCCAGCTGAACGGTGCAACCTTTTCTGAATGACAGAAGATTGTTATTCCATTCTCTTTTGTTTTCCATAGGCAACCTTTGCGTATGACAGCACCCATACGAGTAAACTGAACGATGCGTACAAGTAGTACCGTCATCATGCCTATTATATAGACAACGCAAAGTACTCTCCACCAGTCAAATGGTTGTTCTTTGCTGACGGTGTTGACTTCGTCTCTTTGTTCTTCTGCCGTCCATATATCTTCTGTTTCCATTTGACGGTGAACAGGTACGCCGACTTCAATAAGTCGCATCTGCGTATGCCTCACTATCGGCTGGTTATCTATTGACAATGGTTTTGCGTTACACAGAGGAAGTACCAATGACAGAATCAATATTCCCAAAACAACTATGCGGTTCATGCGGAAGAAATCTTCTTTGCTGAGCAGTAGGGTGTAGGGAACGTACAGCAATATGAGAACAAATGCGGACTTCAACGCATAAATGAATATTGCATCCATAACTATTCTTCGTCTTCTAAAGAATTCAACAGTTCCATTATGTCCTCCTGCGTGAGTTTTTCCTCTTTGACAAAGTAGCTGAACATACTCTTGATGCTTCCGTCAAAGAAGTTCTTCTTCACGTTCTGCATTGTCTGACGCGTGTATTCTGGTCGTGTGACTTTTGCCTGATACCATTGCGTCTTTCCTTCACCTTCTTTCTTGAAGTAATTGACGAACCCTTTCTCATACAATATCTTGAGGTATGTTGCAATCGTGGTGTATGTAGGCTTTGGTCCCTCGCATCTTTCGAGTATGTCTTTGCCACAAGCTGCACGGTTGATGTCCCACAGAATTGTCATTATCTGGTATTCTCCTTTAGTCAATGTGTTGTCTCTTCTTTTCATGTTCTTTGTTTTTTTACTGCTGCAAAGGAAAGGAGAATACTTGTAAATCGAAAAGTTTCAATATCGAAAACTTTCGATTATCATCGCTTTTTAACATTTATTATCCGAAATACAAGGGAAGGAACAATGTGTAGTATGTGGATTTGAAACATTCTTTAATCGTAAATTAACCATTCCCCAATAGATGTGGGAAATCGCCCTCGATTGATGTTATACATCATACCTCGTTTGATATAACACATCGTACCTCATTCGATGTTGCATATCGAATGAGGTACGATTTTTTGTATTATTGGTTCATCACGATGAATGCGAAGTTCATCATGGTGAATTTATGAAGCTTCATCATTGCACGCCTACGGCATAGGCTTTATTCCTTCGTACTCCACATTCCACTTACCATTCTTTGGGAAGCCCGGGAGTGACTCGGTGCATCCATCCCAGCCTGCACACATGAGAGCGATGGTGGTGAGGAGACCACCGTTGCCTGGTAGGTAACAACGGAGACGTGCATCCTGATAGTTGTGACCGTTAGGCAGATACGTGTTGGTACGCTTGTCCATGAGGAGGGCGTTGATAGCAACATCTGGCATACCGAGACGGACGGCGCACATGGCTGTCATCGGATAGTCCCATCCCCATGTCTTGTCCCAGTTCCAGTTGTTCATCACCCAGTTGAGCGTAGCTGTCATCGTTGCCTTATCGTATTGTGGAGAGAATGGAAGTACACCGCATGCACCAAGTACTGCCATGTGGTCGCTGTAGAGAGACAGCGGAACATTTGGCGAAAGATAGCTTTCTGCTGTTTCGGCTGCGGCATACACCCCATCCTTTGCAGCAAGCGGAGACAGTTTATCTATTATCTTCTGCCAGTCGTCACGGGGCAGTTGTCCCATGCGCTGTCGCCATTGCTGGGCAACACCGAGTGCATAGTGCCAGTATGAAAGCTCGAAAGGGGGATTGATTGTCTCGCTTGCCTTCAATGTCTCCTGAGCAGGAATACATCCCTTGAGGACGTATCGGTCATGAGCCTCATCGTATGTGGCAAACGAAGCCATGAAGCGTGCTGTCTCGTCCACAAGATTGGCGTATCGGTGAAGAATGGCTTCATCGCCCGTGGCACGATAGAGCAACTCGCAAAGATATATGAGGTGCGGTTGCTGCCATATGAGGAATGAGCCTACATTTGATGGTGCTTCTGCTGCCGAAGGGTCAGTCATCTTCATCCATCGTGCACCATCAAATCCCTGACGACGTGCAATCTCACATGCCATCGGCAGAGCTTTCTCATACCAAGGCAAAGTACGTGCAAGCATCTCAGGATGTCCCCAGAGTGCAAAGTGTGCCTGATGCCACCATATCATTTCGAGATGAAACTTGCCAAACCATGAGTTGTACGTCAGACCCGTTTCCTGTGGAGGCGTACTGCCTGCACATTGTATGACAAGAAGATATTGCGAGAGCACAACTCTGCGTTCCAGTTCCATTGCACGTGGGTCTGTGCAACGACTGAAATCAACGGCACCGCCTGTATGCCAATAGCGGTTCCAGTATGCCTTGGTACTGTCAACGGACGCTTCTGCTTCATTTTTCACAAATTCGTCGTCAATAGACTTTGTAAACTCTACCTGCAACGTCCATTTCCGATTGTCGGGAATGATAACGACACGATTGCTATCCACATTAATATGTTTCATACTGGAGAACTGCAACTTCGCATAGAATGTCTGTCCATCCATGGTGTTACAGATAACAAGTGGGTAGCTCGGTTTGCCTGGGCGAATAAGAAGCTTTGCCGTGTGTTTCTTGTCGTTGCTCCAGTCGCACGCATCATCGCTATGCTTGCCAGTTGGGTAAGGAAAACGTATCTGTACATCATGCATAATAGGGTCATCAATACAGAACACGACTTTGTCTTTCGATGCGTCGCATGATGTCTGCACATTTATCCTTTTACCTTTACACTTGAAGCTTGAATATATGATGCCATCCCACAAGTCGAGCGTCTGTGAAATATCGGTTATCTTGTCAGCCTCCATTCCCACGAACCCTATCGTTCCGAGATGCACACGATGAGGATTGGCACGAAGATAGTCGCTTGCAGCTTTCTCCCTGCCTGTTTTCCATTGGCATGAGTACCATTCCTCTTTTCCACGACCAAAGTTGTAAGCCTTCAGCGCATCCTCAGCCTTGTATCCGTCAGGATTAGGAAACGAATGCCATGCCCACTGAGCCATCGTGCCAAGAGGTACTCCGTTGCGGTACAACTCCGGAAATGTCTGCATACCTGTAACGTCACAGGTAAATGCAAACTCACCATTGCCCACGCTCAGGGAGCTGAGAGTGTCAATCCTTGTCACATGTGGATTGTTGCGTGTCACGAGTGCGTGTCGGTCAATCTTTGCGTTGGCAGATATGACGATGGTAGAAAATAGGAGCGCAATGAGTGCACTCCTTCTCTTGCCTTGTATGTGGAAGAATTCTTTTTTCATAATTTTAAGGAAGTTAATAGGAGTTAGTGGAAGTTAACAAGGAGTTAACGGACGAAACTATGGATGAATATTGAATCACAGATTTATGCGTACTGATATGAACGAACAGACTTTCGTCCGTTAACTCCTTGTTAACTCCCATTAACTCCCCAATAAGTCCTCAATCACTTTGTCTTGAGTGTTACCTTCGTTCCCTTGAGGGTAGGGGATGTGATGGCTATGGTAACGTTTCCAGCTCGTTGTGTGCTGCGGATTATGGCTTGCATGAAGCCAGTTTGCATACGCTTTGTAGTAACGCCGTGGAAAAGGTCGCTTGTGTAGTGGTCGCCATTGTCCATGGCTACGAGCGAAGCCTCGCCATTCACCTTTATGCTTACCTCGTTGGTTGCATTACGTACAATGCGACCCTTGCCGTCAACTGCAAACACCTTTATGTATTGCAAATCCATACCGTCAGCTTTCCATGCGTCTGTCTTGGCGTTGAATGTGGTTAGTGGACTTTTGCCTTCGATGACAACCTTGAGGGCAACGGCTTTGCCTGTTGACTCCACCTCGTCACGTGCCACTTCCTTGCCGCCAGTTCGTGCTATGGCAATGAGTTTACCACCCTTGTCATAGTCAATGTTGTTCCATTTGATGATGTTTCGCCTTTCTATGTTCGTGGTGTCATTCTTCTGCGTACCCAATGACTTGCCGTTATAGATAAGCTCCACCTCATCTGCGTTTGTATAAGTCATGAGACTGACCTTGCTACCTTCCTTCTGGTTCCAGTTCTGGTTGATGCGTTCTGAACCGACCTTGATGTCGTTCCACATCTTGCTTTCTCCCTTGCCATCCACTACGCCAATCTTTACCAAAGTCTCTGCGGGATTGAGACAACTCTTGATGAGGTATGCCTGTGGATAAGGTTCAAGTGTGTGGTTGAAGAATGAGTAGTTCCATCCTTTCTTTGGCCATCCGTCACTCTCGCCCCAGTATTCTATTGCACCCCACCATGCAAGTCCCACGCCACGCTTTTGGTCCATACCGTAGAATGGCTGCTGGAGCTGCTTTGTGACAGCCTCGCTCTGGAAGAGTATGAGGTCAGGCTTGTACTGGTAATAGCCTGGATATGCGTCCCATTGGTAGTTGAATGAGCTTACCTCTGTGGCACAAGCCAGTTCGGGTGGCACCTGATAAGTCTTGAAGTCGGGTGTGCCTCGCTGTGCTCCTGCTCTTGCAGGGAACATGGCTACGGTCGTAGGACGTGTACGGTCATAGCGTTTGAGCATCTGGTCAAAGATGCGGTATGTCGTTATTCCCCAGTCGTTGGTCTTGTATCCGCTCCATCCATCTACGGTCTGAAGCTCGTTGCCAAGACTCCAGAGGACGACAGAAGGACAGTTGCGGTCACGCTTCACCCATTCGGTGATAAGCTCTGGCCAGATGTTCATGAACGGTTGGCGTCCACCCCAGTATTCGTTGTCCGACCACTTGTCTATAAGTTCGTCCACGATGAGTATTCCCACACGGTCGGCTATCTTGGTGAAACTCTCAGAATAAGGATTGTGCGAACATCTTACTGCATTGAAACCGAAAGCCTTCAACTGTCGGAACTCACGTTCGATAGCCTTGTCGAAAGCAGCCACGCCGAGTGCTCCAAGGTCGTGATGATTGGCTATTCCCTTGAGGAATGTCTTCTTGCCGTTAAGCTTGAATCCAAATTCAGGCGAATATTCTATTGTGCGGAGACCTATATGGTCGCTCACGGAGTCAATAACAAGTCCCTTCTCAGTCACTACTGCCTCTATAGTATAAATGTAAGGCGATTCGGGTGACCATAGATGAGGCTCCTTGACGTTGATGAATGGCAGAGCCACCTCCGTATTGTTCTGCTTGGTATGGTCAGGCATTCCACATTCGCTGTGTCCGATGACCTTGCCGTCAGCATCCTTGAGCGTTGCCTTGAGCACGAGGTCATGCTTCTGCCAGTTGACTATCTGGAGCTGTACGAGCACATCCCATGAGGCCCCCTCTGGCTCCCCGAGGGGAGAATGGGAAGTTACTCCGTTTGTCGTGTTGCCCGGATGGCGTCCCTCCCCCAGTGGGGAGGTTAGGAGGGGGCTGACCCTCTGTGCGTTAAGATTGTCTGGTCGTACGATATTGCCATGAGGGGCACTTACGACGTAGAGACCGTGACGTGCGATGCGTGTCTCGTTGCTCACACAGAGACGTACGTCGCGGAAGATTCCGCCACCTGTGTACCAGCGTGAGCCGTTCTTTTTACCTGTATTGGCATATACGGCTACGGTATTCGTGCCACCAAGATTGGCAACCTTGGTGATGTCTGCCTCAAATCCGATGTAGCCATACTCTGTGCTTGCCACCTTCTTGCCGTTGACATACACGTCGCCATAGTACATCACTCCACCGAAGTCGAGGGTGATGTGTCTGCCCTTGAGCGATGCCGGGAGGGTGAACGTCTTGCGGTACCATGCTTCACCCATATCCTTGAAGCCACGTCCCATGTTGTTCTTGTCCTTCTTGTCACCTTCTGTCCATGGCATCTCAAACTGGAAGTCGTGGGGAAGGTTGATGGTTCTCCATGCTGAGTCGTCAAAGTCTGGACGTTCAGCACCAGCAACGTTGCCCATGCTGAACTTCCAGCTGAAGTTGAATAGTTGTGATTGCATATCCACGAACTCAGCGAGTGGTGCGTTGGTGGATGCTGCCTGTTCCTTTTGCTCGTTGTACTGTGCAAATGTAAGGTTGCCAGTCGTCATCTGGCAGGTTAGTAATGATAGTAGTGTCAGTATTTTCTTCATATTTGTTTGTAAGTGTTAGCTTGCTTTTTGTCTTGGTAAGTGCAAAGGTAATAATAATTTACCAAACAACATGCTGTCGAGGTGATTGACGGACAAAAAGATTCTTGATACCCCTGATTGCAAGTGCAATTCTTCGTCTTTTATGCTTGACAACAAACTACTTTTGAGTTAGTGGGTAACTCTATTAGAGTTAGTGGGTAACTGCAATATAGTTAGTGGGTAACTCAAATATAGTTTCCCACTAACTCAAAATGACTTTACCAAATAAAAAAACTGCCCAGATATTGTCCTGATTTACGAAATATGTATTACCTTTGCTTCTGCATTTGCAAAAACTAACTAAAACTTAACATCATGAAACGAACTCTTTTGCTGTTGATGACGGCACTCCTTTCTGTGAATATCTATTCGCAGGAAAATCCTGAACGAGGATTTATTATTACCAATGAAAACGATACCGTATATGGAACCATAGACTTCCGTACGGATGAAATCAACGCTCAACAATGTTATTTCAAGGCAGACAATGCTGATGAATACAAGTTTTATTTCCCTGGGGATATTGTCGGTTATCGCTTTATGAGGAACGGTAAATTCTATGTTTCTAAGGTGCTTGAATACGAAGGGGTGAAGCATACTCTGTTTGCAGAATACATGATTAAGGGTATGCTGAGCGTCTATCGAATCAAGGGACTTGCAAGCGAAGACTTGTATTTCTTTGAAAACGAGAATGGCAAAATGGTTGCTTACAGGAATTATAATGAGATGGATGGCTTCTATGATAAGAAGGATTTGATCAAGAACTCACAGAATCTTTATTCGTTCCTTGCTTCTTCATCTCTTAATGCTTCAAAGTCTGTCAAGATTGGCGAGATGTCACCAAACCAGATTCTTGACATTGCCAGAACCTATCATGACGATGTTTGTACTTCGGGCGAAGACTGTATAAAGTATGAGTATGACGAAAGGAGCGACAAGAGCAAGTCGTCTTTCTTTGCTTATGCAGGTGTGTGCCACTTGTTCTCAAACGATGACTGCAAATATGGTTCGGTAAGTCCGCTTGTAGGTGTCGGATGGGATTGGAACAGAGACAGACAGTGGAAGGGAATGACAATGCAGTTTATTGTCGAACTTACAAGTGTAAAGGAAATTACAAAGGATAATTGGAATAATGATCAGACAGAGACATTTTTGTTGCCGATAGTAAAGTTCGGTATGCAACATAAGAATGGCAGGGATAATGGCGCAAAATTCACTTATCGTTATGGCGTAAGCACTCCGATATTCTGTATGTATGCTGGTATAGGAACAGAGATTCCTTTCGATACTGGTGGTGCATTCATTGCCTTGCTCAACGCATCTTCTCCATGTATATTGGGAAAGAGCGAATATATGGGTAACATCTCTGCTTCAATTGGTTTCAAATTCTAATGTTTTAGTGTGCCTTTGAGCCTATTCTTACAGGTTTAATCCTGCTGAAAATGATAAAAATATGCTTGGTTCACAAGTTTGTGGTTCACAAACTTGTGAACCAAGCGCTTTTTTGTGTCTGTACGCCATCTGATATTCATGCTGCAAGTCCGGAAATTGTGTAACATTCGCTTTCGCATCTGTATCATTCAGACATTTGGTTACATCATTTGCTTTTTCTGTTACAAAATAATCTTTACATTATTTATATTTTCTTTAACTTTGCATGACTTAATACTTATATTCCTTGGGAATATGCCATGTGTGCATGCTCTCAGAGGAACAATACTAAACTAAAAAAACTGCGTTTCAACACAACAAAAATGAAAAGACTACTTTTAGCAGTATGCACAATACTGCCACTGATGAAAGCACAGGCCCAGAGCCAGTTGTATCCACAGCATTTTAATCTTTCCGAGATTACACTTCTCGATGGTCAGCACAAGACCATGATGGAACTTAACGCACGACTGCTTCTCGACTATGATGCAGACAGATTGATGACTCCGTTCATACGTCAGGCAGGATTGTCAGATGTTTCTTCTTCCAAGTATTATGGATGGACTAAGGCACATCCGACATTCTCCAACTGGGGACTTCCTGACTGGAGTCTTGAAGGACATGTTGGCGGACATTATATCACAGCTCTCTCACTTGCTTATGCTGCAATGAACGATGGTAAGCATGATGACCTCCGCAAACAGCTCAAGTCACGTCTTGAGTATTGCCTTGCAATAATGAAGGATTGTCAGGATGCTTACGCAGATGATACCAAGGGTATGAAGGGATTCATCGGAGGACAGCCAATCAATCAGGTCTGGACAGGACTCTATGCCAATAACCTTACAGAATTCAAGAAGTATGGCGGATGGGTTCCTTTCTATTGTCAGCACAAGGTGCTTGCAGGACTTCGTGACGCATATATATATGTGGGCAATGAGGATGCAAAGAAGATGTTCAGAGGTCTCTCTGACTGGAGCATTAACGTGGTAAGCAAGCTTTCTACAGCTGATATGCAGACAGTACTCGGATGGGAGCATGGAGGCATGAACGAGACATTGGCTGATGCCTACAAACTCTTTGGCGACAAGAAATATCTTGATGGTGCAAAGAAATATAGTCATCAGTATATGATTGACGGCATGGCTACGTTCAACAAGGACTTCCTTTCTGGTAAGCATGCCAATACTCAAGTACCTAAGTATATCGGTTTTGAACGTATCTGGCAGGAAGACAAGAAAGGTTCTGTAACTCTCGGAACAGCTAATAAGACTTATCGTAGCACAGTACTCAACTTCTGGAATGATGTTGCTGAGAACCGTACCGTATGTATCGGAGGTAATAGTGTGAGTGAGCATTTTGTTGACCACAAGAATGGTTCTGCATACATCAATAACCTTGAAGGTCCTGAGTCATGTAACTCTAACAATATGCTCAAACTCTCTGAGGACTTGTTTGACGATACTCACGATGTAAAGTATGCTGACTTCTACGAGGCAACGATGTATAATCACATCATGTCAACTCAGGACCCAACGACTGGAGGATATGTGTACTTCACATCACTACGCCCACAGAGTTACCGAGTATATAGTCAGGTGAACAAGGGTATGTGGTGCTGTGTAGGTACTGGTATGGAGAATCATAGCAAGTACGCTCACTTTGCCTATACTCATAGTGTGGATAATGACACACTCTTTGTCAATCTCTTTGTTCCTTCGGAGTTGAAGAACGATAAGTTCTGCGTCAAGCAGGAAACGAATTTCCCATTTGAACAGAAGACAAAGATTACAATTACCAAGGCTGGTAAATATACTCTTGCCGTTCGCAAGCCAAGTTGGGTAGAAGGCGGTGGCTCATACTCTTGTACGACCAAGAGCTGGAAAAAGGGCGATGTTGTTGAAGTTGACCTTCCAATGAAGCTTCGTGTTGAGGCTTGTCCTGACTACAACGGTTATGTGGCATTCAAGTATGGTCCTATTCTTCTTGCTGCTCGTACTGAGACAGAGAGTAAGTTGCAGAACGAATACGGAGGCGAGGGACGTATGGATCATTCACCAGGCGTAGTGGCAAGTGTTAAGCCTCTTGGCGATTCTCCTCTTATCATTGGTAATAGGGCAGATGTGCTTGACAGTATTTCTCTTGTTGACGCAAGCAAGCTGGAGTTTAATCTCAAGACATATAATAAAGGTACTATAAAGCTTGAGCCTTTCTATGCCATCCATCATGCTCGCTATGCTTGCTATATGTTCCAAGGCACGCCAGAGGAATATGCAGCATCGTCAATGGGACAGGCAGATGCTGCTGAGAAAGCACTTCGTGACCGTACTCTCGACTTCGTGGCTACTGGTGAGCAACAGAGTGAGGCTGGTCATCAGGCAAAGTATTCTGGTGGTTCAACAAGCGGCTCGTATCGTGGTGAGACATATCGTGACGGACAAGCTAACGGATATGTTCAGTATGTACTGGAGAACAAGGATGGCATTACAGAGAACGTGGCTCTCATGATTCGTATGATTACGGCAGACAGGAACCGTTCTATGTCTATCTATGTGGATAACGTGAAGGTTGGTGAGTTTACTGTGCCTGCGCGTTACAAGGGTGCTGACGATAACGGATTCTTCAATGTTGAGTTCCCGTTACCAGCGAGCGTACTCAAAGATGCAAAGGGTAATGTCAAGACAAAGATTACGTTCAAGGTTGTTGCTTCGCCAACGACTCTTCTTCCTGGATTATATTATTTGAGACTTCTCAAAGACTATAAGGACAATTCTTATGTGTGGAATTGTACCGACTGGCAGACTGGTGATTCTGGTCGCGTAAGTCAGGGTAAGTTCTCTTATGACACAGAGAATAATACTATTATTATTAACGCAGGGACAGGTGTGAACAACACCTGTCTCTCTTTTAATTATGCTAACTGTGATTACGACGTAAGGAAGTCAGACAAGTATCTTGTTGTCCGTGGACGTAATCTTTCTACAGCAAGTGGCAAGAATTATCTGTGGTGGCTCAATGGCGTGAACCGTGGTACGAGTGTTGTACCTGACTTCACCAAAACCATTTCCATGAAGGATGCAGAAGGCAAGACTTATCGTAGTGTCATCATAGCATGGGATATGACTAAGTCTGGTATTGACGATAACAACAGTACCGACCCTTTCAGCTTTGCCAATGGTCAGACAATCTTTGGACTTACATCTACTACTGGTACTTCAACGATAGAGTACATTGGCTTTGTCAGTTCCGTTCAGGATTATGCCAATGCGGTAGGAGTAGAGGAAGTCGTAACGACGACCAAGAATGGTAACGGTGCCATTTATAGTCTTTCGGGTGTGAAGCTAAAGAAAGAGCCTTCCACTGGCGTATATATAAAAGATAAGAAGAAAGTGGTGAAATAAGTTGTTTGTGTTTATAATAAAAGCCTCCGACCGTAGCGATCGGAGGCCTTTTTTTATTTCAATGTGAAAGGTAATGTTGCCTTGATGTCACGACTTGAAGCAGCAACAAATGCCTTGAATGTGCCTGACTCGGCTACCCATTCGTGTTTGTCCTCATCGTAGAACTTGAGGGCAGAGTAAGGGATGGTAATGGTTACGTCCTTGCTCTCGCCTGGATTGAGCGATACTTTCTTGAAGCCTTTGAGTTCCTTCTGTGGACGTACTACAGAACATTTGTCGTCACCAATGTAGAGCTGTACGACTTCCTTACCTGCCACCTTGCCTGTGTTCTTAACCGTAACAGTCACGTCAATGCTTCCGTTTGGTGCGATTGTCTTGGAAGAAAGGCGTGCGTTGCTGTACTCGAATGTAGTGTAGGAAAGTCCGTATCCGAATGGGAAGACGATTGTCTTAGGTGCACGGTCAAAGTGGCGGTAGCCTACGAAGATGTCCTCTGCATATACTTCAACTTCGTTACCCTTGCCATTGTGTTTGCGAGCGTCAAAGTCGGTATTTAGCTTTGCCAAACTTAGTTCTGCTGGTACTGCCTTCTTGAGGGCGTTTGCCTTGGCGATAAGGTCGGCAGACTTAGGATTTGCGTTCTTGACAGTTGACTCGTTGACAAGTCCCTTAGGAGTGCGCTCCTCGCCTGTGCGGAAAGCTTCAGGCATGTCCTTTGGTTCAATGCCTGGGTAGCCAATGAGACCATACTGATGTGAAGGGTAATCCTCAAGCTTTGTACCGTATGTAAATACTGTCTTACCTGATGGATTCACGTCTCCGCTGAGTACGGCTGCAAGTGCGTGACCTGTCTCTGAGCCGAGATACCAGTTCTGGATGAGTGCAGGAGTGCTCTTGAGCCAAGGCATTGCAACGGCATTACCACTTGTAATGACTGTAATGATGTTTGGCTGTATGGCTGCAAGTTTCTCGATGATGGCATCCTGTCCGTATGACATGTTGTATGAACGGCGGTCACCACCTTCACAATCCTCAAAGTGGTTCTTGTTGAGTCCTCCTATGTAGATGATGAGGTCGGCATCCTTTGCCTTGCTGAGTGCCTCGTCAAGGAGTTTCTGCTGTGTTGACTCTGTTATGAAGTCGGCACCGTCAAAGCGGCTTCTGCCTGACTCATATCCCTGTGCATATTCTATCTTACAATCCTTGCCAAAACGCTCCTGAATGCCTCGTAGTGCACTTACCTCATCCTTTGGCTTCAATTCAGATGAACCGCCTCCTGCACAGAGTGACTTGGTTGCGTTGTCACCCACCACGAGTATTGTCTTGTATCGCTTTGCATCGATAGGAAGAAGGACTGAGCCATTCTTTGCCTTATCGTTTTTGAGAAGTACGATACCTTCCTCGGCTATGGTGCGTGAAGCCTTGATGTGCTCAGGTGAGTTGATTGAGCCGTATGGCTTCTGACGGTTCATGGCTGTGCGGAAGATGAGTGCGAGCACTCGTCCAGCCTTGTCATTGACTACCGACATCGGTATATCGCCCTTGCGAGCCATCTCGAGGTAAGCCTTGCCAAGGTAGTAGTCATCATAGCCAAATCCGTTTGCTTCTGTTGTAAGTCCGTTGGTGTATGAACCCATCTCGATGTCAAGTCCGTACATGGCACTCTGCTTTGTGTCGTGCGCTGCTCCCCAGTCGGAGATAACAGCACCCTTGAAGCCGAGTTCGTTCTTGAGTATGTCGTTGATGAGGTAAGGTGAGTGCGTACAGTGTACTCCTTTGTAGCAGTTGTATGAACCCATGAGACTCCATGCCTCGCCTTCCTGTACTGCAGCCTTGAATGCTGGAAGATAAATCTCGTGGAGGGCACGGTCAGATACTTTTACATCCACATGTCCACGGAACTCTTCCTGTTCGTTGAGTATGTAGTGCTTGATACAGCAAGCCAC
>JAEEGL016824876.1_pt1 | contig 16586 bp, 12 predicted proteins | sample 9134231 | NCBI WGS metagenome assembly JAEEGL01 (sample SAMN16246548, study PRJNA631951) | gut metagenome | biome: gut microbiome; feature: rumen; material: fiber-attached | host: Bos | place: Iran: Karaj | collected 2018-10 | reverse complement strand
TGGTCTATGGTGAGCGCCCCTGTACGATCTCTCATGCAGCCTTGTCAACGGTTTCTTATAAAGGCTCAAGATTATGGATATCGCAAAATCAATAACAAAGCTAAGGACCAGCAGACTCTATACGAGAAAGGCGCTGGCAGAGAAAGCTGGGATAAATCTTCGGCACCTTATCGCTGTTGAGGATGGAAGAGAAGAAGCAACTCAACAGGATACAGAGGCCATTAGTCGAGTATTTCATGTTAAACCGGAAGAATGGTTAAAGTGAGATGGAAGGCTATGTGATAACGACCCACCTGATAGATAACCCCAAGATTACTTTCTACTACAAGGGAACAGCTGATGAGGAAGGTGTATCTTTCGCCATGAATACTATCGTGGAATTTGATATCACAGATGCAAAGGTCTTTCACGATAAAGAGGATGCCATTCAACTTTGTGAAAAGCTGAACGAGGACAAGGAAATATTACTTAAGAGTGGATATCGGCCGTTTGAGACAATAAGTCTGTAAATGATTTGATTTGTATGCTTTTAACTCAATACCTAGTTTGACAAAGACCTATTTCTTTAGCAACTCCATCAATTTGTTAAGTTTTACACAGTGAGGGGCTTTTGTCAAACCAGCTGTGTACCACTCCATATTCTTGAATTCTTTCTCAATACCTCTTCGGTCAAACTCGGTAATCGTATAATAATCATCTAATGGTAGATTATCAATAGCTTGTTCCCTAGTATATCCTTTTTCAATCAACTTTTGCATTTCTGAAGTGGTGTATCCCATACCGACGTATTTCTTGTCAGATAAGACCTTGAATCCATTTTTCTTGACCTTTTGAAATGACTGCCATCCACTTTCATTCCAGAGCAGTATGTAATTTGCCTTCATAAGTTCATGAAGTCCAATGGCTCCCTTTCTATGGCCAGTACGTGTATTGTACATATTCTTATTCAAAACAAATTCTTGGTTGCAAGGGGCACAATAACCAATAAGAACATATGTGTCTTCTGGTCTAAAGCCTCGATTATCTCCCAATGATTCCGGAAGTAATTCACATAGACTATCTGAGGGTAAGGGTTCTTCTTTGTAAATGTTGTATGTTTGATAAGCCATCTGTTCTCGCTGGCTAACACGATTCAGCATATGCCGCTTAACCTCAATCAAGAAACGTTTTAAAGCAGCAATTTGATCTGTTTCTTTTCCTGGACAAATACAGAATGCTCCCAAGCCTGGGATGATCTCATGAAAACCTTCTTTTTTGCTTCTCTCCGTTCCTGGATAAAGTATATATGCTCCACTGGTTCGACGTATGGCATCCTTGTAAGCATGCATCTTTAAAAGATCCGAGCGTTTATACTTTCCTACCTCATACTCGCCAGACTCTTCCAGTTCTTTTTCAAGAGTTAGTTCCTTATTCAAGGGATCATCTTCACTATCGATGTTTTCAAGATTGCTGTCCTCATTATCGATAAGGATCTTATTTAACCGATACTTAGCATCAAAGTGAATATGAACGATTAATTCCTCGTTCTCGGCTTCTTCCTCTTTTATATCACCAGGCCATAATGAAAGAGTATAATCAGGACGCATCGGCATTGTCCAGGATCCAGCTTTATGCATATCCTCTCTGTGGCCGAAAGTCCGGTTGTAGTAAAATCTCACGTTCAGTTTGCGGTTACTGCTCTCATCAATGCCGCTAATCATCGTCTGTCTTCCTTGTTTAATCACAAGATTTAGATTGTCTCCGTCTTTGCCCACAAGGTTTTCTTTATCTTCTGGCAGGATATGGAAAACAGAACTAATAACCTCCAGAAGCTTAAAGAACAGCCAATACTCATATAATGCAGCTACATTCTTTTTGCCGGCATCGTACACATTATCACCTCCGCTCCAACTGAGTTTTGCAGCGAGATCGAAAATAAGCCATCCTTGCAACACTTCTCGATAGCCCTCTTTTCTTTGTAAAACAGGGCTGTTAAGATTCAAGTGCTGTGGCATGGAAATATCCTTGAAAAATGTTGTTCCAATATAGCGAAGCAGTGTGTTGCATACAATTCTTGCTTCAGATTTGAGTTGATCTGTAGCTTTCTGTTTTCCTGCAATCTCTGTGCAGAAACTGTAGAATTGGGTCAACACATATTTCACAAACTGATTTTCAGCGGTATTAGTTGTGTCGCGTTTATGGGGAACTTCAATGGTTCTTGGTAGCGAATGCAAACCATCAACTACATCACATTGGATTCTGTCACGTTTATTTACTATCTGTCTAAGAGCAGATCTATTTACTCGCTTAACATTCTCGATATGACGTGTGACGGTTGTGCTAGTCCAGGTACGTACAGGATTCTGTATGATCTTATGTATCGATTCGTCGAATGTGTCACTATCTACTATGCTCTTCACAAAGGCAAACTTCTGATATAGCGTTTGAGGTTCAGCAGTATTATCTACCTCAAACTTCTGTGTTACGGGAGAACCTTGTTGCATAACAAGGTCAGTATAATACTCCGTAATGTCCGTGAGCATCTTGCGGTAATCGTTTCGGTAGTCTGCTTTTATGCTCTGAATCTCAAGTTGGATTGGGAACTCCCTTTTCGTGGAATCATCAATCACGTTGAGCTGCATTGTTCCTACATTAATACCAGTCTTGATAGTTCCCTCACTTGCTTTTCTTCTAGGGATGACTATTCCTGGCTTCTCTTCAAAATGAGCCTTCGCAGGATCGCCGATAGCATCAATGAACTCATATTCATACTCTCGACCTTCTTGGAGCTGCCAACGGCTCTCACCATAGTCTGCAGCATCCTTTTCCTCAAAGCATTTTGCATCCTTTGAGTGAGGATAAACCAGCAGCCTAAGGTTGGGCCTAATGAGAATGTCGAGTTGTTCTTTCTGCATTTATGCTTCTGCAAATGAGGTGAACCCGTTATCTATTGCACACTTGTACATACGTACAATCTTGTTAGCAGTTAAAGGGTACTTCGCATCATCCGGGACCTCCAAAATTTCCATCTCCTCCATATCGATTGATATACCACAAAGAGTCCAGAGCTCCTTCAATACTGGTACTATCTTTTTCCTTGATCCATGAAGTTTAGGCAGCAGCTTTTGAACGATTGCAGCATCAACAGCCTTGTCATCACCCATGGAGTCCTTTGCTAAACTAATGAACCTTCCAATTTCTGTTGCAGAACGATATCCGAATTCAGCATTCACCTTTTTCAGTTGAACGAAGAAACTCTTAAGAGTTTCGTTAGCGATAGTTGTAAACTCAACTTTTTCACTAGCTATTCGTACAAAATCTGCGGCCATTGGTGCGGCGTTGCCATTTGCCTTTTCTATGTCTACTTTCGAATTGGAACTAAGGAATTTAATCATGTCTTTTTCATCCACCTTGAATTCAATCACATTCGCCCTGTCAAGCACTTTCGGTGAGAACATATAAGTTGTTTCATCAACATTAATGGTACCGATAATAAAGAGGTTCTTAGTCAGCTTAACACTTTGTGGAACCCTGTGTTTCTCTTCTTTCCAAAGATGTATTTCTTTATGGCTTTCCATTACGGACAGAAAATCAGCAAAGTATCTTTCCACATACGACAAATTCATTTCATCCAAAATAAGAAAATAGGGCTTGTTTGAATTCTCAGGTTTATTGCATTCTATTAGTAATTCAAGTACTCCACTCTCTGGGGGCACATAATCTCCTTGCTTTAATGCATTAGGATAACCTAAAAGCGGCTCGCGATTCGTCCAATCAGCACCTACCGGGACAAAACACAATTGTTCCTCCTCATTCTCAACTAAAGCCTTTGCAAATGCTAAAGCTAACTGAGTTTTTCCAGAGCCAGCCAAACCACTGAGGATCACGAATGGTTTTGTCAATAATGAGTATGCGAAACGTTTGATTAAATCATCATCATAAATAAGTCCAGTGGACTTGATGAATGAAATCAGTCTTTCAAGATCCAGATTCATTGAAACTTTCTTTTTCGTTTCTTTGGGTGTTGATGGTTCAAAAACTACATTAATATTTTCATTGCCAACAATCTGTTGTCTATTGTTCATGAAAGCCTCGTACGCTTTTTTGAATTCAACTAATAACTTTTCACAGTACTCATCGTCATTAAGATTCCACTCGTTTGCATAGATGGAGCAGGCTTTGTATTTATCATCATCAATCTCCTGTTCGTTAAAATGTCGGAGATACTCATTTTGTAAATTTAAAACTGATCTGGCTTTTTCTCGGATCTCAATTATGGTTTCTTCATTGGATTTTGTCACACCTTGACCTAACTGCAAATATACTTTTCTTAAATCACTAGATAATAGAAAAACAAGATATACCCCTTTTTGAGTCGTCGTTGTCTCTTTATTATGCATTATAGCGATCCATGGGCATTTTGTAATGCGGCCCTTCCCAATTGAAGCTTTTACTTTATAATCACTTACTGTAAAAACCTCTTTTAGTCTTATAGGGATTTCCTTGAGGAACAAATCTGTATATTTGGCATTTAATTGTTTTGTCCCTTTACCAATATAATCCTTATATTCTTTGCCTATCGTTTGAAATTCTTTGAAACAAGAATTAATTTCTTTTACTAAACCGCTTCTCATATTCATATCGTTGGTTAAAAAAATGAGACTGTTTGTTAGTTATTTAGGAACTACTATGAAGCTTGTCGGTTAGATACTCTATTAACTGCACAAGTAGTTCAAAACGTTCATATATCGATTATTGCCTATAATTAATTTGCCACAAGTTATCTTGTCGTTTGCCTATTAAATTTTTACAAAATCAATACCCACTCTAATAGGATACATGAATGCATGATTTGCAATTCTTTGGGCATAATTCTGTTTTATTGTTGTTATGTATTCGAATAGATATTTATCTACATTATTACCTTTTCTCACTCCAATACGTAGTTTTCTCACTTCTATTTCATTGTTAATGATTATATTATTAGGTACAATATATTGTTCAGGTATAATATAAGTAGGTCCATGCTTTGAACTCTGGTTCCATTTAATGCAAGTTTCTGTGTCTAAAAAACTAATAAACCCGCTGTCACCGATTTTCAATGCTTTCTTAATATCTTCCTTTTCACCTTTTGCGAAATAGAAACGATTATTTTTAGGATGTGCACAATCACATAATGCCGTTATGCATATAAAGTATGCATATTCTCCTGTTTTTTCATTTTTACAACGGAAGACATCACCAAAAGATAATGATTTATCGCCTTCTACTTTGACTGAATTATAGAAAACATTCATTGCGACGTACTCATGATACAATGCTTCCCTGGGCTCCGTAGTTTCAATTGCATCTAATAGAGACACTTTTACATTACGAAGATTTGTTGATAGTTGTTCTATCATGACACTTTTTAGAAAGAAATCAAATTCTTCTGCTTTCTTATGTTTATGATAGCCAAGTGCTTCTTTAGATACTTCTAAAACATGATTGTCGATGAACGAACATTTATTATTTTGAATGTTTTTCATTTCCAATCCCACCAACTGCATTGCACCCCATTGATATGTTGAAATCGTATTCCCGAATTTTTTAAAAAGTTCTTTAGGCGAAACACTGTCCTTGTTTACAATTGTTACGATCGTATTGTGCAAACACAACGTATGAGTTGTAGTATCAATAGAAGATGGGGACGGTTGGCGTACATCTGGTATGATTAAGTCATGATTAAAAGCGAGATAGCACTTAATCAATAAATCAATGTCATCATCAGAATGAGTGATTTCTGATAACTTTGGAATCAATGAAGAATCTTTGTTTTGTATAGTAGATTTTATACGTTCTGATTCATCGCTATTAAATCTTTGGATAAGGAGTTGTCCTAATAAAATATCAACTGATTTTATTTCATCTTCAAATTCTAATAAATCATTTTGTAGATTCTCAACTTCTTGTTTTGTAGTATTTGAGAAATAAGATAGGATGTCTTTTAAGATGTTGTCTTCTTTTTCTTGAGTATAAATCACACAAAATTGTATATGTTTATGCTCCTTAACAATCTCAGATAATATCTCTAGGGATTTTTTACCATCACTCTCGTCTCCTTCTAGCATCCAATCTAAAAGGACAAGGTCTCGATTGCTAAAAATAAAGTCTTTATTCGTATTATAGTTCTTTTCATTATACTGATAAACTGATAAAGATATACCAACTTCCCGAAAAGAATCATAAAGCTCCTTTGTTCTCTGAGTTTCACTAGGTTCATGATCGTCTGGAGAATACGGTTCTTTTGCATTTTCATCAATAAAAACTGCAGACTTTATAGCCTTTTCGATAATCTTATTTGCTATCCTTTCGTATTCAGTCATAATACTAATAATTTATTAGTGGTTTAATAACAAAACATGCACCCCCTAAGGTGTTATAATCTGGGTCATTTGTTGCATAGATGTCAAAATAACAATCATTTAGACTTTGCTTTGCAAGATATAATCCCAATCCTCGCCCATTGGGGCGGTTAGAGTAAAAGAGATCAAATATTTTGGTTAATTTAAAATCTGGTATAGGCAATCCGGAATTCCTAATAATAATTTCATCTGTTTCACTAAAGTAATCAAACTCAATTATTTTCCTATCTGAATTCTTAATCCAATATAATGCATTGTTTACAATATTAATGAGTACAGAATTAATGACAGGCTCTTTAATAAAAATTGTATGATTCTCAAAACCAACCGATGAAAAGACCTTGATTAGTGACGATTCTAGTCTACTTTCAAAAAACTTCATCAAGTAATTCAGTAAATCACCACATTTTATGTCCTTGCTTACGCTTCCAGAAATGCGGTAAAGAGGAGATAGTAGAGCATATTTGCCTTCAAGAGTCTTAAAAGATTTCCTTAAATAATCGAAGTTGGGATCATCAATTGTTTTGCCTAACAATTCAAGGGTCTGATTAATGCGTGAGTATAGAACGTTGAACTCGTGATCAATAATCTCAACAGCAATTCCTAATTGAGATGTTTCTTTTGTTAGTTCCCATTGTTCTTTGATCTGTTCATATTGTTCTCGATATGCTCCTTGAAGAAGTTCCTCATCTACATTGAGGCTCATTCTTTCAATATGCGTTATCAAGGATTCAATAGTATCTGAAATCTGATTCATTTGAGATTCATAAACTTCACGTACTCTGGCCGTTTCTCTTTGAATGTCATCAAATGAATCAATTCTTTCAAATCCATCTTTCTTCTCGGCTTTAACCAAATCAAGACATGAGTCACCGTTCTGGCGAATATCTTCAGACAATTGTTGGATCTTATTCCAGAAACGGTTGTTCAAGGATGATAAAACGTCTTCAATAGAAGCAATGTAAGAATTGCAACGATTTACATAATCAGTTTTAAGATCTCTAATGTGCAAGCGCTCTTTTGCCTGGGAGACTATACTTTTTTCATCTGTTTCTATTACAACTTTATATTGCGATAATTTAGTTATGAATTTCTCCAACCGATCCTTTTGTAGTTCAGTCAATTCATATCTCTTGGGAACTTTAGGGGACAGCGTATTAAAACGCAAATGTAAGTCTTGTATTTTATTCAAAAAATCTTCAATATCAGAAAATACAATATCTGACTCCTTGAGTTTGTTCTTAAGACCTGTTATTGTTTCCTCATATTCTTTTTGAAAATCCTCAAAAAGTTTAGGACACTCTTTTAAACGTCGTGTGAACTCTGATTTTTCTTGCTTTTCCCGCTGTCTATCTTGCTTAATGACTTCAGATTGTTTATTGTATTTCTCTTTCTCATTGATGAAAATTGATTGTTTAGCATCGGTACCAAAAAATTCGAGGGCCAAGTTTTTAAATAAAGCCGATAAATCGCTTTTAAAAGCACGATATGCAGCATTATTAATCAATCCTTCTCTGCTTGATTTGTCTTTTAAAGAACTGTTCAGGTTTCTTGATAATTCAATATAACCAAGCATTCTCCTATAGCTGAAAAAATTTCCGAAACGTTTACTGCGACTCTCTTCTAATTCGATAAAGTCCGCATCAATTCTTCCATAAGGTAGAACCCTGAAGCCATCTCGATAAATATAAATACCACCATAGCGGCTTACTTTATTTTTAATTATTTCTCTAGCTTCACCTTTAATGTGTGAATCCTCATCTTTGCCCATAGAATACCCTATCTTAAGAGGGATTTGGCCATAATTACTCCTTATATCTTTTTTCCTATTGCTAGTAAATGAATACGGAATCGTTTTTCCGTAAATCTTCAATGATAAGTCAAACGTTCCATTCCCATCACCATTCCCTTCAATTACTATATCGGCAAGATTATAATCAGCTTCTTCAAAGAAGTTGCCCATGCTCTTAAATAAATCTGTGGATATGTTTTTGCTATCTTCATAAATACGAAAAGAACATTTAACCTTAAGTTGCTCTGATTCGGGTTTAAACTGGTTAGTGAATCCGACTAAACTTGTGCGAATAAACTCTGAATCATTGGTGTTGTCTTCTTTATCTGGATCATGCACGAGTTTTATTATTTGATCTTCTGGCTCAAAAATAATAAACTTTGTTCCGTGAGCATCTGGTGTTGATAGTGTAGAAAGAATTTCATCCTCAAAGAAACTGGGAATTTCAAGATTAAATGTACTGTCAATAATTGATTGTTTTAATTGGGTTTGGTTGTTGTCCCATTGAGGGGCATTCTCTTTTACGAGGTTATTTAGAAATCTCTCCTTCAAGGAGCCAATAACGTCTCTGAAGTTGTTTTCACCTAGTTGACTTACAGGGATATCAACGTCATCAAGGAACATGTTGTAGTTCTCAAGAAGCCTCCAGTCAAAGTATAAAGCCTGTATTGGATAACCTTGCTTCTTAGTAAGCATTAACATTGGTGAGCCCAAAAAAGCTACTGACAGTCGTCCGATACCTTTCTCTCCCGCTTTTATGCGAGGTTTTTTCCATAGGGTTTCTTCTCCTTCAACATCAAGTTTGGATGATCGGCTTTTGCTGTCTGTGCCAAGTACTAACCACTTGTTAAGAATATCGGAATGAGACATGCCTGTACCATCATCTGATATGATAAATAATGGAGATGACAAATCTTTATAACCCGCTAAAAAAAGCTCTGCCTTAAGGTTGTCGGCATAAGCGTCATAGCCATTTTTCCACAATTCTGTAATGGCGGTAGGTAAGTCAGCAATTTGCCCCTTTCCTAATAAATCAACTGCACGGGCTTTAGTTCTGAACTGCATATCATTGTCTGGTTAATGTTTCACCTAATCTTCTCGCATATTCGCAAGGTACAGCATTTCCGATTAGTCTTGCTGTGGCTGCGATGCTTCTACATTTAAAGACATAGTCTTTAGGAAATGTTTGGAGTGTGGCGCCCTCTCTAAGAGAAATCGCCCTGTCTTCTTCTGGGTGCCCAAAACGTCCATTGGAGATGCTAAAGAACTTAGTGGTTATCGTAGGCGCTGGTCGATTCCACCACATCCGACCATAACTATCTTTAAAGCTGCCATCCTTACCAACAAAACAAGCCAATTGCAGTTCTGGATTATTTGCCCAACTGAGCCGGCTACCACCATCGTGTGGAGTTTGGATCATTCGATCGAGGCATTTTTCACTTAATCCAGCAACCGTGTGATTGAAATCGGTTTTGTCTTTTGTGCCCGCTGGAATTCTTGCGAAACCATGTTCTGTTCCGATAAACTCACATAATAAGGCCTGTTTGTCATCAGGTACTGGAAGTTGAATATGAGTATCAAGTCGTGTAGCTATCAACGAGAACCTTCTGCGCGATTGAGGTACACCATAGAAACTCATATCAATGATCTTGTAAAGCATATTGCCATAACCCATGTTTTCAAGTTGCCTCTTGAATGATGGCCAAATACTTCGTTTATTAGTCAAAATGCCAGGGACATTCTCAACCAATATATATCCAGGACGATAATACTCAATAAACCGAGCAAAATTTCTCAGAAGATCTTTAGTCTTGAGTGATTCGGTTTTGTCGGTATTAATAATGCTATAGAATTGGCAAGGACTACAACCGACGAGAATCAACGAATCGTCGTTGCGTTGAACATTATGCTTGCGCTCAAAATAGTTACTTCTTAAATTGCGAATATCTGTTTTAATGAAAACAGATCCTGGATTGTTGAATTCGTAAGTCTCTTTAGCTTCTTCGTCAATATCCACACCAGCAATGACCTCTATACCAGCTTGACGGAGGCCGCAAGTCATGCCACCCCCTCCACAGAAGAAGTCTATAGCTTTCAAATGTTGATGGTTCCTTTCGGGATTCATAATGGTCACAGGTTCTTTTAACCTGCAAAGTTATGAAATAATTCATTAATAATAGCATTTGAAGGTGAAAGAAACTTAAAAAACTGTGACTTTTATTGAAGAATCAGATATAGATATTCAATTATTATGAATAATCTTCATCACTTTCCTCGGTTTCGTATCCAGAAACCAGTTTAAATGACTTATTGTCAATGATATCCATAATCTTGGGCTTTAATAGCTCACATTGATTATAAAAGAATTGTGAATCTAGATAAGAAAGCTGTTTTACGGCTCCCATCGCATTAAAGTGTTTAGCAATATATCTGCCTCTCATTTCAAAAGCTTTATCTGTTACATCGCTATTATCTCTTAAGAATTCAAGAATGCCCCTTAAACCGTTTCTTGTTCTTAACATTATTCGTAAGACGCGGGTTCGGAAAGTAGCATTTAAAAATAGAATCCTTGTCAATTCAAACGGATTATCTTGATTGTCTGTTTTCGAGCAATCAACGGACCACCACAAGCTGGCCAAAGCATTTCTGATATATCCTTTGCCGAAAAACCAATAAATAATCATATCGTCTGGTTTCCCGAGTGTATTGCTCCAACGTTTTTTTACATAAGGAAACAAGTCGACGTGCGTTAAATAGGCCCAAAACGGTTCTGATGCTGCGACTACAGCTGGAAGCGAACTGAATGCTTCATAAAGAGCAACCCCAGCATCAAAGTCGTTTTTAGCCGCCATCATCTGATCTAAAAGGTTTGGCTCACGATAGACTCCAGCCACATTTCTCACCTTTGATGTATCGTACTCAAACGCATCCATGGAATACTTGTTAAGGCTTTCTCCAGTTTGCAACTCAGACTTTAGCTGCCTGACATATGATTCCTTAAATGTCTTTTGTAATGTGTCCATCTTATTCATTATCGTTTTGATTATCGTTTTCAACTTTGTCTGATAGGTAATTAATCAATCGATTGTAAGGGTCTTTGAGTATTCTCATCGCCAATTCTGGGACTCTCTCAACCTGTATACTCTCCTCGTCTTCATTACCAAGAAATTCTTTTAAATCATCTTCTGTATGAAGTCTTGTGCTAATAACTCGTACCCATTTCAATGTGGTAGGAAGATTTGAAATTTCATATAAGGCACATGTTAAGGCATTATACGCAAGAGAGGCCTGCATTATAACACCATACTTTTTAGCCAATGAGTTCCCCTCACAAAGGTTATATAGTTCTTCGGGCAGGACTATTTGAATTTTCTGTTCCTCAAAATTAAACTTAGTTTCTCGTTGTGATTGGGGACCTTTAACAATCTCCATAAAAGACCCAGCGGCGTGGAGCTTATCATATTTTATATCAGTATCGATATGCTTTTGAGGAAACCCGACCAAAATATCTCCTGGTTGAAGATCAAAACTGAATCCGTAATAATCTTCATTGAAATTCGAGTTAGTGTAATTGTGTATTGGTTTTTTTACTGAGACAAAGCAGTTAAAATCAACCCTACCATAGACTGATTTTCTGGGAATCGTTATCGTGAATTTGTTTTCAGGAAAAGGTTGACTATGGCGGAAAACAGTTTGAGCACAATCCACCTCGCAGGTGTATTCCGCAAATCCTTTTTTAATGTATTCTTTAATTTCATCATTGTCAAATGACAATTCAAATTCAAAAGAATAATTATTCGCATCATTTGAAGGAGTTATATTCTTTACCTTGATGCTATTATCGTCAAGTTCTGGTAAAATGTCATCACAGATGCCTAAGACAGGATATGGCAGTGAAATATTACTTAACTTCATATGCGTCTAATTTTAAAGCATGTTTAAGATTGTCAGCAAATTTTACACTAATAGTATTTTTGCCTACTTGAATATGCAAATTAATAATTGTATTGTCTTGAACCTCTCCTTTATCTGTCTCAATGATGCGGATTTTCTCATCTCTATCCTCACCGGCAACTAGGAGATCTATACGACCATTTTCAACTTCTTGTTTAGAGTGAATTATGATTTTGTGTACGGTGCGATTGTCTACAGTTTGAGCAAAAGTCCGATATCCCACCTCGATTTCCTGTTTGAAATGACCTTCAACTCCACTAGGTTCATCAATATTTCTTTGGTCGATTATTCGAGACCCCTGTTTCCCTCCCTGTCGTTTTCTTTTCTTCTTTGAGTGACCGCTCAAGATCTCACCAGCGCCGTCTTTTATGACTTTAGTGACCGTAGGTAGTACCATTACTCCGTTTCCGTTGGATTGCGTTTTTGAAGGCAAAAGATCAGGAGTTTTTGTATCCGTCGTCATAGATGTTCCCTCATCTTTTAGCTCACCAGTTGGACTAATTTCATCAGTCTCAGGATAGTCTTCATCATCAAAATCTTCAATGGACGTTGGGATGTAGAGGTAATCCTCGAGCCCGCTAATAGAAAGACTTTTCAGAGAAGACCGGCCAAATAGCTCGTCAACACTATTCATTATGAGAATATCGAATTGATTTTTAAATTCTGATATGAGTTTGGCATATTGCTTATAAGTTCCTTTGAGATTGGTTTTGAGCCACTCGTTGTGAGCCGGATTCTCTGCTTGGCGCAGTAGCTTGTCTGCTTTTCCTTCTGTACAAACTAATACACCATAATATCCTTTAGGAATGTGTCTCTTTTTTGAGTAAACAACCATTCGGGGCTGACGCATATAAAGGATTCTATCATTTCCATTCTTTTTCTTACACAGGTACAAAAAGACAGTTCCATAGTTGATCTGGTCTACTTCAAGGTCCAACTTAAATCTGCGATAATTGTTACTGGTACCAGCATTTATTACAGCTTGGAGGAAAGGCTTCGGGTTATAGTCATCTGTTTTTTTAGCCTCATCATCCTCTTCTGGGAAATACTCGTTCATTAGCGAGGGGAGCTTTTCTGCTGTCACTTCGACATCACCAATAGAAACTATTAATTTGCCCTCATATATGGCAAGCCAAAAGTTTCTAAGTAAGGCCTCTATCATCTTAGTATATATTTCTTCTACTGTTAAGCCCTCCAAATCTACCCCCATTATATAAATGTCCGTTCCTGGGCCAATTTCATTATTGTTCTCGTCTTTACGTTTGAATCGATTTGGGATTCTGTCATAGTCGCTCACTGGCAAACCGTTGTTGTTGTCATAATAACCTAGATTTGAATAATCATGACCATTGTATTTATGTGTACACAAGGATGTTACACCTTCGAAATAATACTGACCATCAAGCGTTTTTGTGGATACAATTAATGATCTCACAGCAGAAAGGTAGAAATATGCTGCTTTCCCAAAGCCATACGATCCACCAGCATTTTGTGAATTTTTCGATGATAGTCCAGCCGCTCTCACAAAAGCGAAAAATGGACTACTAGTATCTTCGATGCCTGATCCTAAAGACATGCCAGTGGTATTGGAGTCAGAGATTTTGATATAGTAGAATTTTTGACCTATCTGTTGAACTGAATCAATGTAGTCAATCATCGGTTGGTATATCGACTTTGCATTTTCATTTTTAGGATAGAAATCGATGCAACCTTGAATATGGTTTCTAATCTTAAAGAAATTAGTAAGGTTAGAAGTGTTCATGCTCTTCAAAGAGAAGCTCATTTTTACCGGCTCTTCGCCAGCGGCGACATCAAGAGAATTCTGTATGGCTTCACGTATTAATGAGGCATATGTGTTCTTTTTGAAATTCTCTGACATCGGCTCATTGGGCCCAGTTGCACCACCTTTGGTGATGTCAAATTCAGCAAATGTCCATTGACAATCTTTTTCTGCCATAATCTTGTGATTTATGTATTAGTGTCGTTTTATTTAAAAGAAAAACCGGTCTTGTTGACTTTCCCTAATTCACTGCCATAGGCTGCTTTTGTTTCCTTTAGCACTTTGTTTATTTCACTAAACATATGATCAACATCCTGTTCATTATATTCGTAGTTATTACGATTAGCGCAATTCTGTAAAAGCACCAAGTAATCAATGACTTTTTGCACTCTTTTTGAGGCAACTTTCTCAAATCTCTGTCGTTTTTTTGTTTTTTCCATATTTCAATTTTTTACACATTTGCAAATGTAGTATATTTTTCTTTCCTGTACAAATATTTTAAGAAATATTTTTAATTTGTAAACTATATATAATAAATGTAGTGAGACAGTTGATTAATATAGTTTGATATATCTTGGCCAGATTTATTAGAAAAACTAAACTATGGATTCTCATTTGCCACTTTCAAATGAACATGAAAAAAGGTAGGCCATTTCCTTTGTATAGTGGGGATAATGACCTACCTTTGTGACGGCGTTTCTTTAACACTTGTCAATGACACTTCTTTAGGAACCCCAATGAATAAAGGAATTCGGAATTTCTGCGCTTTTTGCGACTTGAGAAAGGAAGATTCTCAACTGATTGTTATCAATACAATATCGATGCATCGGTCATTAAGCTATTGATATGTTAAAGCACAGTAAATCAATAATATTAACCTCAATAAACGTCACATTATGTTTGAATTTTTCCAAAACCAAAAGAACAACGAGGAAGTCATCGCTATGGCTAAACAAATAGAGAACTTATCTGAGAGATATTTTGATAAACATGGTGATTTCCGTTGGTTTTTATATCGTCTAGATGAACCTGTCTCTCAAGATGATGATGTTATATCTTTTGATGAGAGTCGAGAAAAATTGTATGAAAAACTACCCAGAAAACTCGGTCCGAGAGATTATGTAAAAAAAGATAGATATAGTGATGCTGAGATTGATAGCTTAGAGATAATCGCAGATTGGGGTGAAGATTTTGAACGTAGGTTGAGAAATGATGTTAGTTTTACAGAAGAATACGCAAGTCAAGTAAGAATTTTTTTCAGAAGAGTAGCTGATATTACAACCGATGTTGAATCATCTAGAAGAACGAAAGGAGCTAGAGTACATAATATAATTATTAGATGGTTAGAATCTTTATCCATATGGACAAAGCCAATGTCTGCTCAGAGTTTCATTTATTTAGACTACACCGTGACCCAAACAAGATTGTTGTTAGAAATGTTCCAACCCAATGCGAACAAAGATGAATTAACTCAACGGCATTTGTTTAGTAAAGGTCTTAAACGCCTAAAAATGAGTGACACTCATTTTATGAAACTTTTGTTTTCTATTGCCATTTTGCCAGTTGACCTAGCCGCAATTCCTTTTTATCAATTTTGGCATTTATTGGAGGATAGAATGGCCGATATAAATTGGATCAATCCATATGTTTATACTGAAGTACAAAAGCAATTATTTATCGGGGCCAACTTTGCGGACTCCGCATATCCTAAAGGTTCACAAAGCGGTTATTGGGAAACAGTGTTAACTCCATATAAAGTAGAATGTAAGGATTATAAAATTGAAGGAAGATTCCATCTTAAAGACAATTTTAATGGCTATGTAGGGTGCCGGGACATCGGCAATTCAAAGGAAATTATTGTAGGATTTGCTGGAACAGAGATTTGTAGTTTAAAAAATTGGAAAACTAATTTGATTCAATATTTGGGAGGTCGCCCCGTACCTTACAATCAGGCTATTGAAATTGTTGAAAAGATTTGGGAAGTGACTCGTCGTAATAAGGGATTCAAAAATGTTTGTATAAAGGTTTATGGCCATTCTCTGGGTGGCGGGATGATGCAATATGTTGTTAGTAACAGTTCAGCTGATAACATCTATGGCTTTGGGTATAATTCAGCAGGACTTGCAGAGGAAAACGTGAAAGATTTTAACGGCTCGAACAATTATGCAATTTATCATTTGTATAATCCCTGCGACATTGTTTTCATTTTACCTGGATCCGTACAATTAGGTGGTGCTATAAAATTTGACAAAAAGACTCGTTTCCCCATAACAGCGCATCTCATGGAATCTGTAAAAACAAAAATTAAAAAGCACAAATAAAGTCAAATAATCAGAAAGTGCATGATGCAATAATATAGTATAGCTAAAAATAATCAACTATCTATCTGATATTTGAATCAAAGGAGAGATCCAGCAAAAAAGGTAGGTCATTTCCTTGGTTGAATGGGGGAAATGACCTACCTTTGTAACGGTGTTTTTTATACACTTTTCATGAACACTTCTTTGGAGACCCCGATGAATAAAGGGATTTGGGGATTCTCCAAAAATTATGAGTTCGAAGAGTGATTTACAAATATCATGCCAAACTCAATTTCAAATCTCGCAAAAACTTTAAAAAAAACTAAATCCACCGAAATTAATAACAACGGCAGATTTAGCGATTATGATTTGATATT
>JAEEGL015056774.1_pt1 | contig 16587 bp, 3 predicted proteins | sample 9134231 | NCBI WGS metagenome assembly JAEEGL01 (sample SAMN16246548, study PRJNA631951) | gut metagenome | biome: gut microbiome; feature: rumen; material: fiber-attached | host: Bos | place: Iran: Karaj | collected 2018-10 | reverse complement strand
CTTGGTTTAACCAGAAGCGAGGTAATTTCAGCCGTCATGCGAATGCGTCAGGAAGGCATACTTGCCGATACCAAGGACATAACCGCCTATATGCAGGACGAGGGAGCAACCGAACGCAAATCAATGGCAACGCTTGAACGTTTTGCAAGACTCGAACGATACATCATCACTCGCATTTCTGATAATGGACTGGTGATTTCTGCCAAACAACTCAATGATGATGCGGTGAACTATGGCATTACCACATCCAACGAAAAGAGCATCCGCACATTGCTCTATTTCCTCACCATTAAAGGATATATTCGCAAACAGGAAGACCCTGCACGGAATATCAGAATGACACGTCAAGCAGACACAGACAAGATCAACGGCCGATGTGAGCAAAGACATGAAATCTGTCGATTTGCATTAGAATGGCTTTATGGTAAATTGCCAGAGCCTACTAAAGAAGAATCATCCAACAAGCTGGTTCAGTTCTCCATTGTTGACCTACTGAACCAAGTCAAAACCAACAGACAGTCACTTTTCAACACCCTCAAAGAAATTCAAATAGAAGATGTGGAAGAGGCTCTGCTTTATCTGTCAAATATCGGCGCACTCAAACTGGATGGAGGCTTCATGGTGCTCTACAATGCAATGGCCATCAGCCGGCTGAAAGACATGAAACTACGTTATAAGCAAGAAGACTATCGAATGCTTGACGAATTCTATAAGCAGAAGATTCAGCAAGTTCACATCGTAGGCGAATATGCTAATCTGATGGTACGCAACTATCAGGCAGCCCAACTGTATGTGCAGGACTATTTCCAGATGGACTACAAGCGCTTCATTGCCAAATATTTCAAGGGGGAACGAGGGCGAGAAATACAACGGAACATCACTCCCAAGAAATATCAAAAGCTCTTTGCACAGTTGTCTGAGCGACAAAAGGAGATCATATCTGACAAAGATTCGCGTTCCATTGTGGTAGCTGCCGGGCCGGGCAGCGGCAAGACACGGGTCTTAGTGCATAAACTGGCATCGCTTCTTTTGCTCGAAGACGTTAAACACGAGCAGCTACTCATGCTAACATTCTCACGGGCAGCGGCAACTGAATTCAAGCAGCGATTGATAGCCTTGATTGGTGAGGCTGCTCATTATGTGGAAATAAAAACCTTCCACTCCTACAGTTTCGATTTATTGGGGCGTATAGGAAATCTGGAGGATGTAAAGGATGTAGTGGCAAGGGCTGCTGAAATGATTAATCAGGGCGAAGTGGAACCAAACAAGATTGGCAAGACTGTGCTTGTCATCGACGAGGCACAGGACATGAGTGCCGGGGAATATGCATTAATAAAAGCTCTGATGAATAGCAATGAGGATATGCGCGTCATTGCCGTTGGAGATGACGACCAGAACATCTTCGAATTCCGTGGTTCCGACTCGCAATACCTCTATCAACTATCAAAGGAACCTGATGGCCGTTTCTTTGAAATGACAGAGAACTATCGTAGTTCCAAGCATGTAGTAGCTTTCGCCAATGCTTTTGTTAAAGGGATAGGTCGGAGAATGAAGGTGACACCAATCGTCTCCATGGCCAATGAAGACGGCCATGTAGAAGTGATACGCCATACGTCTCAGTATATGTATCAGCCGCTAGTTGAAAACCTGATTGCACATAAAGGAAAAGGCACCTCTTGCATTCTGACTCAAACAAATGAGGAAGCAGTGATACTTGTTGCACTACTCAGAAAGCATGGTATTCAGAGTAAATTGGTGCAGTCTATGGAGGGTTTCCGCTTCTCTAATTTGGCCGAAGTAAAGTATCTGCTGAAATATTTTTCCAAAAGGGTGAGTACTCCACTCATCCCAGAAGAAGTTTGGGAGGAAGCCAAGCGTTCTACTTTCGCTTTTTATGATAATAGCCAGTGTTTGCCTTTGGTAAAACGCTGCACAGAACTGTTTGAACAAATCCATCGTGCCAAATATCAAACAGACCTTTGGGAATTTTTATTCGAATCTTCGGTTGAAGACTTTTGCGATGTTTCCAATGCTGAGGTTGTCGTATCAACCATCCACAAAGCAAAAGGACGCGAGTTTAACGATGTGTACATGCTTTTGGGTGATAGATCACACAAAGACGAGCAACTTTTCCGCCAGTATTATGTAGGAATGACCCGCGCCAAGAACCGCCTGTTCATCCATACCAATGGCGACCTGTTCTCATGCCTGCCTGCTGACAAGCAACGAGTTGACAATCAGCAATATCCCATGCCAGAGGAAATCGTGCTGCAATTGTCTCACAAAGATGTCTTTCTGGATTTTTTCAAACCAATCAAGAAAGAAATATTAGCCTTACGAAGTGGCGATAGGCTGACAATAGAAGACAGCTATGTCTTAGTACCAACCACCCATAGGGCAGTTGCCAAATTGTCAACAAGCATGCAAGCCACTCTATCTACATGGAAAGAGAAAGGCTATCAAGTCCGTTCGACCTCAGTCCGTTATGTTGTAGCATGGAAGCCTAAGGATGCCCCAAAGGAAGAACCTGAAACTGCAGTGCTCTTAATAGACTTGACATTAGCGAAGTAAATTAAGTACCCCACCGTATTTCGTCAATTTCACAGTTCCGCAGCAAGTATCTCGTCATCTCACTTTTTCGGCTCCACTCTATTGCTCTACAATAACCATCGACGGCGGGCAGTCGTACATCACCCGTGCATGGTTGGTGCGAATAAGCTGGCTGTCAAGACGCAGGCCGGATGAACGGTCGATGATATCGCGATAGACCTCACCGTTACGATAGACCACGTCGTCCTCGCGGGAGAAGTATTCGTTCTCAGCATGGATGTGGAAGGTGTGAGGCTGCTGCTCCTTGGCCCGCAGTTCGCCGCAGAGGTATTCGTCGTCCGTCCAGAGACGGAGCTGATAGGTGTTCTGAGTGTCGTTGCGGAAACGGTAGTCAATGTAGTTGTATGAGATGCTGGTGCCAGTGCCAAATGGAATCTGGCGACCAAAGTCAGGGAAGAGGTCGAGTCCGTCGTGGTGATGATGCTCTGTGATGGTCAACTCGCTGTGAAGAACAAGCCAATGGATGAGGTTCGAGAGCTGGCACATACCACCGCCGATACCCTGCGAAGGCATTCCCTTGGCGATAGTCAGTCCCTCCTTGTACCCCTTCCGCTTGGTGGTGCGGCCAATGAGTTTCCAAACAGAGAATGTCTCGCCTGGCCGGATTACCAGTCCGTCGATGTGCTTCACCGCCAAGGCCAGGTTCGTCGCTTTGTTCTCCTGCAACAGCATATTCACATTGCCTAACCGACGACGAATGAGCGAGTTGTGACGATATACGACAACAGGAAGCGACTCTTCCGTCCGTTCTCCGGCGAACTGCGTCTTCCGCAGCAAGTCCTGAACGTGACGCTTCAGTATTTCCTTCTCCATCGACAGCCAATAGGTGAAGGGCGATATTTCGCAAAACAATTTTCGTTTCATGTGTACTTTCAGTTAATTTGTCAGTTCCTAAATTCCGCTGTATCATCATGGAAAAGCCGAAGAGGATGCATCCGTTTTTATGCATCCTCTTCGGCTTTATTATTTCACGCTTATTACTCTGCCTTGGAGGATGTAGAGGCCAGCGCGTAGCGGTTTCTTCTGTCCTAAGCATACGCCTTGCAGCGTATACCATCGGTCGTCAACCGTACTGATAGCCGTCACATCAGCCACTCCAGACCCCACATCTACAATGAAACGAGCAGAATAATTGTGGTTGCCGTCTACCTTGATACGGATAGCTGATTTGTCGGAGATAGCCTCGCCGTCGCAGAGCCAGTTCTCAAATACGTAGCCTTTCTTAGCTGTGGCTGACAGCATCATCGTCTCGCCCCATGAGTAGACACCTGAACCGAAACCGGTGATGGTGCCCATCTCCTCGTCGCAACCAACGGTGACATAACAGTCAATAGGAATGAAGAAAGCCTTGAACGAGATAGTACTATTGATGTCGTACACTAGTTGTTCTGTCGTACCGACGGTAACGCCGTTGGCAGTCCATCGCCCGAAGCGATAGCCCTCCTGTGGTATAGCCGTCAGTATGATGCGTCCGTAGTTGTAGTTATCCGTATGCTTGTCCACCGTGCCAGCGTCTACCTCTGGTCCTACTGAGATATCAACGTGTACCTGTTGTGTGGTAGTTTCTATCCAGGTCACAGTGAAGGTTCCTTTACCCTTGATATCATTTTTGTCCTTCAGCATATTGGTCAGCACGGTCATGGTGTGCTGTCCTGGTCTCATCTCCAATTGGCTCATATCAATATTGAAGGTGGATCCTCCGTTTGAGGAGGTCAGATTTGTGTCACCTGAGCGGTAGGAGAAGTCGCCCACGGTAAGCATGTAGTACTGCTTATAGAGTTTCTTGAGCGGCCGTGTGAATTCTACGACGGCACGAGTGACAGTTTTTGCCGTTGTCCCGCCGTTTTCTACCTCTGTATTATCGGCTGTATAGAGTCTGATGTTCATCACTTGCACGGGCTGTCCTGGTCGCTCGGCGAAGGTCAGCGTATAACTTTCTGTCTTGGTGTTGATGCGGTCGGCAAACTGTAGCAGATTCTCGTAGATGACCGAGTGGTCGTTGAGTATTGTACGGTCTGTCTGCCAGAAATTGGCCGCACTGATGACGGCTCCGTCACTCTGGCGCACCACTTTGGTGAGCACCATGAGTCCATTAGTGGGGTCGTGCAGTCTGCCGTAGACCCATCCGGCCGAGTCGGCAGCGAGCGTCAGCGTGTAACTACCTGCAGTACCGCTTATTGTAGTTTTCTCCGTAACGTTCTGTACCTGATTTCCTTCCGAGCCGTCGGCAGGCCAGACGTAGTCGGGAGTGCCCAGTTCGTCATCAATCTCGTTGACTAAGAAAATATCGGCCTCAGCAAGTGACTGTTCCTTATAGTCCAGTTCCCCGGCAGTCATTTCATCCGTAATCTCAGTGGCTGCAGGCGAAGCTTTCACGGTACGAACCAGTTCCTTCACACCCACGACGCTCACTTTGGCTGCCACACGACAGTCGGTCTCGATTCCCTTTAGGTCTTTTACATGTCCCGTTTCTGTCGTTGTGTACATCCAGCGGGCAGTGGCCGTCTGACCAGCTTTCAGACAGTCAACACCAATCTGTGTGAATACGCCCTCGACTGGTTTCTCCACTTGCTCATCCCGGCGGAACTCACTGTAGATGGCCTGGTAGCCCAACTCTGTCTCGTCGGTGTTGTTTACAACAATGGGTTGTGTGCTAATAACAGTGATGTCGTCCAAGTCGGTGGTTCCCTGGTTCTGCATCATGATAGCCATCTGACCAGGCTCTGTCTGTTCTGTCTGCTCGGTATCGGCATCGTCGGCCAAGAAATCGCGCTGGATGAAGTAGGTCAGGCTTAATTGCCCCTGTGGCAAAACGGTCAGCAGTTTGTCGGGCGTCAACACTTGCGAGCTGCGGATTTCGTTACCACGGTTGAGATATGCTAACTGGCCCCCCACGTAGTACACGTGTTGTCCGTCGATAGCAGCCTCTGGCTTCGGTGTGAATGTAAGTTTCAATATTCCCGTCGTGTTGCCTGCCAACAAGTAGGATCCGTCGGCCTTGCGAGTCATGCCGCTGCATTCACCAATCGTTACGGTAAACACATCGGTCGAATCCTCGTAAGTTTCGTAACCGCTCACCATGGGGATAAACGTCAGTTCGTCAAAGGCTTCCTCTTGTCCGTTCTTGATTGTCAATACGGCATTCAGCGGTTCGTCAGTCATCACGCGGTTCTGGTCTTCAAACTCTAAGCGGAACATCGAGTTGTCAGAAGGCAGGGCACTCCACGGATTGATTTCGCTACTGACAGTTTTGTCATTGCTGTTGTTGTCATTGTCACTTCCCGCTTCATCGTCAGACTCGCTGCCACCGGGTATTTCTGGCTTCGTTGTAAGTTGCTCAGGCCGCTGTCCACGTCCACCGTCACAGCCCGTTAGCATCTGGTAGTAGTCATCCTCAGCGAATGTTTCGCCGTTAATGCTGAAGCCGTAGTTCGACAGCATGGTGGCAATATAACGGTGACGACCCTCCTCGGGACCTTCGTAGGCCACAGTGACAACATAGGATTCCTTCGGGTAGAGCACGGTAGGCAGGTCATCGATGACGGTAAGCCGAGCACCAGGGATCTCCGGCATCACCACTGTTGGCAAAAGTGCAGCGCGCTGACCGACGTTGGTCAGTGTCATCTCAAACGTGCTGCTGTTACAGCGGAAATCGTCGCCATCAGGCAGTGTGGGTAGGATGATGGCCTGTGGTGCATTGTAATCAACGTCTATGTAGGATTGCAACAAGTATTCACCCGTTTCCATGTCGATATCAGAGACGAACTCAGCCATGACTGCCTTATAGGGCAGATAGACATCCATGCGCTGCTGCTCGTCAGGACCAATGACCAACTGGCGCTTCACCTTCTGATGGCGCTGGGCTGTCAGTTCGACAGTGTATGTGCCCTGTGTCAGTTGCTTGGTCATCCAATGGCCTTCGGCGTCGGTGATACCTGTCATCACTTCCTTGCCTGTTCGCTTATCGGTGATTCTGACGGTGGCACCGCTGACGTGCTGTTTGTCGACATCGGCCTTACTGAACACGTCGTGGGCGTAGACATCCAACTGCGAATATTCAACGCCTGTCACGGTAGCAGCGATGTTCAGCAGACGCGAAGCGCCACTCTCAGGAGACAATTGGATGGAGGCTTGGTATTTCTGGCCGCTGCGCATGCCCTTCTGGTGCGTCAGCTGCAGGTAGATGGTAGTGCTGGCACCCGGCTCTAACGAAGCCAGCGTATGCGGGGTCATACTCTTCAGCCAAGCAACGTCTGTTGGCACGTTCATGGTAATGAGACCAGTAGCCTTCAGGCCGTAGTTTGTCACACGGACTGCCAATTGACGGCTGTTGCCAATGAGCAGCGTCGTGCTAATGGACGATGGTGACAACGTGATATTGCCGTTTGTCGCTAAGCAGAGATAGTTGATGACCATGCTCGTCGTAGCCCCTTCTGCCGACTGAGCCGACAGCGTAAAGCGCTCGAAGCCGCCCGTCATGCTCTTCGTGGGGGTGACGGTATAGTCAATGGTAGCGGTCTCGCCCGCCGTCAGACTGGCAGGTACATTACCCAAGGTCAGCCCGCAGCCTTCGGGCAGTATGGAGTGAGTCAAGGTAATGCCCGTAATCGTCTTACCTGACGTATTGCGCAGCGTCAGTCGACCGTTCACGGGGTAATTCTCGTTCAGACGCCACTGGCTTTTGTCGATACTCAGGCGCATGTTCCACACATTAATCTGTGCTGTCTTGGCAGCCTCCGTCTGGCCTAAAGCTAAGGCGTTGACCGTCATGAGACCCGCTGCCGATCGATCGATGGGCACCTGTGTCTTAAACGAACCGTCGGCCTCAATCTGTGTATCGCTGTAAGTACGCTGTCCGCTACCGTTCAGAGTGACGCGCACCGTCTGGCCATTCAGCCGTCCAGTCATGCGCCCCGTGACTGTTACCAGTTCGCCTGGCAAGTAGGATTCGCGATCAGTCTGTATAGCTTCAACGCTGAAGGGCGCTGCCACGAAAACTTTCTTGAAATTGCGCGTCAGGTTGTTCTGCGTGCTGAACTCGGCTATTTTCTCGTCGCTGTTCAGTCGTGCGTAGAGCCAGTGGTTGCCTACTACCTGCGGCACATTGGCCGTGAACTGTAGCCGTTGCACCTCGCCAATAGCCAGTTCCTTCTCAGTATAGACCGTGGTGAAGGGTATGCTCTTGACATAGCGTCCCAAGGAACTGCCAGTAGACAGATAGAAGTCGATGCGCATGCCAGCAGGCAGAATGGCTGTGCCCTCATTGCCAATCTCTGCATAGATGGTGGCGGGCATACCTGAATAGAACTGCTCCTCGTCGTAGTCGACAGCGATGCTGGCGGCATCAGGCAGGGTACGGTCGCTGATGCGCAGCATCAACTCTGCCGGCTCTAACGACTCTGCCAGTGCCGTGATGGTTGCCAGACGATCGTCACCCTCGGTCTCGTTGCGGTTTGCGTTGACCGTGAATTTCGTCTGATAGCTGCCAGATGGGATGGTCACCGTGGCAGGCACGGTCAGCCCTTCTTCGCTGCTTGTCAGGGTTACGGTCAGGCTTCCGTTGGCCGAAGCGACGTAGCGGCGCAGGGTCATCTCGACAGTGGAACCTTCGCGGATGGTGCTGACAGACGACGTCAGCTTCAGATAGGGCGACTCATCATCGGTCAAAGTAAGTTGGGCGGTGCCGTGGGCACGGTCACCCGAGGGAGCGTACTGCCCTTTTGCCTCTAATAGCAGCTGAGCGGTCAGTAGGGCCGTGCGTGTACCGTCAACCTGGTCATTATCAACCACCTCGACGGGCACCTTCACCGACTTCTCGCCAGCAGGGATTACGACAATGGCATTCTTTAGCCTGACATCAGAACGATTGCTCGTAAGGCGGATGCGCATATCGGCATTCAGGCCTCGGTCACGGCTGATAATGGCAGTCGTGGCGTCCTGACCAGCATGCTCAGCCACAAAAGTAGGCGACAGTGCAAGTTGTATTTCCGGGCGGTCATCGTCAAGCAGCCTGACGTTGGCTTCTGCACTCTTATAGTCGGTGGCCGAAGCACTGAAACGCACGTTAGTGTCTAACTGCGGCATACCGTCGTGGATGGCCGTCAGAGTCACCGCGCCTGTAGCCTTGCCCGCTGGTATCTTTATTGTTCTTGGCGTGGTGAAGCGGTGGGCTTCACTGCACGTCAACTGTAACACCAAGTCGTCAGTCAACTCTCCGCCGCGTGTGGCGGTAATGGTCAGCTGCTGCCCTTCATGCAGTTCGTTCAGCGAGGTATTCAACTGCAGGGAGTTGAGGTCGTTGTCAACACGCTGGATGTGCTGCTTGACACCCTCGTAACCATGAGCGGCAGTCACCATGACATCGCACTCCTTAGCACGGACGATGTCATCGTTGATAGCCGAAATGCGGAATGTCACACCGGAAGATCCAGCGGGTATTGTCACGTTGGCTGGTAGATAGGAACCGTTGCAGGCCAGCAGGTTGCTAACGTTGCAGTTTACAGCGAACGTCTCGCTGCGGCTCCAGTCGCCCGAGCGTGTCAGGGTCATTGTGATATAGTCATACCTCCAACTGTAGTAGGAATAGTAGCTGCCTTCTTTGACGGTTGTCTTGTTGGCCGTCAGCATGAGCTGCTTGCCCAGCGTCGACGTGCCGTTGCTCTCGCCTGTGTTGTTGTGGCGGTCTATCAGCAGTTCACCCGTATTTGCATTAGGAACGATTTCGACCATAGCTTTCACCTGTCCGTCAATGTGGGGCGACTGTGGAATGGTTAGTATGTTGCTGCGCTGCAGCGAAGCATTGGCGGCTACTGTCTCTGTGCAGGCCACGCTGCCTAAGTAGCAGCGTGAGCCGTCCTCACCCTCTAAGTAGTATTTTTCCGTCCATCCGGCACGGGTGGCTCCCGTACCCACGTTCTTTGCTGTGAAGACGATGGTCACCTTGCCGCCTGGGGTTAGTTCAGCAGGACTCAGCGCGACGCCCTCAACCGTCAGGTCTGGCAAGTCTTCGCGGCTCACCATGAAGAAACCCTCGCCAGTTGTACTGGTAGCAATGTTATGGCCTTTCTTGTCGGTCAGCACCACGTTCGACAGCTTGATGGTGTATAAAGCCTGCCCGTCGTCCTGGGCAGCCATCGGCACATTGAGCAGCAGGCCGGCGTTGCCACGCAAGCTGGTGTTCTGCATGTTCATCACCACCACACGGTAGGTTTTGGTCGCCGTGGTGACGGTATGAAGGTTGACTGAGTGGCCACGGGCACGGCCCGACAATGTGGGCAGTCCGTTCTGGGTCATGGCAAAGGGCAGTGTGACATCAAACTGTGCTGCTACCACCTCGTCGCTGTTGGTTAAGTGGATGGGCACGTTGACGGTCTTGTTGATACCACCCATGAAATCGGGTATGGTCAGTACGTTCTCTTGATTCTGGCCATAAGCTACGCCCGCCGTCAGCAGCAGGAAGAGCACCGTCATCAGGTGCCTCGCGTACATATTATATTTATTTACAGTTTCCATAAGTCGTCGTTATTTCGTTTTCTTCAATACTTTTACTGTAGTGCGGGTACCGTCCTCCGCTGTCGTGCTGATGATGTAGATGCCGGGAGCAAGCCAGGTCTCTGTCACCGTCCGTCGGCTGTCCTGGCTCATGACGTCACTGATTCCTGTGGGCTGGCTCAGGCCAAGCAACACTTCACAGGCGTTACCACCTGCAGCGGTAACGGCTATGGGCAGAGCACTCCTTGAGAGGGCCAACAGTGCCGTCACCTTATCCTGAGGGATGACATGTCCCGTGGGCGAGAAGATGATGTAGCGTGAACCGTTCTCCGTGTTGCGTCCTATCATCTGGAACTGCTGGCAGTTCAGCAGCAGGCTCACCTCGTCGGTGCCGACACCCTCTAACTCAATGTCCAGTGCTGCCACGTCGGTCTTTGGAGCAATGACTATGCGCTCATTTTGCTCGTAAATCCAGCCTTCGACGGTCTCATCGGGAAGGGGAGCGGATTGTCTGGCTTTCATAGTGCGGGCTGTATTGGGGAGTCCTAATAGGATGTTAACGGTGCAGACGATGTCCTGCACGTTGATGGTTTGGTCGCTGTAGGTGTTGGCAGCTGTATAGTTGAAGGGCTGCACCGTGGCCAAAATGTAGTTCAGTGTCTGCTGCACGTCAAGTACACTAACCATACCGTCCATGTTGGCATCCCCTACTACGAAACGTAGCATAGCTGGGTAAGCCGACCACCACTGTGCGGTGTTCTGCGTAGCTACAGTAAGTGCTACCTCGGCATCCTGCGGCAGGGTGTAGTCGCTGTCCTGACGGGGCTGGAACTTGTACTTGCCCGCTGTAGCGTTATAAGTGTATGTACCGTAAATCGTCGTAGGCGACTGAGGGTTCACCACCTGCAGGTCGGGGTGCAGACTGTTGTTGTTGCTGTTGGGATTGTAGGTAAAAAGCGTGGGCAACTCAAAATCTGTGCTGGGCGAGATATAGGCAACCATTGGAGTCAGCTCGCCTGTCCATGAGTAAATGGCCTGATTGGCACCACTGCCAGTATTGCTCTGACGCCACTGGCTGCGCACATTGAATGATGACAATGAGGCAGGCAGCTTGCCACTGATTGCTGTCAGGCGGTTGTTGTTCATCGTCAGCGTCTTCAGCTTAGGCATGTCCTGTACGAATGGTGTCAGGTCGCCTGTGATGGCGTTGTTGCTTAGGTTCAGATAAGTCAGCTCAGGCAGCAGCGGGTTCCAGTCGCAGTTCAGCTCACCTTCCAATCCACGACCCGACAGATCAATGCCCGTCACGCGATGGTCGATGAAAGTAACGCCTGGGAAGTCGTCCTGCTCGCGGCCATTGTTCGCAAAGTTCCAATAGTTTCCTACATTCAGATACTGACTGATGACGCGTAGCGCCAACAGGTCGTTGGGGTCAATCATATCTTCGATGCCGTAGCGGTAGGTGGCACCGTCAATGATTATGCTGATGTTTTCGGTAGTCACTTTGCTTATCAGCGTCTGGAGGCTACTCTTCCACTGCTCTACAAATGAATTGAGGCGGGTCTCTATTGCCATCAAGTGAGCCGTATATTGGGCATGCTCTTCCAGACTGGTGCTTAATGTAGGAATACTCTTGGAAACGTCGTCTATCTTGTTGCGTAGGGTCTGATAGTCGGCAGCTGTCGTTATCTTGAAGTTGAACGTGGCATACTGCGAGGCTGTCATCGTCAGTTGCTTGCCCGACTGTGCCAGTTGCTGCATGGCGTTTTCTTTCCATCCAACGTACTCATTCATATAGTTGATGTCGCTTTCGAGTGCCGAGAGTTCAGCATCGATTCCAGATGTCGTTGCACTATGCCAAGATCTCATCGTCGGAATCTCCATTTCGTAGGTGTTATCCACCACGTCCACAGTCATCTGTTCTGCAAGTCCGTAATGTGCCATTGCGTTGAACAGACTCTCCAACGAGTTATACAGATACTGCGACGGAGCTTCGGTGGCCGTCTTGTTGAGTACGTAGTGGTTGGTGGAACCAGAAACCTGTTCCACCACTGCCACCTGGTGAATAGATACAGCCCATAGTTGTCCGCTGCGTGCACGAACCACAAGGGTGTGACGACCTACTGCCAAATTGCTACAGTCAATGACGAAGTTCCTAACGTCGATGCCATAGTCCTTCACGGGCGTTCCACCAGTGATGGGCGTGGCCTGCCCCCAGCCTGGGTCAAAGTCCCAGAAATACTCTAATGCATCAATGCCCTTGCCTAACCAGTCGTCGCGCATGGCATAGACGCTAATGGTCAACTTCTTCTCATCAGTTGTTGTCTCAGGAACAGTTATCGGATTAAAGATGGGTAGCTCCGAAGGACGAACTTTGTAGCCGTATGCACCGCAGTCCTTGCCGTCATTACCATACTGATAAGCGATACTATTCAACAGTACGTACCAGTACATATTCTGATACACCAACTCAGCCCTGTGGTTAAAGACATCCTCTAAACTAAGAATCCCGTACGTATTGTTAGGAAAGTTATTATTGGGATCGTCCGAGAGGATATTTCTCTCGTTAGCAAATGCGTCGTGCGATTCCAAAGCCTTTCCTGATTTGTTGATAATGACATTGTTGGTTATCGATGAAGCACTTACTTCCACTGCTGTTGGAGCCGAGAGGTTGTAGATGTTGTTGTGGTTCAGCGTCAGCCCCTCTCCATATATAGAATAGGTGTTGCCAACTGTATAGACAACGTTGTTGTTCACTGTCCAGTCCTCACCGCCCTCAGCGTTGATGTAACCTCCAATGAAGTTCGCGTTAATCATAGCATCCGTACATTCAAAGTCCTCGCCCGCCAGAAGATTTCTCACGCAGCAGTGTTGCACGGTGGCGTAGTTGTCACAGATGGTCACGTTGCCGTTGACGCCCAGACCGTCAATCGTCACATGCGGAGCTTCGATACTGAGTCCGTTCTGCAGATAGTACGGCGGCGTTTTCTCCCCTGCCTTCACGCTGAAGCCAGGACCCATAATCTTCACCGACTTCGTGACATACTGCATTCCGGGAATCGAGCTCCCCTCCTCAACGAACAGAATATCGCCGTCCTTCACCCGACTGCTCTGCATCGCGTCATTGATGCTCTTAAAGTCAACAGCAACGCATGAACCGCCCACGTGCCATACATTGCCATCGTAAGCGAATTCCGTTGGTTCCTCTTTTATTGGTACGATTGTCGCAAAGTTACTCCAAGGAGCCGTATTCATGTAACTGTGCAGTGCCGAAGTTGGCACATGGAGCGTGGCGTTGAATTTTGAAAACGTATAATTCTCTGCGCTTGGTACTTGTGTGGCATGGCAATACACATCAGCCAGTTTGGTGCAACCATAGAATGCGTAGTCTCCGATGGTTGTTACGCTGTTGGGAATTGTGATGGAGGTCAGACCGCTACAGCCATAGAAGGCACTATTATCGATAGTCATGATTGAATTGGGAATGGTTACCGATGATAGCGTACCCATTTTTGAGAATGCGTCTCTACCAATAGAAATAACTTTGTAGCCATTGGCTTCACTTGGAATAGAGACACTACCTGTCGTTGGGTAGCTAATAGCATCAGGAGCGACCTCGCACGTCCTTTGTGCTGCACTCAACACGCGGAACTTCATGTTAATGCCCTCGACGGTCTGTGCCTCGAAGATATCACCGTGGCTGAGGCCGTGTTCCTTATCCTGCCTATAAACGTGTACAACTATGTCGTCGGTTAGTACATATCCCCAGTTGTAAGTCACACGAACCTTGAACTTCAAATCGAAATCTTCAATGGTGGCTGAGTAGTTTCTATAAGTAAGCGTACCATAGCTGTCAGCATTTCCGTAAGTCACGCTACCTGGGGTCTTGGACAAAGGATTGTAAGTGAGGTCAATCCAAGGGGCGATATGGCTCAGTTTATCGAAGGTTTCTTGGCTATATTGGTTAAGGTTAGTATAGACTGCGTTGTAGATATCGGTACCAGCACCTTCAATCTCAATCTTCTGGATGTCATAGTAGCCCCAGTAGCTTTGATTGACAAGCACATCACGCCAATCTGTCAGCTTAACGAGATCACGTAAGTTAATGACATGTGACTCCACTGGGCCGGTATTATCCACAATCTCAATAGTACCACTCTTGGCAGCATTTATCGGACGGAGGAAACGGACAGCGAATGGTTCATAGTTGACAGACAGTTCCTTGCCACAGTCATTCACCGCCTTCAGGCCAATGTAGGCATTGAGCTGGCCATTGAGCTGTTTGCTACTCTTGGCATTCAGAAGCATCTCAGCCTCATTCACATTCTTCAGCCACTTAACAACCTCGTGGTTAATCCCTTGACCAACACCGTCAAGCGCAATCTGAGCAATGGTCGTGTAAACAATAGGAGTCTTCTTCTCGCCAGCCTGCAGTTCCTGAGCATTAGCCGGGTTGACACGTGTTACGTAGGTCTTGCCGTCAACACCAACGTACTCCTTATCATTGTTTTTCTTATCAAAGATGAAGCTAAATGCCACCTTATTCTGGCCGAAGTCACCGTTAGCAGGAACAACGAGGTTCGTCAGGTACGAGTAGTTAATGTTGTTGCCAATAAAAGCATTGCTGAAGCGAGTGTCAAAGTCCTTAGCAACAGCGTAGTTAACAGCGTCGTAGTAGTCTTCTGGAAGCAGAGTCTGGACGTGAATTTCAGCCTTGCCAGAGCTTGCATCATTAGAGTTCTCGGCATACCAATATAAATTGTTTTTCTTAGCATCCCAGTTAACGTCAGCCGTCGGAGCTATGACAGTAACAGTAGCGTTACCCGGAGCCTTGAAGATGATGTAGAAGTCGGGATATTCAGCTGCCCTCGACTCATACTTCACAGCAACACCAGGACATGCGCTGATGTCCTTAGCAGTAGCGTCAGTACCAGGATTGTTCACGAAGAAATTTAGAGCCTCCTCAGCAGTCAGAGTCCACTGCAGGATACTTGTTCCAATATCATTCCCAGGACTAATCTCGTTGATGAGAGCAACCCTACCTATTTTGTTAGTCAGCTTAGTGAAGGTCGTTGGGTCGAACTGATCCAGATCGTCCTGACTTGCAGCAGTACCAGGAGCTGGAATAGCATAGTCAACGTTAGCATTCCTATAGATGTCTTCAAAAGCGTCACGCGACATGGAGAAGTTCGTGTTGGCCATTGCAGTCATCAACAGGTCATACGGAGTTGTCTGAAGGGTCGTTTGAATCCTGTATTCTTTGTCGTTGGGAATAGTACACTCGCCAGCATAGGTCCATATGTATTGTCCACCTACTATGGATGCCGAAAAGAAATCATACTCTGATACCTCATCGTACTCCACTATTTCCGCGAAGTCTTTCCAATATGATGCGTTCTGGTATGCAGCCTTGCTGCCTGTTGGTACGTAAAGAGTCTTGTTGGCGAGGGTTTCAAACACACTCGAATTAATGGATACTGGGGTCTTACTTCCTACTTTTACGGAAGTCAAATTGGAACAACCATAAAAAGCATCATAGCCGATAGAACTCACGTTGTTGGGAATCGTGATGGTGGTCAGACCGCTACAATCTCTGAAAGCCATGTCTCCTATGATTGTCACACTGTTGGGAATTGTAATAGAATTAATACCGCTACAACCATGAAAAGCACTTCCTCCGATGGTTGTAACTGTATTGGGTATGGTCACTGATGAGAGTGCGCCTATTTTAGAGAATGCCGTATTACCGATAGAGATAACCATGTAGCCATTGGCTTCACTTGGTATAGTGACACTACCAGCCGTTTGGTTGTCAATGGCGGCATAGGGAGCAACCTCACACGTCTTTTCTGCTTCGCTTAACACTTTGAACTTCATGTTGATGCCCTCGACGGTCTGCACCTCGAAGGTATCGCCGTCGTTAAGGGCGGCTTGCGACTTGCTCATTACCAACGGTAATAAGAGCATGAATAAAAGAAGTAGTACTTTCCGTTTCATATTCAACAGTTTTTAGTTATTTCGAAAGATTATACATTTTCTCGCCACAAAGTTACAACATTCTTTCTAAAAAACAAAGACAACACCTTATTATTTTTTGACAATTTTAATTATGTAAATCACCAAGAGAGAACATCCCCCCTACTTTGCTGCCTCAAAAAAGTACTTCAATATGATGAGTCAGTGTGACTTACACCTCAGACCTTTGCTTACGGTAAACCCGACCTTTGCTTACGGTAAAGGTCGGGTTTGCTTACGGTAAAGGTCGGGCCTTGTGGGTGCGACCTGCTTACGGGATTACACGTTGGCTGCGGCAATCCAGTCGTAGATGCAAGAGACGATGCCGAAGGCAACGATGCCTGCAGTACAGAGGGCGAGGGCAAACTTGGTGTTGCAGTCGCTCTGGAAGGTGGGCAGCGGCGTGGTGGTCTTCTTGATGTACATGGCCTTGACGATGAGCAGGTAGTAGTACAGCGACACTACGGTGTT
>JAEEGL014037769.1_pt1 | contig 16587 bp, 14 predicted proteins | sample 9134231 | NCBI WGS metagenome assembly JAEEGL01 (sample SAMN16246548, study PRJNA631951) | gut metagenome | biome: gut microbiome; feature: rumen; material: fiber-attached | host: Bos | place: Iran: Karaj | collected 2018-10 | reverse complement strand
TTCGAAATCAAAAGAAGCGAGGTGAACCACTGGTACAGCGAGGTCATGCAGCAGAGTTTCGCAGAACTCGAGCGCGAGGCAGCGGAGCTTAATTTTGCGATCCGTACCTCCGAAAACGGCATCGTCCTGAACCCGGTCGTCGACGGAAAGACGATCGACCGCGACGGCTTCGAGGCTCTTTCCGACAAGCAGAAGGCGGAGATCGAGCAGCACGAGTCGGTCCTTCAGGAGAAGCTGATCGCCTATTTCCACCGCGAGCGCCAGAGCGAAAAGGAGTTCAAGGAGCGGATGACCAGGATGTACCAGCAGATGGTCGATCTGATCATTTCGGGGCCTCTGCGCGATATCCAGAAAAAGTACCCGAAAAACAAGATGCTTGCCGGCTATCTTGAGGAGATCGCAAACTACACGATCGAAAATTACGAAGATTTCCTGATCTACCGCAACGTAATGGAGGGCAAGGCCGACCCGATGAAGGTCTCGCTGCCCGATTTCCATGAATATCACGTGAATCTGCTGATAAACAACCGTTCTCTCGAAGGCGCGCCGGTGGTTTACGAGACGAATCCGACCTTCCAGAATATCGTCGGCTACTTTGAATACGAGGAGATCCGCAACTCGCTCGTGACTGACTTCACGAAGCTCAAACCGGGCGCTCTGCACCGTGCAAACGGCGGTTTTCTGATCCTTCAGGTCGACGACATCCTGAAAAACTACTACGCGTGGACGGCTCTCAAGCGCTCGCTCAGAAACAGGACGATCAATGTCGACGACATCGATACCGATTTCAAGTACCGCGTCAGCATCGTTCCGACTCCGGAGCCTGTCCCGCTCGATGTGAAGGTCATTCTGATCGGCGATTTCTATTTTTATCATCTGCTTTACGAGAAGGATCCCGATTTCAGGCGGATCTTCAAGGTCAAGGCCGATTTCGACTCCGTTGTTCCGGTGACAGCCGCGTCGACAGAGAGCCTGATCGGCTTTATCTCACGCGTCGCCAACGAGGACTGCAGCCTTCCGTTCGACACTTCGGCTCTCCGCAGGCTGCTTAGCTTCAGCTCAAGGCTTGCCGGCGACCAGAAAAAATACAGCATCCATGCGAGCGACCTTGTCGAGGTCATCATTGAGGCGAACTTCCTTGCGGAACAGAAGCGCAGAAAGTGCGTCTCCGAGGAGTTTGTCGTAAAGGCGATCGAAAACCGTGAGGAGCGCCACATCAGATTCCGCGAAAATTACTACGAATCGATCGAAAACGGCACGATCCTCATCGATGTCAAGGGCTCGAGAGTAGGGCAGATCAACGGTCTGGCGGTCTATACGGTCGGCGATTTCTCGTTCGGGATCCCGTCGAGGATCACGGCAAAGGTCTTTGCGGGCCAGCGTGAAATCGTCAACATCGAGCGCGAGGCGATGCTTTCGGGCTCGATCCACGACAAGGGCGCGATGATCCTTGCAGGCTTTCTCGGAGGGCTCTTCGCGGTCAAAAAACCGCTTTCGTTCTCGGCTTCACTTGCGTTTGAACAGAGCTACGGCGGAGTCGACGGCGACAGCGCGAGTTCGACCGAGCTTTATGCGCTTTGCTCGGCACTCAGCGACCTTCCGATAAAGCAGTCGGTCGCGGTTACCGGCTCGATCAACCAGATGGGCGAGATCCAGCCGATAGGCGGAGCGAACGAGAAGATCGAAGGTTTCTACGAAATCTGCAAAATCCGCGGCCTCACCGGCGATCAGGGCGTGATCATCCCGATCCAGAACGTCAGGAACCTGAACCTTCCGGATGAGATAATCAGGAGCGTGGAGGAGGGGAAGTTCCACATCTACGCGATCAGCAACATTACCGAGGGGATCGAGATCCTGACGGGAGTTCCAGCCGGCAAACGCGGTGCGAACGGCAAGTTCGCAAAGGGTACGGTCTTTGCCAGGATCGACGAGAAGCTGGCGATGCTCCGTGGTGACGATGACGACGATAAAGATGGAGAAAAATAAGAGATGACGAAGATAAACATCAGCTTTGACTTAGGTACGCCGGATGAACTTTTTGCAAAATTTGCCGATGAAAGGCTCGACGGCATTTTAAAGCAGAAGGTGCCGGCGGAAAGCATCACTCTGAATCACAATAAAGCCGACCGTATTGTTGCATTTAAAGGCCGCTTTGTCAGCGGAGAGCTTCGTTATGACAACGGTCAGATCGATATCGCCCTTGAGATCCCGCTTCTCTTCCGCCCCTTCGAAAAGGAGATACGCGCCGGCATAACCGAAAACCTTAGGCGCGAAATCAACAGATAAGATCACCTTAAATATCAGAAATCTCTGAATAAATTTAATACTTTAACTTGTGTAAACATACATAAAGAAATTCTTCGGATAAATTTACGGTTAGTCAGAAAGAGTGTTTAGGAAAATCAGATATAGCGGATCAGCGGACGCAGATAGTGAAAAATGCGCCGTTCGATTCCTTGTCGTAATTGATATAGCCTACATAGCCGCGATTTAATGCCGGAACCCATATATCTGAACCGGTAACGCTTCTGATGGAGTTCGTCCAAGAGTAAAAAGCTGCTGTTTCGGTTTGAGAGATATTGAACGGCATATCGGATGCGGGGAAGTATCTGTCGAAGCTTATAAGAGAGATCAGCTCGTTTCTGTTCGGAAGCCTCCAGTCGGTAAATCCTGCATACTCCATGTTTTCACAGTATGCCAGAGCATCTATCCACATCAGACTCGATTTCCTCTTGATGTTCCAGATAAGGTTCGTTGCCCTGTCTAAAACGACAGTATCTTCGCCTATGGTGTAGGGCTCGGGAATCTGAGTGTGGTTGTATTCGTCTCCTCTTACGCAAAGTGCATAAGCTGTACCGCTGCCGGAATCTCTGAAAGCGGTCTGGGCATTTTTAGCTCCTAATATCCAAATGTGGTTGTTGTTGCAGTCAGCCTCTTTTTCCAGAGTGCAGATTCGGGGGGTATTTGACCAAATAACCGGGTTCCCGCTGGGGATTTCCGGGAAGAAGGTATTGTCTACAGCCGGTTCGGCATAATTGAGGTTGGAGATAGTTAACAGGTCCTTTATTGCAGGAAGTCTCCACGGACGGCTTGGGTCGTTGTCGTAGGTAAGTCCCGCGCAGTACTGAACTGCTTCGTCGTATGAAACGGTTAGCCGAGCCGGGTTTTCCGGATCGTCCGAATGTTTAAGAACATTGTACCATTCAAGTCCCGTGTTGGCGTCTGTAACCAGATGTGTTTCCGGATCGTTGTTTTTGAAAGTAAGATTTATCGGAACGCATGTATCTGTGTGCTGGGCGTCCTGACCGAAATAATCTTCTGCCGCTGCGGGACATGACTCCATCCAGGCACCGTTTGTGCATCTTGTCTGACCTGTACAGATCGTTTTGACGACACGCGGGATACAGGTGCCGCTTGCAGGATCCCACATGAAGCTCCCGTTTTCGTCATCTTTGCAGATGAAACGGCACTCTGTGGCCGATGCTTCGTAGTTGAATGCCGCAACCGGATCGACAGCCGGTTCCCACGCCTGGTTTTCTTCATTCCATGTTTGGATGACCTCTTCGACAGAGTTCCATTTTGCATTTGCTATAAGTCCTGTGCAGGGAACAGTGTTCTGGGCAGGAATGCACTTCGATTCGCCTTCATCCCAGACGTGGTTCTCTTTGCATTTCCAGTCGCAGGTATTTGCGGCAGGAGCTTCGTTGTAGTTCCCGTCGATAAGCGGAAGCCACTGTTCGCCGTCCCAGGTCTGTACGATCGTGTCTGTATTTCTCACTCCGAGCGGATCCGGGATCTCAGCGCAGGCGACACCGGTATTCTGGCAGTAGCCGGCAGCCGGTTCACGGCCGGAACAGTCTGCCTTGCAGGGGACTGAACCAGCGTTTCCAAGTTCTTTTTCGACACACGAGATCGAGTTGCCGTCGCAGAACTCGCCGGGTTCGGTTATATTGTTTCCGCATACAGGTTCCGGGTCAGTGTCGGTTGCCGGAGTGGAATCTTCGTCCGTCGAAGGTTCTTCGTCTTCGTCTGTCGCCGGAGCAGTGTCTTCGTCCTGTGCAGGTTCTTCGTCTGGAAGTGTTTCGCCGCCTTCAGATACACACTTGTTCAAGTCTGAATCCCAAGTGTAGTTTTCTTTGCAGATCCATGCGCAGCTGTTTGAGGTAAGCTCGTCTGCGTGGGTCGCACGGGTCGACGGGATCCAGCCGCTGTTCGACCATGTCTGTGTAATGGTCTCGGTCTCTCTTGTTCCGTTCGGATCCGGGATCTCTTCACACTGGGCGTTTTTGTTCTGGCAGCGTGTTACGGCTGACTCCCAGCCTGAGCAGTCGCTCTTGCAGGGGATCGTTCCGTTGTTTCCGATGCCTAACTGAGTGCATGTGATATTGCTGCCGTCGCAGACTTCGTTTCCGTTTATGGTCTTGTCACCGCAGACAGGGTCCGGAGCCGGCGGTACGGTGTCGCCTGTGTCGCCGTCAGGTTCGGTATCTCCGGTATCAGCCGGTTCGGCCGAATCAACGTCTGTTTCACTGTCTGTATCCTCGTCGGAATCTGGGATCACATCCTCGTCGTTGATTTTTTTTGAGCCTCCGCACGCTGTAAAAAAGCAAATTGCGAAGATAAGTGAAATAAAAATAAGTTTTTTCATTTTTCCTCCAGTATCGGGTTAATACAACTTAAATAAGCAAATTAAACGCATAATTATACTCTAATGTATTTTAAGTCAAGGAGAGAGGCTGTCGAACAAAGCTCAGGACTTCGTTCAGGCGCCTCTTAGCTACCTCTCTTCCTGCCTGATAGACGCGCTCGAGCTCGTCGCGGTCTTTCTCCGTACGGCTGATACCTAGAGGCTTGTCAGGACACAAAACGACCGCCCTGCCGGCTGCCTCTTCGGAAAAGACGAAAGCCGTCTGCCCGTTGTAGACCTCGTGACGGTGCGCCATCGCATAAATGAGCTTCGGGAATTTCCGCAGGACTATCCTGGCGATCGGGAGCGTCCTGTTTTTCTCCTTCACATAACCCCGAGGCTGGGTCAGGACAACGACGTTTTTCGTGTAGCCGATGCTCTGGAAAAATTTCAGCGGTATGGAGTCCGTCATGCCGCCGTCAAGAAGCGTGTATCCCTCGATCCGGACAGGTCTCGAGACAAGCGGCATCGAAGCGGAGGCCCGCATCCATGTCAGATCGCTGGCATCGCATGTTTCAAGTTTTTTGTAGAGAGGCTGCCCCGTGACCGCGTCAGAGGCAACTACGTAAAACTCCATCGGATTTTCTGCAAAGGCCTTGTAGTCGAATGGATCGAGCTCGTTCGGGATGCGGTCGTAGCAGAAGTCGGCGTTGTAGATATCGCCAGTCTTCAGGAGCGATCTTATGCTGCAGTAGCGTTTGTCTCCTGCGAAGCGCTGGTTGTAGCGGAATGCCCTGCCGATCTGCTTCGATTTGTAGTTGCAGCCGAAAGTCGCACCCGCCGAGACCCCGACAGCTCCGTCGAACACGATACCGTTTTCCATAAACACGTCCGTGACGCCGGCGGTGAACATACCGCGCATTGCGCCGCCCTCCAAAACCAAACCGATTTTTTGTGTTTCCGATCTCATTGTTACTCCGTTAACATATTTTGTATCCCAATACACTTTTTTCGTAAAAAAACGATAAAAAACGACGGGATTCCGCTTTGTTAAAATTCTTGCTTTTTTTTTGATCATGCCTAAAATACCGCCGCTTGTTTTTTTGGTATTTCACAACTGGCTTTTTTTTAACTTTATTTTTTGAGGTGTATGATGAAAAAACTTTTGACACTTATGCTTGCTGCAATGTTTGTATTCGCTATTGTTGCATGCGGCGACAGCAAGAAAGAAGAGACCAACAACGATTCTGATTCAACGGACATTTCCGATGAAGACACAACTCCTGCAACAGACGAAGAACCTGTAACAGACGAAGAACCTGTAACAGACGAAGAACCTGTAACAGACGAAGAACCTGTAACAGACGAAGAACCTGTAACAGACGAAGAACCTGTAACAGACGAAGAGCCTGTAACAGACGAAGAACCTGTAACAGACGAAGAGCCTGTAACAGATGAAGAGCCTGTAACAGATGAAGAACCGGCAACTGACGAAGACACGACTCCGGCAGCTGACGAAGAGCCGGCAACTGATGAAGACACAACTCCGGCAACAGATGAAGAGCCGGCAACGGACGAAGACACAACTCCGGCAACAGATGAAGAGCCGGCAACGGACGAAGATGTCGAGCCGTCAGCTCCGATCGTAGTAAACGGCGGTTTCGAGAATGTAGATGTGAGCGGTATCCCTTCAAACTGGCACACCGCAAACAGCACAGGTGATTATCCTTTTTCAAGTATTCTTACCGCAAATATCGCATCCGTAACTGATGCTGCATATGTAAAGAGCGGCACAAAGGCTGTAAAGCTTACAAGCACGAAAAACGGTAACGAAAGATTTGTCGCTGACGGTATCGCTCTTGAAGCAGGAACCTACAAATGCTCGGTCTATGCAAAGGGCAACACAAAGGCTAAGATCGGCTACTGCAAAGGCAGCGCTTCCGATTGCAAATACAATGACACCAATCACACTCAGCTTACCGACGAATGGCAGCAGATCGTTTTTGACAATGATGATCTTAAATTCACAACAGACGAGCCGACGATCAATTTCGTAATCCTTGTAAACAGCAAAGAGGCAGCTGACAAAGACGGCTACTTCGACGATTTCGTTTGTGAAAAGGTCACTGAGTAATTTCTCTTAAATTTATTTCCAGAAAATCCCGAAAATTTCCTAAAACAGATCGAGCTGTTCCGGTTCCTTTTCTTTGAAAAGCCTGAAGCTTTTCCTGTAGATTTCACAGGGACCGATTTTTCTTAAAATTTCGTAGTGCTCATCTGTCGGATAGCCTTTGTGCGATGCGAGGTGATATTCAGGGTAGAGTTCGTCCAGCCGCATCATGACGCGGTCGCGGAAGCACTTCGCGATGATCGAGGCCGCCGCGATATTTACGCTGAGAGCATCCCCCTTGACGAGTGAGATCTCGTTGTCGATCCTCTTGGTCAGTTTGTTGCCGTCAATTATAACTATATGATTTTGCCGGATTCTGCTGATGACTTTGTTTGCGCACCTTGCCATGCCGAGAAGGGTTGCGTTCAGGATGTTGAGTTTGTCGATGACTTCGGGGCGCACCGCCCAGAGCGACCAGACGCTGTTCTTTACGATCTGCGGCAGAAGTTCGAGCCGCCGCTTTTCCGAGAGCTGTTTCGAGTCGTTAAGCCCAGGGATATCGCAACACAGCGAAACAGCCGCCGTCACGACAGGTCCGCAGAGAGGACCGCGTCCGGCTTCGTCGACGCCGATCACGCGAAAGCCCTTTTCAGCATATTTTTTGTCTATATCTCCAATCATTTCAGCTCCTTAAAAAGTTCAAGCAGCACATAGTTCAGGTAGCGGCTTCCCTTTTCGGTGCAAAAGAGCCGCTCGCCGTCATCAGATTTTTTCAGAAAACCGTTGCAAAGCAGATTTTCAAAGGTCTTGGAACTAAAAACGGATTTTTGGTCGTTTTTGAATAACTCGTTGAAATCATTTATGCTTATCCCGGTGCTTTTTCTGAGTCCCATCATCAGGTACTCTTCGGCAAGTTCGGACTCCGAAGGCTGATATATGCTTAGCCCCTCTCTTCCGATAAAGGCCTCCACATCGTCGGCGTACCTTGAGTGGAGCCCCGTTTCTGCGATAAACGAGGCTGCGCCGGCACCGATCCCGAGCCATGAACCGTACGACCAGTAGAGCAGGTTGTGCCTCGATTCAAACCCCTTTTTTGCAAAGTTGCTTATTTCGTAGCGCTCAAAACCCCTCTCTTGCAGAAAATCGCGGATAAGCTCCTCCTGAGCTGCAGTCTCATCATCGTCGAGAAGTTTAGGAGCACCGGTCCTGCCCGGTCTGGTGTACTGGTATGCCGAAATGTGCTTAGGATCGCAAATATCGAACAGTTTTGAAAACTCGTTGTAAATATTGCGGTTTTTGCCGATGCCGTAGATGAAGTCGAAGGATATGTTGTCAAAATATCCGGCGAAAACAGGCAATCCGCGAAGTATATCCGCCTCGGTCGTACGCCTTCCAATCTCTGTCAGAACGGCGTCGTCGAAAGCCTGGATCCCGACGCTCAGGCGGTTGACTCCGCAGTTTTTGAGGTTCGCGATCCATTCGCGGTCGGTATCGGCCGGATTCACCTCGACAGTCACTTCGAGTTTCGAGAGATCGAGGCCGAGGCTTTCGGCGGTGCGGCTGAAACTTCTGAAAAAGGCCTGCGGCATTGAAGAGGGGCTTCCTCCGCCGAAGTAGACACTTACTGTTTCTGTCCCGTCAAGTTCGTGAAATTTCTGCTCAAATTCGGCAAGAAGAGATTCACCGTAACGGTTTTTTATCTCTGGATCGGAGATTTCCGTACTGAAAAAATCACAGTACAGACACCTTTTTCTGCAGAACGGAATATGAAAATAGATTCCGGAGAGCCCTTTCAAAGCGGCTGTTACTCCTCGCAGATGCCGGATGCGGCGATATCTTCGAGACCGAGTGTCGCCTTTTCGGAGACGGAGACAAGAAGCCTTGCGTCAATGTTGTTTTTATCGAAAATATCCTTGACTTCGGTATAGATCAGGTTTTTCAGCTCCTCCTTGTCGCTGATCTTGCTGCGCTGACCGTCATTTTCACCGACTTTGTACTCACCGACATAGATGTTTTTCGGCAGCTGTCTCGGTTCGCCGTCGAACCTGATTTTGCTGAAAAGCCCGAGATCCTCCATCTCGCCGTCGATAAAATCCTGATCATACCTGTTTTTTCCGCCGATAGGCTCAAAAGCCAGAAAAACAAAACAGTGCATTTTTACCTCTTATTATTTTTCGTTTAGCTTCGCGACAACTGCCTTCGCGAATTCCGCGGCAGCGGCCGGACCGTTCCCGGTGATAAGGTTCCCGTCAACTACGACAGGTCTGTCGATAAACTCAGCGCCTGCGTTTTCCATGACTTTGCTTGTCGTTGTGCCGTATTCAGCGTCGTCGCCGTTCCAGACGGTGACCTTTCTGCCCTTGACGACACCGGCTTTCGCCAGAATCGTAGGTGCCCAGCAGATCGCTGCGAGGACCTTGCGGTCAGCGGAATTTTTCGCGATTTCAACAGCCCGCCTGTCCGAGCGCACGGAGGGTGTTCCCATTCCGCCGATGAAGACGACTGCGTCGAAATCGGATCCCTTGACCTCGTCAAGCGTCGTTTTTATCTCGATTTCGGCTCCGAACATGCCGACAGCCCTGCCTTTTCTGATGCTGGCGACTGTGACATCCGTTCCTGCATCCCTGAAGGCGTTGAAGGACTCCGAAAACTCCTCGTCCCTGAATTTTTCAAAGGCGACGATCATTAAAACCTTTGTTTCGCTCTGCATAAGAACCTCCTTAATCAAAAACGCAGTATCTTATCCATAAGCTGCAAAATTCCAAAGATTTTGTCTGCAAAATATCTCAAATGCCGGTTTTACGGCTCGATAATGTCTTTAATTTAATTGCAAAAACCAATTATCTGAATAGACTCCTTCCGCATTGGAGGTGCTATGGATCTAAGTTGTTTTATACCGGTTGACAAGAGCTCGGCGATCCGCGCCTTTGTCTTTTCGCTTCTTACCGGTTCCGATGTGGTGATCCGTCTTGACGGCAGGCTCCCTTTTGATGTACTCAGCGCGTGTAAGTCTGTAAAATTATTCGGTAAATCTGTTGAGGAAACAGACGGCTGCTTCACGATCCGCGGCAGGGCTTCAAAGCCTGAAAAACCGGTCGACTGCGGAAACTCGGCTACTCTTTTTCACCTTCTGGCGGCGATTTCCCTTCACTACGGCTGGGATCTGGAACTTACGGGCGACATTTCGCTGATGTCCCGGGATCACAGTGATTTTTATGAGGCGGCAAAGCTTTACAAGGGCTTTTTTGTCGAGACCTCGCTTGCCAGGGAGAGCGCCCAGCTCAAGAGTTTTCATCTGATCGCGATGCTTGGACACGGCGGGATCCTGCACTTTAAAAGGAGAACGAGGAGAAATACCGAAGAGCTTCTCAATATAATGGGCGTCGAACTTGAGGAAGGGGATAACTGCTTGAAAGTATTGCCGGTTTCTGAACTTAAAGGTTATGAAGTCAGGCTTTCGGGCGACCCTTCGGCGGCTTTCATCGCGGCGTGTGCAGCATTTGTCCGAAAAGTTCCGTTTTGCATCAGAGGTCTCTACGGGGAGGCTCTGCGGCTCAGGCCGTTCGTTATCCTTGAGGAGCTTGGCTACGACCTCAAGATTTCAAAAAACGATGACGGCAGCGTATCGGTTTCGGGAGGTCCTGAAGAGGGTAAAAAGATGCAGACACTGAAACTCGATGCCGATGATGTTCCTGAAATTGTTGATGAAATTCCTTTTATTGCCTTTATGGCGGCAAGAAACGGCATAAGATTCTCTCTTCACGGGGCTTCGTGGCTCAGGAACAAGGAGAGCGACAGGATCTCGGAGACTCTTTGCAGGCTACAGCCGTTTTTCAAGACTTTAGAATACGACGACGGATTTGAAATCTTTGGAAAAATATCTAATGAATACACAGTGTTGCCTCATTCGTGCGACCACAGGATGGAGATGCTTTCAAAGCTTGTCGCTCTTGATTTCAACGGGGTGTTCGAGGCAAACGGAAGCTGCGCGGTATCATTCCCGGAATTTAATGGACTTATTATGGAGCTGGAGAAAAATGTCAGATAAAATCAAAGAGTTAAGAGCTGAGCTCGATGAAGTTGACTCAAAACTTGTCTCTCTTTTGAAAAGAAGGATCGAGATTGCCGGGAGCATTGTCGCCAAAAAGAGGACTCAGGGGCTGCCGGTCGACGATTTCGCCCGCGAGGCGGCTGTCCTGGAGAGGCTTTCTGCCGGGAACCCTGAGCTTGCACCGCTTTTGAAGGAGCTCTACGGGAGAATCTTTGTTTGGGTAAAAACTCATTAAAATCAAAACGTTATATTCAAAAGGCCGAAGTTTTCGCAATTGCGCTCCTGGCCTTTCTGATCTGCTTTTTCATGAATGACGACGGCGCCGGTAAGGCTCAGCCTGCTGAAAGAGAAGGGGGTTCTCTGCAACAGGAAAAGTCGGAAGCGTTCGAAAGAGATGGCGGGTTTATCATCTTTTTTGACGGTGAGATCGAAAAGGCGGCTTCAAGGCTGGCGGCAGATGCGAAAAAGAGCATAAAAATAGCAACTTACACCTTCGCGAAGAGCGCCTTTACGCGTCTTCTGGAGCAGCGGGCGAAGGAAGATCTGAAGGTCAGGGTCGTCGCCGGCAAAAACAAGGATAACTCGGCGCCCCTCTTTGATTTTTATGTTTTGTCAATGAAATCAGGAATTTATCATCCTAAATTCATGGTTTTCGATTCGAAGGACGTGCTGATCCTGTCGGCAAATATAAGTTCTGACAGCGGAGCCAGGAACAACGCCGTCCTCTTTTTTGATGTTCCTGAGGCGGCGGCGATTCTGGAAGCCGAGATCGACGCACAGTTCGAGGGAAAAAACGAGAGGCGGTGCGACGGGGGCTGCGAAAGCGAAATCGGCACCATCTATTTCAATCCGGGGCGAGGATGCGCGGCTGTGAGGGATGAGCTTTCAGGAGCAACCGAGCGGATCTATGGCGGGATCTACACGATGACTTTGAAAAATCCGATGGTTACGGGGCTGAAAAGGGCTGCGAAGCGTGGGGTGCCCGTTTCGATCGTCGTTGACAACTGGCGCGGCAGGGAGGGCGATGCTGTCAATTCAAGGGCGTATAATTTTCTGCGGAGTATCGGGATCGACCTCATTTTTGATGAACCCGGCGAGGCAGACGAGCAGCTTTTTCACCACAAATCGGTGGTCATCGACGGTAAAACGACGGTGCTCGGCTCGATGAACTGGACGGCGTCGGGGTGCTACAAAAACCGGGAACTGGTCGTGATAAACCGTGATGCCGGGATCGCAGAAGGTTTTGAGAAATATTTTAAAAATTTTGCCGTTCGGTAAAATAGCGTCCGAGTGTGAAAATGGAGGAGAAATGAAGATAGTCTTTGCATCGGGAAACAGCGGAAAACTTCGGGAGGCTGCTGAAATATTTAATGGTTTTGAGATCGTGCCGATCAAGGGCTACCCGGATTGGATATCTCCTGAAGAGAACGGTTCCACCTTTCTGCAGAATTCTCTGATCAAGGCGGAGGCGGCTTTCGGGGTCGTCAGGGAGCTGCCGGTCCTGGCAGATGATTCAGGGCTTGTCGTGCCGGCTCTCGGCGGTGCTCCGGGCATTTTGTCTGCCCGTTTTTCGGATGCCGGGACTGACAAGGCTAACCGCGCAAAGCTTCTTTCGATGCTGAGAGGTGTCTCCGACAGGTCGGCATACTTTGCCTGCTCGGCCGTTATGATTTTCCCTGACGGTTCCGTTATCGCGGAGAGAGGAATCTGCCCCGGCAGGATAATTGATGAAGAGCGCGGCGGAAACGGTTTCGGCTACGATCCGGTTTTTGTTCCGGACGGCTTTTCCGAGACGCTTGCCGAGCTCCAGGAGGATAAAAAAAACAGCCTCAGCCACCGTGGAATTGCTTTTAGAAAACTGATATCGAAAATATCCCGCTACTACTGATTTCGGAGGAAAAACAGATGAAAAAACTACTCTTTTTGATTGCTTTTACTGCGCTTTGCGTTGTTGCCTGCGGCAACGGCGGAGAGGGCGGAAAGAATGACGGCGACACTTCTGAGCAGAACGATTCCGATTCTCTGGAGGAGGTCATCGAGCCGATTTGTCTGAAACCGTCGGGGACGCCCCTGACCTTTACGGATATCTCGGAAGAGTTAGGCGTTCATGAGCTCAACGCGCTCGGAACACAGATCACGGTTGCCGACATCGACGGCGACAAATGGCCGGATGTCTACACCTCAACGGGAGCGAAAACCCGTGAAAACGAGCAGGAACCGACAAATGTCTACAAACTTTTGAAAAACGAAAAAGGCAAGAAATTCAAGGATGTTACATTCTCGAGCGGACTCTTTGCGAATAAGAACGGCGAGAACGGTCTGGCTTCGACCTATGTCATCTTCGCCGACGTCAACAACGACGGTTTCAAGGATGCGGTAAACGTTGTCTATGTCGATAACGACACCTATTCCAGCGAGAGTTTTATGGATGATTTCACCCGTATCTATCTCAACAACGGCGACGGGACCTTCAAGCTTGATACAAGGACGAGCTTCACTCTCGATATTTTCGAGGCGATCGCCGGTGTAACGGTCCTCGACTACGACCGCGACGGAAATCTCGACCTTTTTGTCGGCAGGCAGTACATCAAATACGGCGATTTGAGATCTTGCGAGCAGGATACGCTGATGCGCGGGCTCGGCGACGGAAAATTCGAGAATGTCACGGCCGGCAGCGGACTTGAGACGACGAAGGCCGACGAGGCTTCACTTGCAAGCGGAAAGTACAACAAGCCGACCTGGGGTGTTACCGCCTGCGATATCGACGGCGACGGATTTTCGGACATCGTGACTTCGAGCTACGGCAGAGCCTACAACATGCTCTACCGCAACAAGGGCGACGGGACTTTCGACGACCTTTCGCTCAGTTCGAATTTCGCCCACGACGACAACGAGGATTACTCTGACGACCAGTTCTTCGCCTGCTACTGTGCGGATGCCGCCAACAAGGATACCGACTACTGCGCGAACGCGACCAAACCTCTCATCAGCTGCAGCGGCGTAAGCGGCTGGGAACCCGGTTTTTCGGATCAGCCCTACCGTCTCGGCGGCAACAGCGCGGTCACTCTCTGCGGCGACTTCGACAACGACGGCGATACCGACCTTTTCCAGATCGAGCTTGCCCACTGGCACATCGGCGGAGCGAGCGACAAAACTCAGCTTCTGATGAACGACGGCTTCCCGGAGACCCCGCTCAGACGTGTCCCGGAGGCTGAAAGCGGCATCACGAGAAGCCGTTCGGGCGACTGGAACGACGGCGATCTCGGCGGTTTTACGGCTGACCTCGACAATGACGGGAACCTTGAAATTTACCTTCTCAGCTCCGACTATCCAGGGACGAAATCGATGCTTTTCAAAAAGCAGGCTGACGGTAAATACAAGGATATTGCGGCTGATTCCAAGTCTCAGGTCCGTCGTGCCCACGGCGGCGCATTCGTCGATATCGACCGCGACGGCGACTACGACATGATCGTCGGCACCTCCTTCATGCGCTGGGCTGCAAGTGACAACGACGGCAAGTACAAGCCCGAAAAGCAGTGGATCAAGGTCCTGCGCAACGACACAGGCCAGGATTCGAATAAGGTCATCATCGACCTTGCCGGAAAGGGTGCCAACCGCGATGCAGTCGGTGCGAAAATAGTTGTCCGCGCCGGCGGAAAGCAGTTCGTCCGCGAGGTCCTGGGGGGCTACGGACTGAACGGTTTCCAGAATGACAGCCTCCAGATCATCGGACTCGGCGACATCTGCGAAGTCGAAAGCGTCGAGATCACCTGGCCGGACAAAGACGGGACCGTAACGAAGTATGAAAACGTCTATGCAAACTACGTTCTTGAAATCGACCAGGAAAAGGGTCTCAAACACCACAAGATCGACGAATATTTCGGGAAAACAGAATAAGAAAAGTGCAGAAATCCGCCCGGCTTTCCCCTAGAAAAATGTAATATTCGGGTCAATATTCCCCTAGAAAAGTGTAATATTTTGGTCAATATTCCCCTAGAAAAGTGTAATATTTTGGTTGATATTCCCCTAGAAAAGTGTGAAAAATTATCGTGAGTTTGAGTGATTTCAGTATGTTATTGGTTTACTTCAGATTTTCCGGATTTAAAGCCTCAAGTTCGGGCAGAACGAAGCGGCCGTCCTTTCTGATGAGAACATCGTCGAAATAAATCTCGCCGCCGCCGTATTCCGGGGTCTGGATCATGACGAGATCCCAGTGGATCGCCGACTGGTTGCCGTTGTTGCAGTCCTCGTAGCACTCGCCCGGAGTGAAGTGGATCGATCCGCAGATCTTCTCGTCGAAAAGGATGTCGACCATCGGTTTCGTGACATACGGGTTTACGCCGATCGCGAATTCGCCGACATATCTTGCACCTTCGTCGGTGTTGAAGATCTTTTCGAGTTTCTCGACATCGCTGCCTTCGATCTTGACGATCTTGCCCTTTTCGAAAGTGAGGATGACTTTGTCGAACTTCGAGCCCTGGTAAACTGTCGGGGTGTTGTATTCGATAACGCCGTTTACAGAGTCTTTGACCGGAGCGGAGTAGACTTCGCCGTCAGGAATGTTGCACTGGCCGGAGCATTTGATGCCCGGAAGCCCTTTGATCGAGAAGGTGAGATCTGTTCTGCCGGGGCCGAGGAGGCGGACTTTGTCGGTCTTATCCATCAGAGCCTTGAGCGGATCCATTGCCTTGTCCATTTTCGCGTAATCAAGTGAGCAGACATCGAAATAGAAATCCTCAAAAGCCTCGGTGCTCATTGAGGAAGCCTGTGCATAAGAGGGGTTCGGGTATGCGAGGATGCACCACTTCGTGTGGTTTACTCTCTGTTTGAAATGAACCGGAATGAGGTATTTTTCGCCGTTTTTCTTCTGGATATCAGCCGGAACGTCCGAAAGCTCGTAGCTGTTGTTTCTGCCGTTGATCGAAATGTAAGCCTGCATCTTCTTCATGCGGAGAAGGTCGACTTCGCACATCGTGTCGAACCATTCGTCGTCTGCGTTGAGAAGGAGTTTTCTCTGAAGCTGATAGTCAGTGTAGTTTACGAAGGCTCTGCCGCCGGCAGCCTTGACCTCTTCGATCAGAGCGTGAACGAGCGGAAGCGGCCAGTGGTCTCTGAGCTCGATCAGAACATTTTCGCCCGGCTGGACATGCGTGCTGTAACGGATAAGGTTTTGCGCGACCTTTGCGATTCTCGGATCTTTCATGGTTTCCTCCTAAAAGTTGTTAAAAGAGTCTCTCTCAAAAAGAACATCGGATATTAACGATTTTCCGGCAAAAAACAGGTTATTTCGTATTTTTTTCGGTTCCGACCTTAAAATTTCGGCTTTTCCCGACTTATTTCCGGAAGTTCCCGTGTCTCTCGATTTTTCAAAGAAAAGCGGATATAAAAATATATGATTTATTCGCCGGAATCTTTCAAACTGACGAGGAGGGAGAAAATGAGTGAAACAATGACAAACATAGAAGAACTTAAAAAACCGGAACTTTCGCCGCGTTTCGATGTTGATTAAAATCAATTATTTATATTTTTTAGGGGGGGTAGTTTTTTCTTAGTAAAAAATGGATTTTGTGCTACTAAATATATGTCTGGTTTGTTTTTTTAACTTTATGGAGAAAAACATGAAAAAATTCTGGATTTTGTCAGTTGCGGTTTTCGCAATGTTTTTCATTGTAAGCTGCGGCTCAGGAAGTGATAGCGAAGAAAAGAAAAATGATGCCGATCAGGAGAGAACCGATGAAGAAAAAAACGATGAAGAACCCGTTGATCCTGAAACGCCTGCCGAAGAAGTTACTGCTCAGT
>JAEEGL013184505.1_pt1 | contig 16587 bp, 15 predicted proteins | sample 9134231 | NCBI WGS metagenome assembly JAEEGL01 (sample SAMN16246548, study PRJNA631951) | gut metagenome | biome: gut microbiome; feature: rumen; material: fiber-attached | host: Bos | place: Iran: Karaj | collected 2018-10 | reverse complement strand
TGCCTTACTTGAAAAGACAAGATTTTGATATAAATTTGCATTTTTGCGATTAAATAAGACTAAGTAATTTCTTAGATTCTTCTTCGGTCATGGTGTAGCCGTGTTTTTCCTGCCAGCTTGGGTCGTAGCTTGTGAGCGTGCCGTTTGCATTGAGGATTTTTGTGCCGAACTGTCTCCAGCCGACCATTGCGCTTCCCATTTCCGGATAGACGGCCCTTATTCCGTCTTCGTCGGTCCAGAGGGCTTTGTCGTACAAATCAGAGATTCTGCAGTTTACGAGTGCGATTGAGTCCCAGCGGTCAACGCTCGTTGGCTTTCCCGTTCCCTGAGAGCGGCCGATGAAAATCTGGGCGTTTTTGCCCCTGTCCTCGGCGGTAAAGTCACAGTCGATGAAAACGAATCCCGGCTTTCCGTTCAGCGCGCGGCTTTGAAGGACATAGGCAGGGCGGTCGTTTCCGCGGTTGTCGGCAATCGTGTGGAGGGTGCATTTTTCAAAAACAGAAGTGTCGCAGTAACCCCAGATGAAATCTACATCACCGGCGACATAGCAGTTTTTGAAGTGGGAAATTCCTTTGACATGAATCGTGTCCTGACGGCTCAAAAAGCGCATTCCCTCGCAATAAAGTTTTCCGTTCGGGCAGTGGAAGCAGATTGCCTCGGCCTGGTTTCCAAGAGAAGCATCGTCACAGGTTTTGACATGGGTGTTTTCAATCGTGAAATTCTTCAAAGTGACTGAAGTGCAGTTTTCGCCCAAAGTAAGCACGGCGCGATTCTCCGTGTCCTTGTGAAAAGCCTCGCAGTTCTCAGAACGAAGGGCGCAATTCTCCGGATTTCCAGACTTGCTTTCAATCACAAGCGGGTTCGGAAAATCGTAAAAAAGCCTCTCGTGCTCCAGGCCTTTGTGCTCGCCGTCGTCAAGAAGAATGTGGATTTCCTCGTTTGAAGAAGCGGAAGAATCTGAAATCTGTGCAAAAACCTTTGCGAGTGAATCGTTTGTCGAAATATTAAAAGTCATAATAGTTCCTTGTCATAAAAAATTTTCAGTCTTTTATCAAATATCTTGAAGATACGGGAAATTCAAAATATGTGTCCGGGTATGGCTCGTCTTTGAGCGTAAAGTGCCACCATTCGCAATCAAACGGCAAAAATCCGTTTCGCACCATTACATTCTGAAGAATCATGCGGTTTTCGTACTGCTCGTCGGTGATTCCACGATAGTCAGGATGGGATTTTTCACTGAAAAGGTCGAAAGGACTTCCCATGTCAATTTCCTTTCCACTCTTCATGTCAAGCAAAGTCAAATCAACCGTACTTCCCCGGCTATGGCTCGACTGTGTTGCGATGTAGCCCTTTTTGAACAAATCCTGTTTTTCAATATCGGGGTAAAAATACGGCTTCATTCGGATGTCCTGGTCTTCAATTCCCCAAAGCTTGAACTGATTGACCGCACTCACCGGCCGATATGCGTCATAAATCTTGAGGCGATAGCCCTGCACCATCATCTCGTTGCTCACATTTTTTAAAGCCCGTGCCGCTTCTATTGTGAGCAGGGCACAAGGCTCCTCGTAACCGTCAATCCGTTCACCAACAAAATTGAATGTAGAATGATAGCGAATTTCCTGCACGATTTGAGGAATAAAATCCGACAGAAGAACAAATCCTGATGAATCCATTGGAGTCTTTTTTGGCATGACAATTTTCTCTTTCAATTCATATTAAAACTTAGCGAAGTAATGTCAATGCGAATTTCCCGCGCCACCATCTTTCCATAAAGAATGTCGGTGTCACAATATTTGCCGTTTGTCCAATGTATGGCGTGATTACCGTGATTCCTTCTTTTTCGGCGGCAATCAAAAATCGCTCTACACTGTCGTCCCAGCCGTGCCTTGAAAGGATAATCGCTCCCCAGTGAATCGGCATGGCAATCTTTACGCCCAGAGTCTTTGCGGCTTCAACGGACTGTTCCGGGAAAGAATGAACCCGAGGCCAGCGCACATCATACTGACCGCACTCCATCATCGCAAAGTCAAAATCTCCGTACTTTTCGTGAATTTTCTGCCAGTGCGAGCCGTAACCTGAATCCCCGCTTTCAAAAATCTTGTGGAATTCGTCTTTTAAAACCCAACTGCACCAGAGAGTCGTCATGTTGTCGGTGATGTGCCGCCCCGAAAAATGCTGAGCTGGAGTGCATGCGATTGTAAGCCCCTCGATTTCGACTTCTTCCCACCATGCCATGTTCGTGATTTTGGAAGATTCTACGCCCCACCGCTCCAGATGATTCTCGACTCCGAGCGGAACAATGTATCTTTTTACTTTTTTGTCGGCTTCACGGATGAAATCATAGTCCAGATGGTCGTAATGGTCGTGCGACTGAAGAAGAATGTCAATTTCTGGAAGCTCATCGACAGTAAACGGCGTTTTAGTGAATCTTTTGCTTCCGGCGAACGAGACCGGCGAAATCATCTCCGCGAAAACCGGGTCAACAAGAATATTCATTCCATGCATCTGAATCAAAAGGCTCGAATGGCCAATCCATGTGACACGGAAATCCTTTAGCGGAAGTCGCGCATTTTTATCATTCTGAAGCAAAAAGTCAGGCTTCTTCAATGGAAAATCAAAATCTGGCTTGGGCGTATTTTTTGAGAAAGTCAGCGGGTCGGGAGACGGATTATTCGCCATAAGAACCGGAAATTCTTCGGCATTATGGAACTTCTTGCCGTCAAAATTAGAAGCACGCTCAGCATAATTCTTTCGGTCAGCCTTGCTCGCTTTTCCACCAAACGGCTTCCATGTCTTCAAGAACACAAAAGCGAACAGCGAAACAACCGAAATGACACCAACAATCACGATTCCGATAATCATAAGAACATGAAGAATTTTCGTCATAACTACCTCAATGAATTTACTGACAAGCAAGACAAATCAATAGAAGCAAACGATAGGATTATAACGGAATTGCAGAAAATAAAATATCTTATTCTCGTGAAAACAGGCTGTCCTTTACTAAAAAACAACCCTATATAAACCACTTTTGACAAACTCTTCCAGGCACCTTTTTACATCAGGCATTTCATAATCATCAACGAAAATAATTGAGTCATCATTCAAATGATTTTTTAATTCTTCCAATATGGGCATGTCACTATTGTAATGATGAGAGGCATCAAAAAAAACAAAATCGTATTTGAAATTATTTTTTTTCAGTGTAACAGCTGCATCACCTGTGATGAGCTTAAAGTTTGTAAAATCTTTTAGTCTTTCTTTTATAAGGGCAGATCTCGACTCGCTTATTTCATATCCATGATATTCTGATATTAATTCATCTTGTAAATTCAAAACATCTAATGCAGTGCTGCCGAATTTGACGCCTATTTCCGCAACAGAAATCTTTTGATTTTTTTTACAGTACAGATATTCTATAAAGTGCTTTATTTTTTCCGGGTGCCCCTCTATATTGGAAAATGTAATGTTCTGAATGTCTTTTGTTAAATACTTGCAATCCCCTTCTTCTCGAAGAAGACATTTATCTTCAACTGTAACTGCCACATGGGCTCTTTTTACCTGAATCGTGTCATCCCATTCTTTTTCAAAAAAATGCATGCGGTTTTCATCTTTGTCATCAGCTTTTATTCTGTAAAAAATTTTTGTTTTTTCTATTTGGATTTCTTGAACATTATTTGGGGCTGACCACATTATTTCTACCTGCGAGTTTTTCTTGTAGTATCTTTCTTTTTGAAAAAAAATTCAACAATCATTTCTTAAAAATCTTTCATCTTCGTTTAATCTTGTCTTAATGCCCCGAATAAAAAGTTCTTGTATCGTAAAATCATAAAAATATGGGCGCATCCCGTTTTGGAGGCATTTTATGAAAAAACTAAAGAAATTTCTTCTTGCAGGGGCGACATTCGCACTGGTGGTTTCGACAGGCGGCGCGGGGAGCTTCGCTGCCAGTCCAACTACCATTTTTGCTCAATCAGTGCAGGACAAGTTCGCGGTGGAAAACAGCGGTATTCCCTACCGTCTTGCGCATTTCAATGCGGACTGCGGCGGAGAGCCGTTTTTGTTCGTATTTTTGCACGGAAATTCGGCAAGCGGCACGGATAACGAACAGCAGTTGGAAAAAGACTCGCTCTTGCGCGCCGCGTCGTACATCGAGCGGAATGGAATCAATGCGCTTGTGCTTGCACCGCAAAGTCCTGCCGAAAAATCGTGGAACGCGCTTGGCGGTACTGTGAACGCGCTCGTTTCACAAATCGCCGCGAAAAACGGCGTTCCGTCTACGCGGGTTTTCCTTATGGGCGAATCGAAAGGCGCAGTCGGCGTGTGGTCGCTCGCGGAGCGTTATCCCGACCTCGCCGCAAAAGCCGTCGTCATGGCATCAAACCCGCCGAAGTTGGCGAGCAAAAATCTTGCGAAAACCGCGTTTTTTGTCGTAATCGGCGACAGCGACACGGTGGGTGCGGAAAAAGGTCAGAAAAAATCGGAAGCCGCTGCGGATAAAGTGCGAAAAAACGAGGATTTTGCCGCGCAACTGCAAGCCGCAGGCGGCGAAGCGCACATCACGGTTCTGAAAGACAGCGACCATCAGGCGACCGCGAAAAACGGACTATCCGACACGGTGCTTGACTGGCTGTTCGAAAAATAATGTTCACGATACGGATTTACGGAGGTAATTTTATGAAACGAATGAAAAAACTGATGTTGCAATTCGCGGTAGTCATCGCACTGGTGGTTTCGACAGGCGGCGCGGGGAGCTTCGCTGCCAGTCCAACCACCGCTTTTGCCGCGACCAAATACAGCACGAACGCGGACGAGTGCGTGGACGGCGTTTGCTTTGTTCCCCAGTACGCCGACGACGGTCGTGAAAACTACGCAATCGTTTCCCCGGTTGGCTATCACGATGTTCCGATGATTAGCCAGGCAAAAAGGCTCGACAGTCTCAAAGGAAAGACAATCGCGCTTGTGGGAGGATCCTTTATGGCAGTCACCACCCACAACGAGCTTAAACGCTGTATCGAAAAAGAATTCCCGACAGCGAAAATCTACATGTTCGATGATGTGGGGCAGGCAGGACCTTATTCGGTCTTTGGTCAGACAGAAAAAACAAAGGCGTTTCAGGACAAACTCAAAGAACTCAAGGTTGATGCCCTCATCGTAGGAAACTGTGGCTGTGGTCTTTGCACCACTAAAGAAACCGGCGACTCAATCGCAGCCGAATACATCGGAATCCCGACCGTGACCGTTGCCGCTCCGACTTTTGTAGCTCAGGTTCATTCCACAGGCGTAAACCGCGGCGTTCCTGTTCTCCGTACAGCAGAATACCCGGGAGCATTTGCTTCTCATTCAACTGACGAACTCAAGAAAAATGCGCGCGAAGTCCTCTGGCCACAGATTAAAACAGCCCTCACAACTCAGATTACAAAAGAAGAAATCGAAAAATACGCCCCGGAAGGAAAACGCCCGGCCGACGAAATCATTTATTACGGAAATTACGACGAGATTCAGGAATACATGCAGATAAACGGCTGGACTGACGGTCTACCGGTCGTGCCCCCGACTGATGAAAAAATTCAGGAATATCTGAAATTTACCGGATTCAAAGGAACTGATGTTCTTGGAACCTTTGCAATCGCTTACCGAGAATGTTCGGTTTACACTGTGGCGGCAAATGCGGTGATGGCTGGAGTTCCGCCGGAGTTCATGCCGGTTTGCGTCGCTTTCGTGCAGGGAATGAACAATGGAGAATGGCGAAGGCCGCTCGCAAGCACCCACGGATGGACACCTTTTGCATGGCTCAACGGCCCCCTTGCCCGCCAGCTCGGAATCGACAACCAGCAGGGAATGATCAGCGAAAAAGCAAACAAAGCCCTCGGCCGCTTCATCGACCTTGCCATGCTGAATATCGGCGGTTACTATGTGAAGGAAAACCGCATGGGTTCTTTCGGCTACCTCACCCCGTTCACATTCAGCGAGGACGAAGAAGCCTGTGCGAAAATCGGCTGGAAACCTTATCATGTGCAGCACGGATACGATCTCAACGCCAACACAATCACAGCCGGAAGCGCACTTGCATGGGGAAACAACATCACGCCGGCAACCGACGATGCCCAGAAAATCATGAACCTCATGGCCTTTGACATCACCGAAAAGCAGCAGAACGGACTTGGAAACACAAAGCCCCAGGTTCCACGCACGGTTTTCATCACTGAATATGTGGCAAAAGACCTTGCAAAAGAGTACAAGACAAAATCAGACCTGGAAGATGCCCTGATTGAAACTGCCCGACGACCTCTCGCACTGAGAACATACGCTCACTACTGGGCAAACACCGGAAGCCAGCAGTACAAGAGGCGCTCTTTCGACGAGCACTACGAAATGCTCAAAAAAGACGAGGCTGAACAGGCAAAACTCACTCCGACACCGGAATGGTACAAGCCGATCATCGATGAGAAGGAAATCATGACCATCGCCACGATGAACAAAGGCGACACGGCTTTCCTGGTCACAGGAGACGCAAACCGCAACAAAGTACAGGTCATGCCGGGCGGAGGATTCGTCACCACGGAAATCAAGCTTCCGGAAAACTGGAATGAGCTTGTTTCCCCGCTTGGCTATGAGCCGATTGAAAACTTCTACCTGAAAGCGAATTTCAACAAGGACGAAGGAAAAAAGGCCTCTGGCGCAACTAAAAAACAGCAGTCGGCCGGAAAAACGCCCAAACAACCGAAAAAGCCGGTTCGGCCGATGCGATAATGAAATATTAAAATTTTATTATATGGAGACAATATCCTTTAAATTTTCTTAACATACTACTATAATGAAACGCATCATTCTATACAAGGAAATTTTACATGACCGACTTTACGAGAATTCTCAGTATTTCATCACTTCTCTTTCTTTCGTTCTTTTGTTTCCAGTCAGGAGTCTTTTTGTGCTCAGGTCACCGGCTAAATCAAAACGGCAGGCGCACGCTCATCTTCATCGAATTTTTTACAGGATTCCTGCTTCTTTCAGACGCCCTCGCCTACATTTACCGTGGAAATACAAGTACGCTCGGTTATTACATGGTCAGATTGAGCAATTTCTTTGTTTTTGCATGCAATTTTTCAGTTTCATTCTTCTTCTGTTTCTATGTTTGTGAGTTCATCAAGCAGTCCAGGCTGAGTTTTTCGATTCTCTTAAAACCAGTGGCAGCCATAAAAAGCGGAATTCCAGTTCAGACTTTTATCGTTCTAGTTTTCTGTATTGCAGGAATTCTTCTTACCGTCATCAGTCAGTTCACAAATCTTTTCTACTACATTGACGAAAAAAACCTTTATCACCGAAGCACTTTCTATGCTTTGAGCATTGTTCTTGGGCTTTTGCCAGGCCTCATCACATTCACGATGCTCCTTCAAAAACGAAAGCAATTTTCAAAAAATGCCTTTGTTTCCCTTTTATTGTATTTATTCTTTCCGTTAATCGGCATAATTCTGGTTCTTTTTGTCTACGGATTTGCATGGATAGACATTTTACTCGGACTTGGCGCATTGCACCTTTTCTATTCTTCAATAAAACTGATGGAACTTGAATTTTATTCAGACAAACACACATCAACAATTATAAGCCCGATATACAAAACAGAAGTTGTCGCCATCGAAACCCGTAAAAGGCTCAAACGAAATCATTTCTGGCAGACATTCTCTTTGTGCCTCGGAGGAATTCTTCTTGTTCTTGTAATCGTTTCAATCACTGGAATTACTCTCCCGGAAAAAACTCTGACAATCGAAAAACCTTATACAGAAAATGATGCTTCAAAATCAGTTTGCGTAACTTTCGGCCGAAATGCAGAAAAACAGTGGGGCGACGGCGATGACCCGGACAGAACCGGAGCTCAGTACGACGGCGTTATTTTCAACAACATGAGCAGTACAATCATCACGGACTGGAGCTTCTCAATTCTTGTTCCGAAAAACTGCTCCGTTGACCCGGGCCCATGGAACGGAACATTCACGCTCACCGAAGGCGCATTGAATGTAATAAAACCGCATGAAGGCGACAAGGAAAACCTTCACGGTGAAGATTTTTACACAATCACCCCATTAAAGACTCTTGGATTCGGCTGTATCATGTACACGCCGCACGACTACAACCCGCTTTCTCATAAAATCACATTCACCTATTCGAGCATTTTAAAACCGCTCACAAACATCTTCTTTGACATTTTCCTCGCTCTGCTCTTTGTCATTTTCATCATTTCAACGACAATCATGCTTCTTGAGGGAAAACTCATCCGCGTCGAAGAAGAAAACCGCAAGCTCGAAAGCACAGTAAAGGAGCGCACAAAAGAACTCGAGGCCGAAAAGAACCGTTCAGAAAGCCTTCTTCTGAACATTCTTCCGAAAGAAATCGCAAAAGAACTCACGGCTCACCCGGACAGCACGATAGCTAAAGAGTACCCGAATGTCACAGTTCTTTTCACCGATATTGTCGGATTCACCAAGATAAGCGGCGAAATGACTGCTGAAGAAGTCGTCACCATGCTCAACAAAATGTTCTCAATGTTCGATGAACGCGCACAGCGTGAAGGAATCGAGAAAATCAAGACAATCGGAGACGCTTACATGGCGGCAACAGGCCTCACGCAAAACAGCAGCAACGACGGAGCCGCCCGAATGCTTCGTTTCGCAAAAGGCCTTTTGGACGATGTAAACGCTTTCAACGAGAATTCAAACATCAAGCTCCAAATCAGGCTTGGAATCAACTCTGGTGCACTCGTCGCCGGCGTTATCGGAAAGACAAAGTTCATTTACGACATCTGGGGCGACACCGTCAATGTCGCAAGCCGAATGGAAAGTACCGGCCTTCCGATGAAAATTCATGTCACGGAAACAACGAAATCACAGACTGCAAGCCTTTTCCAGTACAGCGAGAACACAGAAATCGATGTAAAAGGCAAAGGCTTAATGAAAACATTCTTTTTGTAAGGAGAATTAAATGAAAAAACTACTGAGCATAATCGCACTTCTCGCCATCGCAACGCTCTCGTTCGCACAAAAGGCCGGCGACAAAATCACATTCACCGCCACCGACATGAATGGCGCCACCATCACAAGCGACATTTTTGCCAAAAACAAGGTGACCATGCTGAATATCTGGGGAACTTTCTGCGGCCCCTGTATCCGTGAAATGCCAGACCTTGCAAAACTCAACGAAACGAACAAAAGCAAGGGTGTTGAGGTCGTCGGAATCGTGATTGATATCCTTGACCGAAAGGGAAATGTCGATCCCCGCGTAAAATCCAGCGGAGAGGCAATAATCAGCCAGACCGGGGCCAACTACACCCACATCATTCCCAATATGACGATGATGACAGGCCTTCTCAGAAACATTCAGGCCGTGCCCACAACCATTTTCGTAGATTCAAACGGCAGGCAGATTGGCGAGCCTTATCTTGGCTCTAAAAGTCAGAAAGACTGGCAGAAAATCATCGATGAAATTTTAAAGAAATGAAATTGACTGAAAAACACCAAAAAATCATTGCAGCAGTCTCTCTTTGTCTCGGAATAGCCCTTGTTCTTGCAGGCATTTTCCGTGGCGAGGCAGAAACAGTATTCAATAAGGCTACCCGCATCTGCATGGAATGTATCGGAATCGGATAAAATGAAGAAAACAGACCTTAAAAAACACAGTCGTATCCGTCTCATAATCCAGGCTTCTTTTGCCGCCCTGTCAAACGGCTACATCAAAGGCTTTGCCCACGGCCAGATTTTTGAGGGAAGCACCAAGTTTGTCTGCGTCCCCGGAATGAACTGCTATTCCTGCCCGGGAGCCCTGGCTGCCTGCCCGATTGGTTCCCTGCAGGCAACCCTCAACGCGCGGGAATACCGGGTTTCAATGTACATCGCAGGTCTGCTGGTGATTTTCGGGACTTTTCTAGGCCGCTTTGTCTGCGGATTTCTCTGTCCCTTCGGCCTTGTTCAGGATTTGCTTTTTAAGATTCCCTTCGTAAAAAAAATCCGCCGGCTTCCTGGGGAAAAGGGCTTGCGATGGCTCCGCTTTGTCTTTCTCGGTGTCTTTGTGATTCTGCTTCCCATGTTTGTGATTGACATCACAGGCCTGGGAGAACCCTGGTTCTGCAAGTGGATTTGCCCGGTGGGCACTCTGGAAGGCGGAATTCCCCTCGTTCTTTTGAACAATGCGATGCGGGGGGCTGCGGGCTTCATCTTCCGCTGGAAACTTGCAATCCTCGCAGTCACGCTGATTTCTTCGGTGATAATTTACCGCCCGTTCTGCCGCTATGTCTGCCCGCTCGGAGCGATTTACGGCATCTTCAACAAAATCTCGTTCTACCGCTTCAAAATCGACAGCGAAAAATGCAGCAGATGCAAAGCCTGTCAGAAAGTTTGCAAACTGGACATTCCCGTGTACGAAAAACCGAACTCCATGGACTGCATCCGCTGTGGTGACTGCAAGGCGGCCTGTCCTCACGGGGCGATAAAATAAAACCCTGGTCAATAAGAATAGCCTTCATCATAAAGAAGATATGGCTTTCGCATCTCCTTAAAGCGCTGGATTTCATCCTGCCAGCCAGCCTTGATTTTTTCGGGCGAAAGTCCAGACTCAATCTGCTCACGAAGTTTTGTCGAGCCGCTCAAAAGATCTATCCAGTAATAATTTCTTAACTTTGGACTTCCCCAGAATTCTTTGGATTTGCCGGCTGACTTTGCCTTCTGGTATGCATCAGAAAGATAAGAAATATCGCAGCCCGCAGTCAAAATATCTTCAAGAGGCTTTGTGCGTAAATCTACGCCATAGCAGGTCTCGCCCAGAAATGGCGGATTTGTAGCACCGGGCATAGATTTTGGAACAAAAGAAAAATCTGCCCCGCTGAGAGAAGCGAAACAGGGGCTTCCGTAGGCTTCAAAAGGAAAATCTGTTCCCCGGCCGACAGAGACAATCGTGTTCTCAAAAAAACAGGTCGAAGCATACAGATAAACAGAGCGCATATCCTTGATGTTGGGGGAAGGAGCACGGATAAGCGAATATTTTGTGGCATGACTATAATTCTTGCAGGGGATAACAGTAAGAGCACAGGAATTTTTACCGGCGCTGAGCCAGCCCTGGCCGTTTATCATTCGGGCAAGCTCTCCCCAGGTCAGGCCATGAACTGTGGGAACAGGGAGTTTTCCTACGCCAGAAACACATTCGTCTTTGAGGATTCCTCCGTCAACATAAAATCCGTTTGGGTTCGGCCGGTCGAGAATGACCACGGATTTTTGATTTTTTGCACATGCATCCATAAGATGATAGAGCCCAATATAGTAAGTGTAATAACGAAGCCCCACATCCTGCATATCCACAACGAGCGTGTCAAAAGAAGCCATGCTTTGCGCACTTGGAGCGTGTGTCGCATCGTTTTCATAGAGCGAAAGAAGCGGAACCCCTGTTTTTTCATCAAGGCTGTTCACAATATCAGAGCCGGAATCTTCTGTGCCCCGGAAGCCATGCTCAGGACAGAAAATCGCCGTTACATTGATTCCATGAGAAAGCAGGGAATCGAGGATATGCTCGCCATAAGTGACAGCCTTCCCCCGAAAGTCTTTTCCAAAAGGAATCAGTGAAGAATCAAGCCCGCCTTCGCTTGAAAAACCACCATATTGTACTCTTCCGTCAGAGAGAATGATTTTATCACCCACAATCCCGGAATGATTTGAAAAAAGAGCAATCCTTTTGCCTTTCAAAAGCGGCCCGTACAGGTCAAACTGCTCGTCCCCAAGAATCACTCGGGGACTTGCCGCTTTTGGAGGACTTTTTGTCGAGCCGCATGAAATAAAACCCATAAAGAATACTGAAGAGGCAAGCAGTGCAAGTAAGAAGGATGTTTTTTTCATATTAGCTCCACAAAAAATCTGATTTACCGTTTCTCAACTCCAGCTTTGTAAATGGTTTTCCAGTCATCGCGCATTGAAACTGGAATCCAGCCGTATTTCTGGCAGTCTGACTTCATCTTGGCGGCTTTTTCAAGCTTTCCATACTCTCGTTCTGTGTCATCGCACAAAAGCATGAAAGCAGCAGATTTGTACTTGTTTTTGTTAATCACGTAGTTCGCCATGCTTGCGTCACCAGAGCTGTTTCCGAAAGAAAGAACTGGTTTTCGCCCGATTTCCTGAGCAAGCACGGAGACTTTGTTCATCTTGATGTTCTTTGAGATTGGTTTTCCGCCAAGCACGACATCATCATCTTTTGTAAAGACATACTCCAAGCCGCTCCTTTCACCCTGAGCTGTTGCGACAAGAGTATTGTCCGTTCCGATAACATGAGACTCATCGACAGGAAGCAGATCCTCAATCTGGGTACGGACTGTGATTCTGTCCGTTCCGCTGCAAATGTAAACGGTAAAATCATTCTCAACGAGATACTTTACCACCTGAACCATTGGCTCATAGAATGCCTCTCCCCGCTTCATGTTCTTGAAACCCGGAGTATCCTGTTTTTTGTAAGCCCGGATATAGTCCTTGAATTCTTCGACAGTGAATCCCTTGAAAATCTGCGGCATAAGGTCGGCATGGCGGTCTTCAAGGTCTTCCGAAAGATTCCTGGTTTTCATCGCCTCCCGCAAATCATTGGCAAGAGCAATCTGCTCTTCCGTCGCTCGGTTCTTGTAATTCTCATCGTCCAGGACTCGCTGAGTATACAGAATCCAGTCAAAATAAATCGGGTCGGTCTCACAGAAAAGAGTGCCGTCCAAATCAAACACGGCGATTCTGTCCTTAACAGGAATAAAATCAGCCGAGCCCTTTTTGGTGACAGTGTCGACATAAGCCGTGAGAGCCACCTTTGCTGGAGCATTATCCTCCCACAAAGAAAGCGGATTCGGATTCTTTGCATTGACCGTGGCCCGGCTGCAAGAAACAAGAGCAATACTTAAAAAAGCAATGACAAAGAGTAATTTATTTTTCTTCATAATTCTTCCTAAAGTTTAAAATCCTTAAAAACGCTTTTTTACAACGATTTCGACTCGTTTTCCCTCAACGGCAACAATTACATCGTCAGCGATGTTTCCGATGATGGATTTTTCAAGTTCGTCCCAAGCCTCGCCTTGTTTTTCTTTTGCATCTTTGCGGAAGGTGTCGAGTGTCCAAATAAGGGCCTCACCGGTCGGGTCTGCACCAAGATACATAAAAGAATTCTGGTAGATATTTGGATCCAAAAGCATGAAAGTTACGGCAAGACGGATTTTTGACATGATTCCAACTACAGCCGCGTTTTTGCCGGATTTCGAAAGTTTGAGAAGTTCGTCTCGCTTTTCACTGTTTATGCCCACATCAGGAGTGAGCGAGGTATGCATCTCAAACTGCTTTCCTGAACAGTCAATCCAGAATTCACCGCTTGAAAATTCAAGAACTTCCGGGAGCATACTAATCAGCTCCTCAGCAAGCAGCCTGAGTCGTCCCTCCTGTTTTTTATCAAGCTCTGCGTATTCGGCCGTCTTTTCGGTTTCAGAAAGCACCGCCTTGAGCGAATCAATATCCTTTGTACCACCAGAAAGTTTGATAATGTCAGATTTCATATATACCTCCAAAAATAAAACCTATATCAGTAGCCTTTCAACTGCAAAATCCGAAGAACGCTCTCATTAAGACGCTCTTCCGTGATTCTTCCAGACTGAACTGCCTTTAAGACCGCATCATAGCTGGCGTAAAAATCTCTCGGTATGAGGAGAATGTCGTTTCCGGCCTCAATGGCAAGAACGCAAGCTTCTCCCGAACCGTAGTTCTTTTCGATAGCGCCCATATTGAGAGCATCAGTCAGAATTACGCCTTTATAGCCAAGTTCACCGCGAAGCTTATCCGTAATCAATTTTTTAGAAAGAGAAGCCGGATAAACCGTGTCTATTTCCGTACAAGTTACATGAGCCACCATAACGCAGTCGGCATTTGCAAGATTCTGCCTGAACGGAATGAGTTCACAGGATTTCAGCTCATCCCAGGTTTTTGTAACGGAAACATAGTCGTTGTGAGTGTCGCCCTTTGTGTCGCCGTGCCCCGGAAAATGCTTGATGCATCCTTTTACGCCTGTCGAATGAAGACCGTTCAGGAAGGCTGCAGCCATGTCAGCGACAAGCTGAGGGTTTTCACCGAATGCTCTGTCCCCGATGACGATATTCTCCGGGTTTGTATTTACATCAACAACGGGTGCAAAATCCAGATTGAATCTGAATGTGGAAAGATAGCTTCCGATGATTTGCCCCGCCCCACGCGCATTTTCAACATTTTCTGATTTTCCGACGGTTTCCATGCTCGCAAACCTTGGAAGAAAAAAATTCTCGCTCCGTGCAAGCCGGGCAACACGACCGCCCTCTTCGTCAATGGAAACAATCGGTGGAATCGGTATGAGGGTATGAAGCGCCCTGTTTAAGACGCGAACCTGTTCCGGGTTTTTCAGGTTCTTTGCAAAAAGAATAAATCCCGCAACAGGATAGCGTTCAGCCGCCTTAACAAGCTTATTGTCAGCCTCAGTGTATGCCTGTTTGACTTTGCCGAAAGCAAGCTGCTCCGGAGTGACGATAAAAAGCTGGGCGACCTTATCTTCTGTCGTCATTTGGGAAAGAATATGAGAAGCATCTGTTAGCTCAATGGAAGATTCTTTGGGGAAATTCCCATGTGAGGTTGAGGCACAGCCAGTCAGCGAAGCCCCAACAAGGAAAAGTGCTGTGATGTTTGCAATCAGAATCCTGAAAAAATAAATTCTCACAAGATTATTTTAAGCGACCTTTTCGATTTTGTAAACTTATTTATTCTTTCCTCAAACAGCCCGTGCCGGTTGCAGTAAGCCAGAATCTTTTTCACGCCGTCAATCTTGAAGCGGGCCTCGGCGTTCTGTTCCGGGTACAATTTGACGAACTGAACTCCGCCGGCCCCAACTGCCGCAATGAACGAAATGTAATGGTCTTTTGTCATCGGGTGCGAAAGCGAAACGAAATACTCGTCTTCCACGATTTCAATATTGATTTTGTGCGCGTTTCCAATTCCTGATTCGGCCTCGTCCAAGTTCACTTCCGAATCTTCCGGCTCCTGCGGGGGAAGCGTAATTCCGCAACAGCTTACAACCGCCTCTCCAGTCGCCAGAATCACATTGCCGCACACAGGACAGACATAAACGAGACTTTTTGACATGTTTGAAGACCGGTTCTTGTTCTGAACGCAATCGCCCGAAAGAAGCTCAATAACCGAAACATCAAGCGCGCGCCCCAGCCCCTCAAGCAAACTGATGTCAGGAAATCCCCGGCCACACTCCCATTTGCTCACCGCCTTGCTCGTCACGAAGATTTTTTCCGCAAGTTCTTCCTGAGTCAAACCTTTCTTTTCACGAAGTCTTTTTATCACGCTGCCAGTAACATAATTGTCAGTCATAAATTCCTCCATACCGTGTGATTTCGTATGAGGAAAGTGTACCATGCGCAAAACGGGAACACTACCTACGGGTAGTAGGATTGGAATCAGGAGATTTTTTCAGTTAAATAGGTTTTTCCTTCTTCAAACAGCTTTTTTGCACCCCGCTCGGCACGCTCACGATCCTTCATTGAAAGCATAAAGAAATCAGCCATAAGCTCTTCGCTGTACTGCTTTTGGATAAGCTCGGCGCGGCACAAAAATCGAAGGGCGACCGTAGAAGAAAGAATATCGAGTTCAGCCATTGCAAGCCGCCTGGTTATCATCCGAAGTGCAAGCGAATAATTCTCGGCCAGCATTTTCTGCAAATCGCCAATCGTATTCTTTTTGAGCCATTCAAGCTGCTCGAGATAGTTTTCCGGACTTTGCTGCGTAATATCAGCCTCACAGACATTGGAAATTGACTTCAAAAATGCCTGCATATTCTTGCTGTTGCGCATGTATTCATCGAGAGAGACCGAATCAATCGGGACATCGTTCGCCATGTCAGCAATTATCTTTTCATGGACTTCGGATGTATATTCAAAAACCCGGTTCCTGATGTTCACAAAATGCTCGTCGGCAATCTCAAGGAGCCCCGCAAGACGATAAAATTCCCTGCGGACGGCATTCGGAACGCCATATTTCGTTTTGTAGCCCAGGTCATGCTCCATCACAGCCCAAATATGCTGAATGAGGGAACACATCTGAACCTCAAAGCGCTTGTTTTTAAGTTCTTCGGGATAATCAGAATCCTGTTTGAGTGAGCAGATATAGTGAAGGGAAAGGTAGCCGAAAGCGTTTACATTAAGATACTTCCGCTTGTCGATTGAAGACTCCCAGTCCACGGTGAAGCTTTCTTCAATCTTTGCGGCGAGTTTATCGACATCATCTGAAAAGAAACATACAACACGGGCACCCAGAATGTCCGTGATGTCAGAAAGAGAAGAATACTTGTCGCTTTTTCGTTCAAGCTTGCCCGCAAGACTCTGCTCTTCTTTTACTCGATGATTTATTGCATATATTCGAATATTACACTTGTCGGCTACATCCTGCAAAATGGAGACAACCTCGCCCTCAAGCCTCTCAAATTCCGGCTTTTGAGAGCGATATTCCTCCATAATCATCTTGTTTTTTTCGTTCATACCTTGTTCCGGATTAGCAGCTCGCCATT
>JAEEGL012520169.1_pt1 | contig 16587 bp, 14 predicted proteins | sample 9134231 | NCBI WGS metagenome assembly JAEEGL01 (sample SAMN16246548, study PRJNA631951) | gut metagenome | biome: gut microbiome; feature: rumen; material: fiber-attached | host: Bos | place: Iran: Karaj | collected 2018-10 | reverse complement strand
GGGACGGTGCAGGCGCCGAGCCAGGCAATGGCCCGGCCCAGCTGCTCCATGGTCTGGACCGTGAAGGCGTCGTTCTCCACGGCCTCGCCCGGCTTCTGGCCGAAGCCGACGTTCCAGTAGACCGAGCCGGGCACGAGCATGTTGTTCATCAGATACATGTGGTTGATGGTGTCGTAGGCGTGCGTGGCGCCGGCACGGCCGGCCGCGATCACGGCTGCGCCGATCTTGCCGCTGAACATCCACTTGTTGACGAAGGCAACGTAGCCTGCGCGGTCGATGAGCCCCTTGAGCTCGGCCGTGACGTCCGTGAAGTAGCAGGGCGACCCCATGACCACGGCATCGCTTGCCATGATTTTGTCGATCATCGCATTGCAGTCGTCGTCGCCGAAGGCGCAGTGCCCGTCCTGCCTCTTGGCGCAGGCCTGGCAGCCCCGGCAGCCGTGGATCGTCGCCTTGCCGAGCTGGACGGTCTCCACCTCCCAGCCCCTTGCTTCGAGCGTCCTTGCGACGCAGCCCAGCAGAGCCGCCGTGTTGCCGTTCCTGCGGGGACTTCCGTTGAAAAGCACAGCTTTCATGCTGTTCCTCCTTGCGCTGGCAAGCGCATTCCCCCTGTAGCACGGGCCGGCAAAGAATGCATGCAGCCGCCTTGCCGCTCCCGCAGGCATCGGAACCGCTTCCGCGACCTTGCTTCCGGAATCCTTGCTTCCACGCTTCCGCGATCCATGCTTGACGCAGCCGCGGCCGCCGGCAGGGACGCAGGTCCTGCCCGAAGCGGCAGAAAGCGCGCACGGCCCGCAGTGCGGGCCGTGTCCTGCCAGACGGCGGTCTGGAGCGGAATGGTCGTCGAGACCTGTCTGCCTACAGCGCGTCCGCCAGGGCGGCGGCCCTGGCGCAGCCGTCGGTGCCCTCGATGTCGCCGGCCTTGAGGACGCCGGGAACGCACACTTCGCCGAAGGACGTCCACTTGATCAGCTCCGCAGTCTTGCGCAGGCAGTAGCGCACGCCGGAGAAGACCTCGTCGTCCTGCTCCTCGCAGCAGGCTATGAGCGCGTACTGCTTGCCCGCGATGTCCCTGCCGCCGACGACGAAGGAAAAGAGCTTGTCGATGACCATCTTGATCTGGGCCGGCAGGGAGTACCAGTAGACGGGCATGGCGAACACGACGGCATCGGCCTTTTCAATGGCCGGCGCCGCGAGGGCGTTGAAGTCGTCGTCCGCCAGGGTGCAGGGCCTGCCCTTGGAGAAGCACTTCTCGCAGGCCATGCAGCCCGAGAGCTTCAGGTACGGCGCGTCGAGCCGCTGGACGGAATGGCCCTTGGCCTCGCAGGCCTCGATGAAGGCCTGGACCATGGCGTTGCTGTTGCCCTTCCTGCGGGGGCTGCCGGTGATGACGACAACGTTCTTGCTCATGATGAACTCCATGTTTTTGGGTTTGATTGTTGTATTTGATCTGTTCCGGGGATCGTCAGGCGTCGCGCCCCATCGTCTCCGCCTCGGCGAGCGCGCTGGAGCCGGCGATGGCACCCAGTCCGTCGACGCCCGTGGCGAAGAGCCTCCCCCGGTCCCGCCAGCCGGCGAAGCCTATGCCCTGGCGGTAGGTTTCGACGGCGCCGGAAAAGGAACGCAGGAGCCTGGTCTGCCCGCACATGAGCAGCATAGCCTCCCGCACCTTCAGGCTTCTCGGGCGCCCTTTCTGGAAGTAGGGGTACAGCCGGTCCATGGCGCACTTGAGGCGCCCGCTCAGGCTGTAGCAGTAGAGCGGACTGCACAGGACAAGGAGCTCGGCCTGCTCGAGCAGGGGATAGAGCCTGCTCTGAAGCCGTCGTCCATGACGCAGGGCGCATTCTGGCTCCAGCCGCCGCAGTGCATGCAGCCGCGCATGGGGTCCACGGCGGCGTTGAAAGCATGCACGTCGTGGCCGGCTTCCCTGGCTCCCCAGGCAAAGGCCGAGGCCAGAAGCTCGGTGTTGCCACCCTTCCGCCCGCTGCCGGACAGCACGAGGATGTTCCTCTTTCTGCCGTCTCCGGCAGTGGAGAAGGATTCAACCTTGACCTGCACGGTGCCGGAAAAGTGCTTCCAGCCCGCGGACGCGGCGCCGGCCCACGCCAGTAGCTTTCGCCGGGTGGGGCGGGCTCCCCTTGCCGATTCTTCCTGCTTCGCTGCTTCTCTCTCTCCTTGCCTTGCGATTCATCTCCCGGAAATACATCCCCGGAACAATTTTTATAGTAATCAATACAAAAATAGCTGTCAAGCTGGAGAGCCGTTTTCGGTGCAGACTCAGGGACGGCGGCTCAGCTTCGGGATGCGTTGCCGGAGGGAAGCAGACTGACGGCGAGGGCTGCCATGGCACTGAGATCCTGCCGGCTCAGGCCGTCTCTGGCCTGGAGGGAGAGCCCTTCCAGCAGGGCGTTCAGCGTGCCGGCCAGCGTCGCGACGTCGGCATCGGGAGGAATCTGCCCCTCGCCGACGGCCTGCCTGAGGCGGCGGGCAAACATCTCCTTGGTTGCCATGCGCAGGCGGCGGACCGCCTGGGCCACCTCGCCTGCGCTGTCGGCCAGGTTGACGGCCGCAAGGACGACCATGCACCCGCAGGGCGTTTCCGGGGAAAGCAGAATGCGGGCGGCATCGTCGAAGTAGCCGGCAACGGCCCGGCGCAGATCAGGCTCTGCGAGGAAGCGCCTGCCCGGCTCCTCCCAGTAGCTGCGCTCGTAGTGCTCCATGGCCTCGATGAAGAGGGCCGCCTTGCTGCCGAAGGCAGCGTACATGCTTGGCGGATTGACGCCCATGGCCGAGCACAGTTCGGGAACGGACGCCGGTTCGTAGCCGAGCTTCCAGAAGGTCCGCAGGGCGGCCTCCAGCGCCTTGGCCCTGTCGAACGACCGGGGACGCCCCTTGCTCCGGGGGCCGTTCATGGATGCGGGGGAATGTGCCATGGTTCAATCCTTAATATTTGTCGCGCATCGTGAAGTTCCTGCGCAGGCGGGGCCAGTATGCGCCTTTGAGAGGGCGTGCGTCCAGTTCAGGCGGGCATGCAGGTTGCTGTCCGTGTCCCGAGGCGGTGACGGCGTGTCTCGATGCCGAGGCGCTGGGCAGGGAAGGACTCCCTCAAGTCTGGCTCCGCGGGCGCGTGATCTGCGCGTCCGGAGTCCCGCCATCCCAGGCGCCTCGGAGGAAATCCTCCGGGCCAGCCACTGCGAAGCCGGTCGCCATGCTGGAGGCCTTCGGCAGGATCGTTCCATCCCCGCACCGGGGCGCAGATGCCGGTCCTCTCCCGGAGGGATAACGGCCTTACCGCCATGACGTCGGCAATAGGCGCAGGCATGGCCTGCATCGTCGGCGCGGCGCGCGACGAATGCGCTCGTCCCTGCGCTTGCGGCTGGCAGGAAAGGGAATGGGCGGCAAAGATGATGGCAGCACCAGGAACACCATATCGCCTGCTAGGTTCCGCATGAACTCCAGGATGGCTCGGAAGGGGTTGAACCTGATGGAATAGAGCAGCTTGAAGCCCGGGATCGCGCCCCTCTCCACCTCTTCCTCTTCGTCGCCGGCGGAGACGGCGTGCCTCGCCTTCAAGGCGTTGGGCTGGGAAGGGCAGGACGGTGTTAGGGCGCCCTTGAGGAGCAGGAACACTTTGGCCGAAGGGCAGGGGAGATGAGGGCCCTGCCTGCGGGAAATCCAGCACAGTTTACGCGGAGGCGGCTTGAAGCGCGTGCCTCGGGCCATCCATGAAATCTGCATGCGCCTGCCGTCCAGGTCGTGGCTGTGGCCACCGCAACCTCCCCCGTATCCGGGAGAATTGCCTCAGCCGGTGGGAGGATGTTCGAGCATGTCCTGCACAGCGGAAGACTCCTTCTGCGGATGTGGGGGGAGGGCCTGGACGGCACGGCGAAAGCTCCGCTTCGACCGGCCGGCTAGGCCTGCGGCGTGGCAGGTCGGCGCTATTCGTAGTCTATCCGCTCTATCTTGAAGATGACCGGCCTTGTACCGTCGGAGCAGCAGGCGATCATGGTGTTTTCCTCCCGCATCCAGCCGCGCATGATGGAGCCTCCCTGAAGGCCTGCATAGATGTAGCGGGATATGGCGTCCCAGGCTTCGGAGCAGTGGGGCATCTTCGGCCCTCCGGCGACCGTGTCTGCATCGGCGGTGGTTTTGACAAGCGTGTTCACGCCGCACGCCCAGAAATGGTCCGTGCCGCTGTCCCGCTCGAAGAGGAACTCGTCGCCCACGTTGTAGCGGGGACACATGCCTGCCTTTGGATCGGCGCAGTACTGCTCCTGAAGCTCGGGGTAGAGCTTCTTGTCGATAACCGTGACCTTGACTTTGTGCTTCATGGTAGCCTCCCTGCATGGCTTGGTTGCCGGCTTCGCCCGCTTCACGTTCCGTAGGATCGGCGGATCCAGCGCGCCGCTGGCGACAGGGAGCGCCTCCATCGTGTCGCAGGTGCGGACTGCCTGTCAACCGGAGACCGAAAGCGCCGTCGCTGAGACGGCATCGCGTGCCGGAGCAGCAAGCGCGGACACTGCGTTCGGGCGTCTGTTCTGCTTCGTCCAGCAGCTTTGGCGTCGCCACCGCCGTTGACTATGCGATCCCTGCCTCGCATCATCTGCGACCGCAGTCAAGGGAGCCGGGAGTGGCGGATGTCCGGCATGCCGCCTCCTTCCGGGCGAAGAAAAAGACAAGGAGGCGCCGATGTCCATTTAGCGGAACAAGGAAGCCATGAAGCGCTTCGAGACCATGATCAAGACCTGTGGCTGCGCGCTGGCCGGGGAACTGGTGGATCCGGGCGCGTCCTTCAGCACCCTCGCGTCCAGTGTCCCTTGCACCATAGCCCTCGATGCCGTTCAAGCTCGGCACGGGAATCTTAGATAATTCAAGGTGGTTAGCTCAGCCTTGTCGCAGCAAGACGTGGCCTGCCCCCTGAAATGCCCAGAGGCAGTTGATGCGGTGCCGAATATTCAGCGCTTCCCGGGAGGCTTTCCCCGGCAGTGGCTTCCCTAATGGCGTCGCAGATTTTTCACCTTAATGTTGCACACGCTCATTGTAGCCCAGACGGTGGTCTTCCAGGCGCCCGTCCATTCGGCCTGCCATCCGGGATGGGCCTTTGCCCATTCGTCCGCGACTTCCGGACAGCGCGTCTTTGCATGCTCGTGGCTCCATATCGGCCCAGCTTCAATGTCGAAGGCCTTCTCTTCTAGCCGGCTCTCCAGAACGAGGGTCTGGTGCTTTGTTGCAAGGTAGCGCGTTTGATCCATGGCTTCGAGCATGGAACCCTTGGCCTTGTGGCCTCCGGCATCCTCGCCGGCGGCCTCAGCTATGAGGTTCCGGTACACGATCCACGCCCGTTCGGCGTTCCGGAACTTCTCCCGGCACTGCGCCGTGCGGCAGCTCTTCCTGACCTGCTGGTAGGCCGCGTTGAGCCGTTTGTCCCAGTAGGCTGTGGCCTTGTCCTGGCACATGCGTGCGTCGCTGCCGACCAGCTCGCTGCAGGCCTCGTAGCTGGGCTCCTCGTCCGCGGCGGAGCAGTCTGGGCAGAGCAGGGGAAGGGAGATGGCGGCGGCCAGGATCGCAATGGCGGTCTTCTTCATGACGTTCTCCTTGGGCTGAGTTGCCGGCGCGTGGCCGCGCCGGGGGCGCCTTGACAGGTGCAGTTTGCCTCTAGGGTGAAACCCTGCCCATAGCGTAGCGGGACGGCACGTCCTGTGCCGACCGCTGAAAGTTCATGGAGCATCCATGCCCGCAGCAGGCTCGGCAGTCAAGCGCATGGCGCCGAAGCCGGGCGAGGGGCGCCCGAGAGACGGTCTTTCAGTCTCGACGGCAACGGGAATGCGGTGGCCCTCAAGGCAGAGGAGAATGAAATGAAGGCAGAGGCAAGCGGATTCGACTTCAAGACAAACGCCACTTTTGCCGTCAAGGCGAACCAGAACGTCAAGAACGACGGCACGAAGATCGGCCTGCTCGGCGCCAATGTGTCGTTCTCCAAAGCCTCCATCGGCGCAAAGGCGACAGGTACCCTCAAGCTCGAATGTTCCATAATCAAGATAGGCTAGGGCTCAGGCTCCTGCCAGGCATCCTCGAGCCCGAAGCAGAGTGCCTGCAGGCGTGTCTCGATTAATCCGCCGATGTCCAGGAAGAGCACCCTCTCCTCTCTTACTTTCCCGCCAGCGGTGGCGGCGTGCCTCGATGCCGCGACGCGAGGATGGGAGGGGCTGGAGGGTGGAAGAGCGTCAACCAGCTGAAGATGAAAGGCAGGCGGGGCTGGTGGACATGAGCACCTGCCTGCCTGCAGAGCGCCTGCACGAACGAACGGAAACAGCCCGAAGTCTACCTGCCGGCGACGGGTGGAGGTGTGGCGCTGAACCAGGGAGCGGCATACTGGCAGGCGTCCACAAGACTCTAGCCGAGTCTGGCATTCAGGTGCGTCCGTCTGGGAGCGGGCTCGTGTACGTGGTCGGCGACGTCGAGATCAGGGCTTCGCGCGTCAGCCGGAGACGGTGCTCGAAAAGGCCTTTGAGAACTCCTTTAGGGCCTTCGAACCGGCGCCTTCGAAGGTGCTGGCGCAGGCGGAGGCAGTGGCGGCCTCCATGGGGTCGGAGCCGCTGGACGGCAAGCCTCTCGAACTTCTGCCCTAGCTGGAGGACTGCACGCGTGAGCGCGAATCCTGGCTCGCCGAGGAGCATCGGCTGACCAAGGAGATCCAGGCGTAGCGACGGTGGCGCCGGGGTTGCAGAGCGAGCTGGGCGCGTAGCTGGCTGAGGTGGCGTCAGAGCTTCGTCGGGTCCTGGTAAAGTGGCTCACTTGGCAAGACAAAAATCCGAGACTTTTTTAAGGCGTTCAGCTGCCATTGGCCTGGGCAGACAATTCCTTCCTTGAGTCGAGACTGTCCGCTGCACTGATGCCAAAACAGAGCGTTTTCTCCCCCCCTTGGGGGAAAGATGGCCAAAAGCCTTTTTCCCAGAGCCACGCGCCGCGTCAGCGCTTCGCCGGACCGAAAGGAGCATAGCTCCTGCCTACAGCCTTGGCAAAGCCGTCCGCGCCCTCTTTCAGCAGCCGTCCGGCAAGCTCGGCCATGCGCTCGAGAGGCACCTTCTTTCCTCCCGCAACCCACTGCCTGTACAGAGCGGCACCCGTGCCGAAAATGAAAGCCAGAAAGACGTCCTGCTCGCACTCGCCAAGGCTCCTGAACCACGACGAGTCCTGCCACGTCCTGCGCACCAGATCCTCAAGCAGGGCGCTGCCGATGTCGCGGCAGGCCGCGCTGCAGACGATCCGTTCGTAGAGTTCGCCCTGTTCCGCCGAGTAGCGGTAGAACTCCAGATTGACCTCGGCAATCTGCTCGGGCACCGCGTACCTGCTTATGCGTTCAATGTAGCGGCGCGACACCTCGCCAAGCTTCTCGCGCAGAAGTTCGTCGATGGATGCGTAGTAGACGTAGAAGGTCTTGCGCTGGATCCTTGCCCGCCGGCAGAGCTCGGCAACGGTGATGTCGCCGTAATCCCGCTCGAGCATGAGTTCGCAGAAGGCCCTGTCTATGCAGGCCATGGTCTTCTGGACGCGCAGATCTTCGTTTCCCTGGATAAGCATGACGAACTCCTGGCGACTGATGGGGAACGTTTTTGCCGGAAGCGTTTCTTAAGTCGGAATTTTCGGTGGCATGTGGTTGTCTGTAGACACAGGCGAGGTTTAGAAAACACCCGTTACTGAATTTTGTCAAACCCGGGACCGCGCCGGAGCGTCTTCTGGCCCAGGCCCAAGGAGGAATCCCATGCATGTTGAACTCGTCAACGGAAGCCCCCGCACGAACGGTTCCACCAGCGCCGCCCTCATGGAAGTGGAGAAGATCCTCCAGGAGGAGGGCATCAGCACCCACGTCTTCTGGGTCGGCGCCAAGCCCCTGGCGGGCTGCCTTGGCTGCGGCAAGTGCGCCAGGCTCGGACGCTGCGTCTTCGACGACAGCGTTAACGAGTTCAGGGAGCTTGCACGCCGGGCGGACGGCTTCGTTTTCGGCTCTCCCGTGCACTACGCGGCCGTCTCCGGCGGCATGAAGGCCTTTATGGACAGACTCTTCTTCTCGGAGTTCACGGGCGGCGCCAACCAGGCCTTCCGCCTCAAGCCCGCGGCCGGCATCGCGGCCGCCAGGCGCTCCGGCACCGTATCCGCCTTCTCGCAGCTCAACAAGTACTTCACCATCCAGGAGATGTTCGTGGTCTCGTCGCGCTACTGGAACAACGTCTTCGCCCTTGAGGCGGGCGAAGTGCCCGAAGACGGGGAGGGGCTCATGAACATGCGCGTCCTGGCCCGCAACATGGCCTACTTCCTGCGCTGCCAGGAGGCGGCCCGGAAGGCCGGCGTGCCCCTCCCGAAGACGGAGGATCCCGTCTTCACGAACTTCACCCGCCGGCAGAAGGGCACGGCATGAGCGCCATGCTGTCCGGCATGCCATCAGACAGGGCCGTCACGCCCAGCAAGGCATGTGGACTGGCCGTCTGGCTCATGGGCGGCGAGGCCAGGTTCGTGACGGAGACAGATTTTCTTATGGTCGGAGGCGCGGCCGCATCCTGCTTCTGCGGCCCCCTGCGCGCCCTGCGGGAAAAGACTCGGGAAGAGGCCCCGTCCGTCTAGAGCGCCTGGCCGCCAGCAAAAAAAAAACACAAGGAGAACATGATGCAATACGTGAAACTTGGACGCACCGGCATGGACGTTTCCCGCATCTGCCTCGGATGCATGGGCTTCGGCGCCCCCGGGCCCGAGAACGGCGACTTCCCCTGGGCGAAGGACTTCAATGACGCCAAGCCCATCTTCCGCAAAGCCGTGGAGCTCGGCATCAACTATTTTGACACGGCCAACGTCTACCAGTACGGGACGAGCGAGGAAGTCACCGGCCGCCTCGTGCGCGAGTTCGGCCTTGACCGAGACGGGATCGTGGTGGCCACCAAGGTGCGCTTCGACATGCGCAGGGGCCGCCCCAACGGCGGCGGGCTCTCCCGCAAGAACATCATGGCCGAAATCGACGCCAGCCTGAAGCGCCTCGGCATGGACTACGTGGACCTCTACCAGATCCACCGCCCCGATCTCTCCGTCCCCTTCGAGGAGACGATGGAAGCCCTGCACGACGTGGTGAAGGCCGGCAAGGCCCGCTACATCGGCGCCTCCACCATGTACGCCTGGCAGTTCATGAAGATGCAGCACATAGCCGAAGCGAACGGCTGGACGAAGTTCGTCTCCATGCAGAACCAGTACAGCCTCATGTACCGCGAGGAGGAGCGGGAAATGATCCCCTGCTGCCGCGACCAGGGCGTCGCCCTCGTACCCTGGAGCCCTCTCGCCGGCGGCCGCCTGGCCCATCCGAGGGGCACGGCAACGGCGAGGAACGCCGTTGACCGGATCTCGCCTGCCGTCTGGGACAGGAGCCTTGAACTCGACATCCCCGTCATCGACGGTCTCCAGAAGGCGGCGGCCGAACGGGGCGTCTCCATGGCGCAGGAGGCGCTTGCCTGGATGCTCTCCAAGCCCGGGATTACGGCGCCCATCGTGGGCACGACGGATCCGCGCCACGTGGAGGAGGCTGTCAGGGCGCTCGACATCGTCCTCGACGAAGACGAAATCAAGACGCTGGAAGCTCCGTACAAGCCGCATCCCGTGGCCGACGACCACGGCTTCATGGTCTTCTAGCCTGCCTCCGGCGCGCCTGGCCTCTCCGCTTTCAGGACCAGGCGCCCGGAACTGATTCCGGCCCGGCGAAGACAGACTGCGCAGATCCTGTCGCCTGCGCCGTAGCCGTAGCCCAGCGGCTCGTCACGGACGTCCTGCCGACCGTCTGAAACCGCAAAGAAGGCGTCCCTCTCCCAGCCGGCAGGGACGGCGTGCCTCTTCGAGGCGCTAGGCAGGGAAGGGCGGGATGGAGGAAGCGCTGGGCAGGAACGGGTGAAGGTGGAAGGAGCCCTTGAGCCGAGCGCTTTGACCGAAGGGCTGAGGGGATAGATGGAAGCCCTGCCTGCCAGGGCGCATCCTCAAGCACAAAGAGACGGCCAGTGTCGGCGCCTGTTGCGGCAGAGGCGGAGACGGAAAAATGCAGATCCTCCGTGGAGGCAAGGACTTGCCAACGTCCGCAAGCAGGACTGCTCCCGTTGGAAACTCGAGGGCGCCGACGGCTGTGCAGGGAATGCAGCCCTGGCCGATGCGCTGCAGGCTGTCCAGACAGGACTGGACTGGCTGGCGTCAGGCGACAGCCTGACCGCCCATGGGAGGCGCTGAAGGCCTGACCTCCGCGCGGACCTGTCTGCCGGTCGGCAGCCCATGCATTCTGCCGAGAGCCGCTTCAAGCATTGTCCCATGCATTACAGGCATAGCATGGCATTCAAACAAAGTATTAGCAATATCCCAGCGCATCTTCTACAACCGTGTCCGGACAGGCTCGATCCCGTTCAATGCCACGCAGGCCGGCCTGCAGGCGCAACGGCGCTTCGCCGCGAACGGCATCCCCGCAATTCAGCGCCGGAAAGGAGGGAATCCATGATGAACGCACGCCGTCTTCTGGCCATTCTGCTGACCTTGCTCTGCTTCGCGGCAGGCGGCGCCATGGTATCTGCCTCTGCACCGGACAAGGCATCGCGCGCGGAGCGCGCAAAGGAACTCGCCATGACCAGCGACTGGGACAAGACCTTCGCCCTGAGCGACAAGGTTATCCACCGGAAGGCATCTTTTACCAACCGCTTCGGCATTGCACTGGCCTGCGACGTCTACGAGCCCAAAGGGGCCAGCGGAAAGCTTCCTGCCATCGCCGTAAGCGGCCCCTTCGGCGCCGTCAAGGAGCAGGCTTCGGGCCTCTACGCCCAGGCCATGGCCGAACGGGGCTTTTTTGCCATCGCCTTCGACCCCTCGTTCACCGGCGAGAGCGGAGGCGAGCCCCGCTTCGTGGCCTCGCCAGACATCAACACCGAGGACTTCTCGGCAGCCGTGGACTTCCTCTCCCTCCAGCCAAACGTGGATCCGGAGCGCATCGGCATCATCGGCATCTGCGGCTGGGGAGGCATCGCGCTCAACGCGGCCGCGGCCGACACGCGCATCAAGGCGACCGTGGCTTCGACCATGTACGACATGACCCGCGTAACCGCCAGAGGCTACTTCGACGCCATGGACGCCAAGGGGCGCCAGGAACTGCGCCGCCAGCTCAGCGCGCAGCGCACCGCGGACGCCAAGGCCGGCACCTTCGCCCTCGCCGGCGGCGTGCCGGACAGGCTCCCCGACGACGCACCCTTCTTCGTCAAGGACTACTACGACTACTACAAGACGCCCCGCGGCTACCACGCCCGCTCCCTCAATTCCAACGGCGGCTGGAACAAGACCTCCGCCATCTCCTTCCTCAACGCCAAGCTCCTGGCCTACAGCGGCGAAATCGAAAGCGCCGTTCTCGTCGTCCACGGCGAAAAGGCCCACTCCGTCTACTTCTCCAGAGACGCCTTCACGCAGCTGAAGGGGGACAACAAGGAGCTCCTGATCATTCCCGGCGCCGTCCACACCGACCTCTACGACAGGCTGGACGTCATCCCCTTCGACAGGATGGCCGCCTTCTTCGCCAAGGCCTTCAAGTAGCCGCTGCCGGCGGTCCCGGCGTGCAGGGAGGGAGAGGATGCTGCGCAGACAGTTTCTTGCGGGGGCGCTTGGCGCCGCGGCTGGACTTTTCCTGCCTGCCGCCGGCACGCCTGGAGGCGTCGCGCATCCCGCCCCAGGGAGGACTCCCATGACGAAGCTCAATAACGGACATAGCCTCCCCCTTGTGGGCCTCGGCACCTACAGCCTCAAGGGCCAGATCTGCATCGACGCCGTGTACGGCGCCATCAGGCTCGGCTATCGGCTCATCGATACGGCCCACATGTACGGCAACGAGCGGGAGGTCGGCATAGCGGTCCGCAGAGCCGTGGCGGACGGCCTCGCCTCGAGGGAGGAGATAGCCGTTGCGACCAAGCTCTATCCCGACCAGTACGCCCGGCCCGCCAGCGCCATCGAGGAAAGCCTGGCCAAGCTGGATCTAGGCTGGTGCGACATCATGCTCCTCCACCACCCGGGCAGGGACGACGTCTCGGCCTACAGGGCCATGGAGGACCATGCCGGACGGGGGCTCATCCGCTCGCTCGGCCTCTCCTGCTTCTACCAGGCCGAACTGGACGCCTTTCTGCCTCAGGTGCGCGTGAAGCCCGTCCTCGTGCAGAACGAGATCCATCCCTACTACCAGGACCGGCAGAACACGCTCCATATCCAGTCGCAGGGCATCGCCGTCCAGGCATGGTATCCCCTGGGCGGCAGGGGGCACCAGCGGGAGCTCTTCGCCGATCCCGTCCTGCAGAACATCGCCTCCAGACACGGCAAGACGGCAGCACAGGTGATGCTGCGCTGGAACGTGCAGAACGGCGTTGCCGTCATTCCCGGCTCCAGCAGTCCCTCGCATCAGGCAGAGAACCTGGACATCTTCGGCTTCGAACTCGCAGCATCCGAGATGGCGGCCATCGGTTCCATGGAGCGCCGCGAGAAGCACGACTGGTACTGAGACGTCGCACCTTCAGGCCAGCCAGCATCAAGCAACGTCCATGCGGAGACGGCCCCAGGCCGTGGCGCGATGCATCCGCTGCTGGCGGAAGACCGTGGCCCTTGGTGTTTCATGCTTGCAGGCTCTGTCATGGGTAATGGCGCGCACGCCGTGGGCATGCGAGGCTGTGCGGCAGGGCTGGCAGCTGCACGAGAAGACCAGGCTCCGGTCGCTCGTGGTGCGTCCTGGGAGAGGGGGACGATGTCGGCGCTGTCTAGGGACGCTCGCCAGGCTCCAGGGCGACGATGACGGCCGGCGTCAGCATCTGCCTGGGATCCTTTGTCTTTATGGGCATTAGGCATTTCTCCTCTCCCCGGTGGTCCGGAAAAGCCAAATACCTATAAAAAATTCCTTTCGCACCTGGCCACGCGCGGGTTTCGCTACATCTCCGAATGGGGCCCAAAAGCAAAAAAGTCAAAAAAAGACCGCGCCTTGGAGTTCCAGGCGCGGTCAGGTACTTTCGGCTTGGTGGAGAAGGGGAAAGTCGTTTTTAAAAAGTTCTTGAATTACGGTATATTAAACCGTCAAAGCTACTAGATCCACCACTGCGTCCTAGACGAAAGCAACGCCCCCCATGTGGCGTCCCGCCGGTCGCCGGCAGTCCCCGAAGGAAGCGCTCCTGCTCCCGCCAGCGGGGACGGCGTGTCTCGCCGGCAATGCAGAAGAGCCGGGAAGGGAAGGGGGATGGAAGGGAAGGGCGCCTTCAAGCAGAAGTTGAACGGCAGGCGTGCAGCGCGAAACTGGAAGTCCTGCCTGCCAGGGCGCATCCTCGAGCACGAGCGAAGACGGCCTAAGGCCGCATCCTGGCCATAGCGTTGATCGCCGTCCATGGCTACGCCATAGCTCTCCGGGCTGGACGGCGTCTCGTCCAGGACGATGATGCAGCCGAGGCCAGGACTCGAAGGCCTCATGACGCCGGCGGAGGCGAAGAACACGGAGTGCGTTTCCACCTCCCAGGCAGCGCCTCAGCCGGAGACCGTGACAGTCTATGAGGCGTCCTCCGGCCTTCCCGCCGCTGCGTCCCTGAAGCCCTGCCTGCATGGCCCCCTCGGGCAGGAGGAGACGGCCCGAAGTGCCGCCCAGGACACCGCCGGCGACATCCATAGAAAGTGCCGGCCAGCTGCACGTTCATGGATGGCGCTGCAAGCACGTGCTTCTGTCCCGGAGCCGCGAGGGGATGCTGACCGGGGCCTGTGGCGCGGCGTTCAGGTTTTTGGAGCCGGGCTGGCTCTTCGGTCCCGAGAACTGCAAAGACGCCTCAGATGCCAGAACTGGTTCGCCCGAAAAGACGGAATCAGAATAGTGCAGGAACTCTGTTTTTTTGATGCGGCGCTTGCAAAAACATTGGCAGGGAGCTATTGAGCAAACTATCCACCCGGAACCGGAGGCATGGTCCTCCGATGCAAGGCAGGATGGACACCTTAAAAGCTGTTTTTTCAACAAGGGAGCATATCATGATCTCTGAACTTAAAAACATGCATCACGGACAGGTCACTGCGTTCTTCATCCCCAACGTCACCCTCGTCGGCAGGGGGGCCGTCAAAGAGGTTCCCGCCCGACTCAAGGCCCTCGGCGGAAAATATCCTCTCCTCGTGACTGACCAGGGCGTGAAGGCATGCGGCGTGCTTGACATGGTGACATCCGTCTTTGATCAAGCTGGCATGAAGTATGCGGTCTTTGACGGCGCCGTGCCCAATCCCACGGACGTGTGCGTCGATGCGGCCGTCAAGGCGTACCGCGAGGCCGGCTGCGACAGTCTGGTTTCCATCGGCGGCGGCTCCTCGCATGACTGCGCCAAGGGCGTTGGCTTCCTGACCGGTTCCGGCGGCAGAATCCAGGACTACGAAGGCATCGACAAGGCGACCAAGCCCTTCCCGCCCTACGTTGCCGTCAATACCACGGCTGGCACCGGATCGGAGATGACCCGCTTCGCCGTCGTCACCGACACCTCCCGCAAGGTCAAGATGGCGATCTGCGACTGGCGCTGCACCCCGTCGGTTGCCATCGACGACCCCGATCTCATGGTTGGCCTGCCCCCGGCGCTCACTGCCGCCACGGGCATGGACGCGCTCACCCATGCCGTCGAAGCCTACGTCTCCACCATGGCCAATCCGATGACCGACGCCTGTGCTGAGAAGGCCATGGAATACATCAACCGCTATCTGCGCAGGGCCGTTGCCAACGGCGCCGACATGGAAGCCCGCGAGGGCATGTGCTACGCCGAGTACCTCGCCGGCATGGCCTTCAACAACGCCTCCCTCGGCCACGTGCACGCCATGGCCCACCAGCTGGGCGGCTTCTACAATCTTCCCCACGGCGAGTGCAACGCCATCCTCCTCCCCTGGGTCGAGGAATACAACCGCATCTCGAGCCGCAGGCGCTTCGCCAGAATCGCATCCCTGCTCGGCGAGGTGACGGACGGCAAAACCTCCGACGAGGCGTCCAAGCTCGCCATCAAGGCCATCCGCATCCTCTCCCAGGACGTCGGCATCCCTGCCGGCCTCAAGGAATGCGGCGCAAGACATGGAGTGACGGTGCGCGAAGAGGATGTTCCCATCATGACCGCAAACGCCCAGAAGGACATCTGCACGTTCACGAACCCGCGCAAGATGACCGATGCAGTCGTTTCCGCCATCTATCTGCAGGCCATGTAGCTTCAAGGCTTAGAAGCTGAATGCTGCGGGGATCCCCAGGGATCCCCGTCTTTTTTTGACCAGGGACGCCATGACGGTGAAATTCGCTGGACCGAACACGGTGCATGCCCTGCATAATGCGCCGTCATGCGCTTTGACAGGTACCTTTCACTCCTTCCCAAACGTCCTGCTGGTCCCCGATGACTGGGAATGAAGCGCTCTTCCGTTCCATCTCCGCGCCGGCGAGCGTCCCTTGCTCTGTCTCGCTGCCGCCACCGGCGTGGATGGCATGCCTCGCCGCCGAGGCGCTAGGAAGGGAAGGGCGGAAAGGTGGAAGGACGCCCTTCGAGCCGAGCGCTCCGGCAGGCGTGCAGGGCGAAGCTGGAAGCCCTGTCAGCAACGCATCCTCGAGCACGAGGAGACGCCTCGGAGGCGCCGTCAGAGGCACGGAAACGCTCCGAAGAGCCACCCGCGCCGGCGGCATCCGTGCTGTCCTGCAGGGATGAAGGCGCAGGGACGGCCCTGATTCATATAGGTCGCCCGCCGCCCCTGGCAGACTGCTCGCTGCGCCGCCAGCCAGGCATCCCGCCAGACATGCATTCTAGCCGTCCCTGCCTGCATCGCCATCGGAGTCGTCGCCGAGGCCCGCGCCTCGAAGACAGCCATGGCGCCGCCGACGGCGTGACGGACTCCGCCTCGGAGCCCCAGCACTGCACAGGCCCGTGCCTTCGCATGGAGCGGATCGGCATCAGGGACGTCTGGCCGGAAAAGCCGGCCGCTCCGCGCCAGCCTTTCTTCGGCTTTTTCGGCCTTGTCGAACTCATAGGTCTTCTTCATCGCATCCAAAATGAGGCGGTCCACTTCGCCAGCCTGGTCGGCAAAGACGGCAGGCACATGGCACAGTCAGCAGGGAAAGCAGGAAGAGCGCTGGAAGCAGCTAAAGTGGCTCACTTGGCAAGACAAAAATCCGAGACTTTTTTAAGGCGGTCGGCGACTATGGTGCGCCTAGTTTTTACTCCATCGCCTGCCCGTCATGGTGCCGGACGTGTCCTGGCCTCATTATTGCAATTTTATTTCAACACGTGCAAAAGAAGCGAAGTCCTTCCCCTCCCCTTGGCTCTACGAATCCATTCCGCAATGCTGATTGGCTCTTCCACTTGTCAACGCATGCATCTTTCAGGATGAAGGAATGAAGAAATCAAAGAAACGTCGCCTCGCCGGACTCTCTGCCGGCAGGACGACTGCCCTCCTCGTTGCCGTTCTCGCCGCCGGCATGCCCGTCCAGGCGGCAGACACCGTTCCCGCCTTAACCGTTGCCTCTTCCAGCGGCAAGGACATCTTCGAGCTGTTCTTCTACCCCAAGGGCGACGGTCC
>JAEEGL010213593.1_pt1 | contig 16587 bp, 18 predicted proteins | sample 9134231 | NCBI WGS metagenome assembly JAEEGL01 (sample SAMN16246548, study PRJNA631951) | gut metagenome | biome: gut microbiome; feature: rumen; material: fiber-attached | host: Bos | place: Iran: Karaj | collected 2018-10 | reverse complement strand
GGCGAGGATGTCCTCCAGCGAGTCGTTCATAAGCGTGCGCACCGCTGCGTACGACAGCGCGTACATCTCCGTACCCACGGCGTTGAGCTGCTGAGAGGCATTCTCTGCCGCCGTCACCGTGGCTGCATCGTAGCTGTTGTCGTCCGCGTGCTCAAGCACTTGGGCATAGCCGTTGCGCGCAAAATCGGAGGACAGCTCCTCGTACTGTTGTTTCAGGGCCAGGAACGCCGGCGTGGGCGACTTGGGATTTGGTGTGCCGCCCCCATTGCCGCACAATGTGGAAGAACAGCTGTTGCCTCCCGCGTTCGCAACGACTGCCACATTGTTTGTCGTATAAGAGCACGGATGGTGGCTGGTGCCCGGGCTGTGGAAATAGGTGATGCTCTGGTTCCCGGCGTTGTACAAGCAGCTCGTCTGTATATTGCTGAACATGTTGTCAGCTCCTATGGTGTCGTTTCCTTGCCGAATGCCCACGATGGCCGTGTTGGACAAGTACATGCCGTAGTTGCAGCCTGTAAAACTATCGCACGACATCTGAAGCCCCGTGGAAATGCCGGTTCCGTTGGTGCCCGAAACGAAAATGCCATAATTCAGCCTCTCGAAAAAGTTCCGATACAAGCCGTTGGCATCCGTGCCCGATGCATTCACGCTTATTCCCCAGCGCGAGCATACAGGGGCGCTTGCGTCGCGCGTGAAAGTATTCTCCTCCACCAGATAGCCCGTGCAACCGTTAAGTGCAAGGCCTGTAACCACACGCACTGCGGGATCGGACATGTCGAATGTGCAGTGTGTCACGCCGGCATGGCTGCTGCCTGATATGGAAACTCCTGTGACATTGTTGGTGAAACGGGCTCCATCGATGGCTATGGGGTACGGACTGCCGGAAGAGGAGGCGTTGACGGCCGTGCCGAATCCTGAGAACAAACAATAGGAATTCGTTGTGGTGGGGCAAGCGCAGTCAAGCGGGTGGCCGGGCGTACCCTGACATTCCGTCCGCACGATGAAGCCTGCACTATGAGCGTTGATAGCGGTCTTTCGGGCTAAAATCACCGTTCTCGCATCCTCGAACCGGCATCGACTGAAGGTCACCCCTTTCACATCCCACAGGCGTACATGCTCGCTGAAGGAGGTGTTGCTGGAGGCGAAGAGATTGTTGTCGTTAATGGTGAAGGTGCAGTTGTGGAATACTCCCTTGTTGTCGATGACATAGCCCGCGTAGTTGATGTCGGTGTAAGGTTGGTAATCCACCGCCTTGGCGCAGTTGCGGAATGTGGCACTGTCGGCTGTGATGATGCCGCCGGTGGTGTGCAGGCTGTCGGCGGGGTTGCAGGTGAGGATGCCGCAGTGTGCGTTCTCGATGACGGCTCCGTTGATCAGCTGCACGGTGCCCTGGTTGGCTGCATTCTGGTGCAGGTTGCTGTGGCCTTCAAGCTGGATGCCCTGCCACATCTCGCCCTGGCAGGCACTGGTCAGGGTGCCGCCGTCCACGATAAGCTTGCCACCCGGCTTAACGATGATGCGGGAGGAGTCATTCAAATGCAAGGTTCCGGCAACAACCAGTGTCTGGAGGGTATCAACAACCAGATTCTCGTCTATTGTATAGGCATTTGCATTGGAGCCCGTCAAGGAAAGGCCATATCGCTCCACACCAAAGTCATCGCTCAAACGTATACCCACAGCAGCCCAAGATCCCACTACTGAAGCTCTTATTTCAGCAGGATTGCTGAAGTTTTCGCAAGCGTTCATTGTAGCGAGACAGATGTCCGAATAATCCATGTCATCGTTAAAGCAGGTTCTTTCGGCGTAATACATCAGTTTGGCTGCTGAATCTATGGGAATGGCAGGGAAACTATAGCAGTTTCCGTTGCATCCTTGGCCGTTGTAGCCATGTGTCAGCAGATAAAACCAATGGGAAATAATGCCGCTTTCCTCATAGGATGTTCCATCAAGGCTGTCACAGTAGTTCGCCAACATTTGGATTTCCGCATCGGGGTCGGCTGGATTGGCAAGATTCCTGACACATGTGTTTCCCGATGTCGTCAGCACGATATCCTCCCCGATTTTCCATATTTTGCTTTCATCGTTAGGATATATCTCATGCGTGATGATGGCCGCCCATATATCTGCACAGGCTTCGGAGAGTGCCTGAGTCTCTATGGGTGAATAATAGTCATTGATATACCATGATTGGTGTGCAAATATATGAGCATATTCGTGAACCACTTCATCTATGGATGCTTTGGGTAAATGAGCGGATCCGGGTGAACCTATTACAATAATATTATGCTTAACAGACTCATGAGGCGCTTTGAACGGATTTTGAATTATTTGGTGAAACCAGATTGTTTCGTCCACGAACGTATTGGAAGCAATGTATATAGATGTTGTGGTATCATCAACTACATATTGCCATTGTTGTGAACTCCACCACCTTTGAAAAAAATCTTTAGGGCAGTTTAACTTGTTCTGCATATAATATGAATACTGGGTTCCAGCCCAATACGCATCCAGAATATAATTAGGATACAGATTGCTTGTGTTTAAGCCCCATACACTTGAACTGTTATAAAAGGTATTGGGCATTGTGATATTATCTAATTCATTAATAGTAACATCGGGCTCTAACATCAAAATTTCCACAGCGGCATCAAAATCCTTCAATACATACATGGAATCGGTACCGGCCAAAAATCCGAGGCTGTTTCCCTGTTTTACACCATTATATTGAGTATAAAATGTGGAGTTAAAGCCTGCCATGGGAGTATGTGATTCCCTCACCACTGAAAGGGTTGAAGCATCTATATACAATACTTTCCCAGAAACCGAGGGTTCATTACTTTCAATTTTGTAACATAAAACCGGGTTGGCTGGTGTCAGCGTGTCTTCCGTAATCAACAAATCCGTGCTAAACAAACAATCTTCATTGTCAATATTGTAGAACTGTTTGAATTTTCTAATAGCATCTTCTTCCGAATATAACAAATCAACCGACATATTCCTAATAGGAAGATAATATCCGCTCATCCTCACTATGTTGTTGTTCTTGTATGTCAGGGTTACCTGCGAGTTTTCCACCATATAACCCGCATAGGACTGCATATATTTCACAAAACACAAGGACGGGGTAGGAGAATATACCGTGTCGGTTGCGAAAAACACATTAGATGTTGGCAGATTTAACACTGAAGAGAAAAAAGTCTCCGCATTCATATTTCGGGTTTGTTGCTCTTCAAACGATGCGTATTTTATTCTGGAAGAATCAGAAGACCATACCATCTTCGTCTGTGCATAACCGCTGAAACATGAAATCATGAACAAAACAAATATAAACCTTTTCATAACTATGATGTTTGTTGTTATTAATAAATCACTTGTTTTCTAATCGTTACTATACGCCGGTGTTTCCGAATAGAACAGCCCGGTGAAGGTGAACTGCAGCTTGGCCGAGTCGCGATAGACAACCTGCGCAGGGATGTTGAGGTATTGTTCGGAGCCTATTGTAGGGGTTGCCAGCGACCGCGCCGGCATGTTGAAGAAGTCCTCACTGGTCAAACCGAATGTGTCCGTGGTCGTGGCCGTGATGGCTGTGCCGACCTGCTGGAGTGTGACAGCCGCCGAAGTGCTGCACAAGTTCCCTGGTCCCTGACAATTGACATGTATCCATTGCCCATTCCTGTAAACACAACCCGAGCATTTCGCACCATCATGACCAATACTGATATAAAAATAAGTTGCACCTGCGGTTTTCCCTTCGCCTTGGATGTAAACAACCTTGTTTCCCAAGCCGGTCTGATTTGATTCTTCTTTTTGACACGCCATCTGAAAGAATGACATAACCACCATAATTCCAATTATTGTCTTTTTCATATCAATTGTTTTTTGTTGCCTTACAAAAATAGTTATTCCCTTCTTTGATTTTTTTGTTTTTCAAGTCTGTTTTACTTGCATTGGGCTAAAAAATGACGAAACAGATTTTGTATTACACAATAAATATTCATGATTTTCTTGCCAAATGCCACTTTTCTATTTATAAAACAGACACTTGCGAATACAAATAACTGGGAGACCGATTTATCGGAACGATCCTCAAAAATGCGTTTATTGTGTAATTTTTCATGAAATAGTGGCGAACCTGATAATGATTACACAATAAATCCGCCTGAAAAGTCTATTTTTGCAACAAAAAACCAAGCTATGAAAAGAAGAAATGGAAATATTCTGCGCTTCATTGGGCATCTACTGTTTTGTATCATAATTGTTTTTTCCTTTGGAAGAAACTGCTATCTCCGCCCCGGAGCTTATCCGTTAGTTTACAAAGAATACTTGAGCGGAGTCATTGTATTGGTCATGGTTTATCTTAATGTTTTGGTGATTATTCCTCGCATTCTGTCAGGCTTCAACCATACTCGCTATCTTTTATTGTCTGCCGCCACGGTTGTCACCGCCACCTTTTGTGAAATGGCGATGGCTTACCCTCAGGTTATAACCATCATGACAGGTCAGTTTTCCTTACACACGGCTCGTTTATATTTTGTTGAAGACTCCTTTCTTGTGTTGTTGCGGAACGTTGGTTTTATCACTTTCATTTTCACAATAATGGCCTTGAATAATGAAATGCGTATGGGCCGTATGAAAAGCAGATTCTGGGTCAAACATCACGGCTCTCTGGTTTTGACCAATGCCAAGCGGATGCTTTTCGAGGTTCCCGTTGAACATGTGAAGTATTGTGAGAAATGCGGAAACCAAATCCGATTCTATCTCGTTGATGGGAATTCGGGCTACATGAATGGCACCATGCGCGACATAACAGGTATTATGGGCAAGCGTGGCGTGCGGATTTCCAGAAGCACTTATGTGATGCTCCAGTACATCAGCGATTATACCTATGATACAATGAGTGTAATGGGTGAGGGCGAAGAAACCGTCAATCTGAAAATACCAACTTCGTACAGAGATGAAGTACATCAATGGTTAGCACCTTTTGTGAAATTTGCAGATAATTCGGACAGATCAACTGACGAGGAGCAAGATAACATGGCGGTTGATTCGGGACATAATGGAATAATGGGCAAGAAATCGGCACTGATATATTCGTTTATTGCAGACCATCCCCTTTGTTCCACCGAAGACATCATGGCCAAGACCAGCCTGTCGCGAAGCTCCGTGGCCAAATACATCGCCAAACTCAAAAAGCAGGGACTCATCCGGCATGTGGGTTCCAACAAGACCGGAGGATACAGAGTGGTGGAAGGAGAGATGGGAAATGGGAAATTAGGAATGGGAAATGGGGAATGAGGTATTCAGACTTGAAACTTGAAACCAAAGCCCAATGGCCAATGGCTAACATTATGTTGTTTTTTTCCGTACCTTTGCCGTGCAAATATCACTGAAATGAAAAAACTTTTTTGGATTCCCGCTGTGCTGCTTTTGTTGTGCATCTCCTGCAAACAGGATGTCTTGACAAACCTGTCGCTTCGCGAGAAAATGAACGCCAAAGTCAGCGAACTGACCGAAATGAACGAGCTGGGGACCGTGGAATACAAGGTCACCAAAGTGATCAAAGCCTCCGATGACGCCAAGTGGTACCAGTTTGGCGACCGCAAGATTCTGTTCCAATGCACCGCCATCCTGAAAGCGGGCGTGGACCTCAACAAGTTCGACCCCTCGAAAATTAAAGTCAACGAGGAGGAAAAATCCATCGTGCTCACGCTTCCTAAAGCCGAGTTGCTTTCGTTCAACTTGCCGCCCGAGTCGGCCAAGATGGTCTATGAGAAAGTGGCCATCACCCGCTTCGACTTCTCCGCCCGCGAGCGGAACCTGCTGCTGCAACAGGGCGAGAAGGAGATTCTGGACAATGTGCCCACCCTGGGCATCTTACAGGACGCCGAAAAGAATGCGGCCGCGTTTTTCAAATCCCTGCTCTCGCAAATGGGCTTTGAGAGTATCACCATTAAATTCGCCTGAAGATGAAACAGAACAACATCATACGCTATATTCCCGTTTTGGCCGTCACCGTGCTGGTGCTGGTGGCCGCCGCCCTCCTCTGGCTCAAACTGAAACCCAAAGACGAAGGGCTGAAGATTGATGAGACCGCCAATGTGGTGACGGAGATTCGGAAGATTGCCCAGTTCACCAGCGCCTGTTATTACGAAGATGTGATTTTGAAAGACAAGAAGGCCAACGAAACTCTCGGCGGCAAAGTGGTGAACAGTTTCAGCAAAAAAGACAAGCCCATTTTGGAGGACGAGATTGTGATTGTGGCCAGCGGCAATGTGCGCGCGGGTTTCGATTTGTCAAAACTATCTGAAAAAGACATTGTTATACGCGACTCCGTGCTGGAAGTCACCCTTCCGAAAGCCGAGATTTTCGAGGTTATCGTCAACCCCTCCGGCTTTGATGTATATATTGAAGATGGCACTTGGAGTCACGAGCAGGTGACGAAAGTGGAGAACAAGGCGATGAACAAAATCCGGAAAGACGCCATCAGCGACGGACTGTTGGAAAAAGCCACCGAACTGGGTGTGACCAAACTTACGGAACTATTCAAAACATTTGGTTACAAGGAAGTTGTGATTCACACCAAGTAATATTTTCATCAGTAAAAAAACAATTACTCAACTATCTTTTTAAATAAAAACTATGGACTTATCAAAAATCACCAATGCCGTAAAAAACATTGCGGGAAACAAAGACATAAAAAACGCTATCAATAAGATAACGAAAGACGAGGATGTAAAAGAGGCGTTCAACCAGCTGAAAAAAGACAAGGATCTAAAATCAGCGGTCCAAAAAATCTCCAAAGACAAAGATGTCAAGGATGCGGTAGGCCAGATTACCAAAGCCGTAAAAGGGCAAAAAAAGTAAGTTTAGTTCGTCTTGAACTTATAGCTGACTTCTGCCAAGTCGGCATTGGCCTTCACAATTTTCTGCTTTAAGTTCTGTTTGTGCAGGATCACCTTCTCACGCAGGGCGGGGTCGCCGGCAGCCAGGATCTGCATAGCCAGAATGGCGGCATTTTGTGCGCCGTTGATGGCCACCGTGGCCACTGGTATGCCCGGGGGCATCTGTATCATGGCCAGCAACGCATCCATTCCTTCAAGGGAAGATTTGATGGGCACGCCAATCACAGGCAGCGGGGTCATGGCGGCAATCACGCCCGGCAGGTGCGCGGCCATACCAGCGGCGGCGATAATCACCTCAATGCCACGGTTGTGCGCATTCTTCGCATATTCCGCCACCTCATCGGGTGTGCGGTGCGCCGACAACGCCAACACTTCAAAAGGAATCTCATTGCTATCCAAAAACTTGCAAGCCGCTTCCATCACCGGCAGGTCGGAAGTGCTTCCCATTATGATACTGACTCTTGCATTCATATTATACTCGATTTTTGATGCGCAAAAATACGAAAAAAACGCCCGCAAATTTGCGGGCGCTACAATAAATGGAAAATCCTAAATTAAAAAACTATGCGGTTACTCCGTCGCGGTGGAACACCAACGGGAAACTGATAGTAGTACTTTCATCCTCTGCGTTAGCGAACATCAGGTTGATGGTGATGGTATCTGCGTTGTCATCATAGGTGAAGACAATCTGATAGTTGATAGGATCACCGTTATCGTCTGTTCCAACAGCCGTCAAAGTACCTGTGTGGGTAGCAGCGTCATACACATAGGCAAGATCCATCTGCTGAATTTCCTCCATTGTATATTCACCAGCCAGTTCAGCCACATTGACAACGCTCATATTGTCGCCAAAAGTAATATGCGCATATTCGTTGTCGAAATTAAGGTGGAACACCATCGTGGAATCAAAACCTTCGGGGAATTGGCAACCGTAGTCGCTGAGTTGCATGCCTGTCATAGCATAAATAAGATCACCAAGCGGAAGGTTTGCTGTCCAGTCAGTGCCGATGAGGTCGGAAGTTTGGGTCACTCTGGGAGTGTTCTGAGGATTGTCGCTAGGCGTGATTATTTCTCTGTTACAAGAGGTCAGGCAGAGCGCGATAGCGATGAATGCGATTGCAAAAATGTTTTTCTTCATACTTTTTAATATTTTTTGATTAATTATTTGATTTGATTGATTCTGTTGTAAGAACGAGCCAACGGAACGAAAAACTACAACAACGAAAAAAAAATTTTTTTTAATCTCTTTCGAATTGCAGTTGGTAAAGGACATCACCCTCTTCAGTACCTATATCCGAACGGGAAATAATCATCGTATTTTCCGTAATCCAGTTCACATTCCAGCAGCCGGCGTTCGGCAGGAGTTCGCAGCAAAGCTCCCCATCGCTGCTCAATGTCCATGTAGAATTTTCCGTGGCCGTAGTGCCGTCCTGGCCATTGAAAGTCAAGGTTATGGTACCATCGTTATGGAAGGTGTAAAACATGGAACCGCCGCCTTCTTCCGGGACATAGAGGTCGCTGCCCGTAAGGGCGCCGCTCTGATCCATGTGGTTCACCACTGAGCATACAAAATGCCAAGTTCCGATGATATCCACTGTAGTATTCGCTGGTGGAGCGGAAGCGTATGCCATACCGTGCCAGGATCCATTGCTGTAGGTAACTTCCACGGTAAGTCCTTCTTTCTCCCTTGCCTTCATCCAGGCCTTCATTTCCTCACGATTGGAGGTGGTGAAGGTTATCGCACCTTTGGCTGCCACGGCACCATTCTTTTGAAGATAGGTCGTCGGGTTCATATTGTAGAATGTAATAGTTTGACCGGTCAGTGCTTCGCTGCAGAGCACATCCAGCAAAGCATCCCATTCTCCTTCGGTTTTCAGCGTAAGCCGGGTTTCGCTTTGCCCTACCGTAAAAACAACCACCCGTTCTTTAGGGTCGTTGTTCGGTTCGCTGCCATCCGGTTCTATGTGGTGTCTGTCACATGCCGAAAAGGCAAGCATCACAACCGCCAGTATCGCGGTAAATCTCAATGTTCTTTTCATATCCTGGTTCTATTTAGATTGTTTCATATTATTCAGTTGATAATCCAACAAGGCATCGTACTGTGCCTCGGTATTGACGCGATAGAATGCCAAGGTCCGGCGGGCATGGGAGGCCACCACACGCAAGACAGGTGCACCCGTCCACTTCACACGCTGCGCCGGTTTCCGGGTGTCGCCCAACCAACTCACCACGCTGTTTTCTCCTTTGATATTCAATTCTTTTGTCAATCTCTGCCATCCGGCGTCATCGTCGGCCACCACAATTACCACATCAACCCGTTGGCTTTCGTTGAGCTTAAATCCGCTCACCTGTGCCACGGTGAGTTCCTGTCGCGAGGCGTATTGCTTGTACAGCGCGCTTTGCGACATGACCGCAATCGGCAGCAGCAACATTAGTATAATCAATAACTTTTTCATTATTCCATCAGCATTTCTGCGGCCAAATTGGCCCATTGAACATCCGTGGTGCCAACACGGTTACAATACACTTTCTCATAATTCCGTGGTTGACGCAACTGGGTAGTGAACAATACCACTGTTGTCGTCACCACTATCAAAAGAGCCGCCACCACACTAAATGTACGGCGTTGTTTTTGCCGCCAGGCAGGATACTCCATCGCCAACTGCCGGCTATAGCTCTCGGCCTCGGCTTGTTGCCATAATCTGTCAAATTCGTTTTCTGTCATATATCCATTGATTTTCTTAATTTCTCTTTGATTCTCACTAACCGGACACTCACATTTTTCTCCGATATGCCCACTTGATCCCCAATCTCCTGATAGTTGTAACCTTCTAATTGCAAGCGCACTATGGTTCGGTCGGGCTCATCCAGGAGGGCAATCCGCTCATGCAATTCACGAAGCAAGGTACGGTCTTCGTCAACCATCTCGTATCCTTCGGGCAGCGTTTCGGTCTCTTTCTCCCGCCGCAAACAGTCGATGATTTTGTTTCGTCCTATCTTCCAAATCAAGGCCGTCTGTGGCACTGCCGAAAGGGAAAGCAACCGCTCGTGGTCGCGCCACAGCGCCACGGTGACCTCCTGCAACAGGTCGTCAACCTCCAAACCCCGCCGACTGTAGTGTCGGCAGAGCGAGAAAAGCAACCCCCGATGACGGTGGAGCATGGCTTCAAAAGGATCCTTCGGTCTCACAATTGTAATAACGCAAAAAACACGCCAAAAACTACACCATGAGGAAAAAGTTTTGCAAGAAGTATTATCGGCGCCACACGCGCGGTTGCAAACTCCGCCGGTACTCGCTCGGCGACTGGCCGAGATGCTTGGTGCAGTAGCGGCTAAAATAGGAAAGTGAGGTGAAGTTCATGCGGTCGGCGATTTGTGTGAGCGAAAGCCGTTCGTCATTGAGGTATTTCTTCAGGATGGGCACCGTATGGCGGTCGATGAAACTGCTGACGCTGTGGCCTGTCACGCGCTTGATGGTGGCAGACAGATATTTCGGTGACACATGCAGTCGCTCAGCGTAGTAGCTCACCTCGCGCTCCGTGCGGCTGATGCCCGTGGATAGCAAATCCATCAGTTGCTTGACGATATAGGCCGTGCGGTCGCTGTGGGTATCGGTGGCCTCGCGCCGCGCGTGAAGCTCAAAGATGTCGTATATCATGGTCAGGCAGAGACTCCCCATCATCTCACGGTAGAAGAGCAGATAGCGGTCATCGAGGCGGTCGCGGAGACGGTGGAGGTCCTCCAACAGGATTTCCGCCTGGCGGTCATCGATCTTGATGACAGGGTTCTGGTTAAGACTGATGCTGCCCCCGATGCTGTAGTTGTTCGACGGCAGGAGCCCTTGCAGAAACTTGTTGTCGGCGGCAAACCACTCCACCTCCATTCCTGGCGCGGCGGCAAGATTCTTCGCCCGGGTGGGGTTGGGCATCACTACCAGGTCGTTTTTCACGATGTGGTAACATTTCTCGTTGAACACGAAACTTCCCTCCCCCGCCGTGCAGAGCAGGTGCATGCAGGTGTGGCTCAACTCGGGCGCGTTCATCGCGAGAAAATCAGTGGAATAAAGGAAGTCAGGTTTCATAGCGCAATTTTCACGTAATCTCTATAAAATCACATAATGGTCTGATTTTTGCCCTAAAAGTGTTCTTGCTCTCATGCAAATCAGGATGTTTTTCCATCTCTATTGGTTTGCTTGAATCAAAATGTAGTACTACGTAATAGCTTGCGCTGTGAGGCTCAAAACCATATTGTTGTAGCGTCTCGCGTGTCCAAATTTGAAAATGTCCTCTGGTTTTTAGCCTAAACAACTTGCAGTTTTTGCCATTGGTGTGCAGCAACACATATTGTAAGCGATCGAAGCCTGGAGTGACTAACAACGAACCTTTAGAATCGCCAGCCCGAAGATAACAGATGCCAGTTTCTATCATTTTTCTGTATAGTTCAGGACGAGCGTGGTTTACCATAACCATAGAAGTGCTATCTGCAACTTCCTGTTTCTTGCCTTCTTCCTCAAGTTCTTTTTTTACTTGTTCATCAAAAGTTTTCTTCTCGCCGAAGCTGCTATCTGATGGAATTACTGATTCATTAAGGCAGTGAGGGTCTTTAAACAGATACGGAAGCCGGTTTAAGGATTCTGTAATATCAATCTGCTTATTGTCGTTTTGGAAAGCAAAGGTTGCATCGAAATCTTTCCCATTTGAGACCACTTTCTCATTATAAAAGAGACGAAACCTCTCATTGACTTCGTAGCCTATAGAATATCTGTTTAACTTCATGGCAGCCAAAGCTGTTGTCCCACTTCCCATAAATGGGTCGCACACCAAATCTCCCACAAACGAGAACATTTTAATAAGACGGTTAGGTAATTCTTCTGGAAATACGGCTATGTGACGGTTTTGACGAGCCCCGTCAAAACACCAATGAGATTTGAAATAAGTATTCCAATCTTCATCTGAGAGTTTTGATAGTTCTCTCTGTTCTTTTGACGGAGTTGGTCCTTTACCCTGCTTCTTGAAAAGAAGGATATGCTCAAAGTCTATTTTCACGTACCCATTCACAGGATACGGATAGCTACCCATTACCTTTGCTCCACCAGAAGTATGCATGTTGGTTTCCTTTTGCCAAATGATGCTTCCGAGAAAGTCAAATCCTATGGTTTCACAGAATCGAATAATCTCAGAGTGTATGGCAACAACCTTATATCGCCCGTAATACGCCGAGCGAGCAAATTGATCTCCTATATTGATACACAGGCGTCGGCCTGGTTGAAGTATTCGATAACATTCAGTCCAAACAAGATTCAAATGATTGATATAGTCCTCATAACTCTGATTGAATCCTATCTGACGCTCGGAACCATAATCTTTCAATTGCCAATAAGGAGGAGATGTCACAACAAGTCCAACAGATTCATCTTGAACCAGTGACATGCTGCGACTATCGCCATTAATCAGAATATGATGAGTGGGCATTTCTACAGGTTATTCAAACGATTGATTTCTTCGCGAATACTATCTATCACATCCTTATTGGAAATCTCACCTTTCAAGCTATAGACAATAAACACTTTCCCGCCATATCGTTCGGTAAAATCATTGAAACTGGCTTTCATTCGCTCACTCAACGAATAGCCTCCAAAATTGGCATTTGCCGTAACGGGCTTGATTTGGATGCCAAACTGATATTTGCCCACTTCTGCAACATAATCAATATCGCCTGCGTGGTCAAGTTCAGGGTCGCTTTCTATGAACGTGATGTTAGGGAACAATTTGACAAGACCATCATTCACGACGGATTTCTCACGGATGTATCCGTCATAAGTTCTATTGATAGTGAGATTGAAGATATAGTCTATACAGTCTTGGAGCGACAACTGAGAGAAGGCCTCTTGCCAATCAGGAATAACAAATGTCTGGATCTTCTCATAGAGACGTTCGCCCAACTCTGTCAAGCTTTCAATTGATAACTTCACAGGCGTTTTCGTCGCTGTATAAGCATTCTCGAAATACCATTCCTTCCATTCTTCGTATGATGCGGGCTGACACTCGCGAATCAATGCCATAACAGCTCCCACTTTCGCAGGACGGGATAATTGATACAATTGGCAGGCATAGTTCAGGACATGCTCTTTCTTGCCAAACTCCATCGAATACTTCTCCATGTCTTTTAACTTAATTTCATTTTTAGATAAGGTGAATTTCTCATGTCTGAAACAGATTCGTAATCTGCTTCATAATAACCATTTTTTGTTTTATTGATAGAAGTTATGTAGTTGAAAGATATTTCTTCCTCTTGTCTTGTCATTACAGGAGAATCCAAATGCTTGTTAAAGTGTTTTACTTCTTTTCCTTGTTTCTTTCGATCTTCAATAAACGACAGATGACGGTCGAAACGTTGTTTAATGAAAGCATTACATTCTTCTATGTCCATTGAAGCAATACCATTCTCTATAAGACTCTTCAAAGCACTATCAAGTTCATAACCTTCGGAATTGCGTCCGCACATTAATGCCGCCTGCATTGTTGTTCCTGTGCCAAGGAATGGGTCTAAAACGACATCACCTTTCTGCGAGAACATATTAATGAGGCGAAAAGGTATTTCAAATGGGAAAGCTGCACTACGTTCTCTACTGCCCGATTGTTGCATTTTCTGTTTCGTTCCTTTTACATCCCACAAATCAGAAAACCACATATTACGCTCTTCCCAGAAGAACGAGCTATCCATTCGATCGTGCTTTTCTATTTGAGTTTTGTACTGTCTCTTGTCGCCTTTACGGAACAGGAGAATCCACTCATGCTCAAGAGTTACGTATGCACCACAAGGAAGCATACCACTACCCATGAATTTGTTTGGGGCATTGGTTTGCTTGCGCCAGATAATATTGGGTAGCGAAGTAAAACCCAACGAGTTGCAGAAGTTTGAAATACGGGTATGATTGTTATACAACTTAAACTTCCCGTTAATGGTACGAGTAGCATCTCCTATATTAATGCACATGAAACCACCTTCTTTCAGCACACGATAGCATTCTTTCCATACCTCATCCATCTGCTTGTGCATCATCTCAAAAGCCTTGTCCGGATCAGATTTGATAAAATCCCTAATTACAGGATCTTGAGCGGAAAAACACTCATCCCACATTTGAATCATGGGATATGGTGGGGAGGTTACAACAATGTCAACAGAATCTGACTTTGTTTTGCTCATAATCCTCGCATCTCCGATATATGTTTTATGTACTGTACACATTTTGTAATCTTTAGTTGCTTCTATATAATTATCCCTTATCGTTATTAAGTCGTTTGAAATAAGAGTACCGCCATTTTGGCATCTTTAATGCGGCTGAATGGCACAACTCCTAAGACGCTGCAAAAATACGAAATCTTTCCATTGCAACGAAATAAACTTTTCTGCTTTTTGTGAAAATAGTGATACTTTTTGTGAAACTGACGCAACGTGAAAGGTTGTATTTTTGCCCCGTCAAAATGAGAGTGAATATAGATTCGTTATAAAGCAAAGAAAACCAAAAAGTTATGAAAGAAGAAATCGTTGACCCGAGATTGAGTACCCCCGAGGAATTGGCGGAAGGTATGCGTCAGGCGCAGACCTTATTCAAACTCAACCACACGATGCCTTACACCGACGAGTACAATGCGCTCGCCAAGGAACTGTTTGGCCACGATGTGTTTGCCGACGGCGGCTTCGTGATGCCCGGACTGACGGGTGTCTGTTTCGACCATGTGAAGCTGGGCCGCGGTGTGAAAATCATGAACAACTGCCTAATGATGGCCCGCGGCGGCATCACCATCGACGACAACGCGATGGTCGCCGCCAACGCGCAGCTCATCTCCAACAACCACGACCTCCACGATCGGATGCTGCTCACCTGCAAGCCCGTCCACATTGGCAAGGATGTCTGGATCGGGGCGGGCGCCACCATCCTGCCTGGCGTGACCGTTGGCGACAACGCCGTGGTGGCTGCCGGCGCCGTGGTGACCAAGGATGTGGCCCCGAACACCATTGTGGGAGGGAATCCGGCGAAGGTGATTAGGGAAATTAAGAATTAATAGTTAAAAGTTAATAGTTATGAAAATCATCAAATTATCTAATGGAGTTGAAATGCCTCAATTGGGGTATGGCGTTTATCAGGTAACACCTGAAGAGTGTGAACGGTGCGTGAGTGACGCATTGAGTGTCGGATACCGTATGATTGACACGGCGCAGGCTTACGCCAACGAGGAAGGTGTGGGAAACGCAGTAAAACAAAGTGGCATCGCCCGCGACGAAGTCTTCATCGTGTCGAAAATCTGGATATCGAACTATGGCTACGAGAAGGCAAAAGCCAGCATCGACGAGAGTTTGCGCAAACTGCAGACGGAGTACATCGACCTGATGCTGCTGCACCAGCCCTTCTGCGACCGCTACGGTGCCTACCGCGCATTGGAAGAGGCCTACCGCGAAGGCAAATTGCGCGCCATCGGCGTGAGCAACTTCTATCCCGACCATCTTATCGACCTTGCGTCGAATGTGGAGGTCAAGCCGATGGTCAACCAAGTGGAAACACATGTGTTTGACCAGCAGGTGGAGGCCAAAAAGTATATGGACGAACTCGATTGCCGCATTATGTCGTGGGGCCCGTTGGCTGAGGGTCGTAACGGTTTCTTCACCAACGAGTTGCTTGGCAAGATTGGCAAGAAGTACGGGAAGAGCATTCCGCAGGTGGCTTTGCGCTGGCTGTTGCAACGCGGTGTCATCATCATACCGAAGTCAACGCATAAGGAACGCATGGCCGAAAACCTCAACATCTTCGATTTCGAGCTCACCGCCGACGATATGGCTCAGATCCAGACACTTGACACGGGCAAGAGTCTCTTCTTCGACCACCACGATGGCGAAGTGACCAAGATGTTCATGGGATGGAGAGGGTTGGTATAAAACAATTGTAAAACGAACAACAAAAAACAAATACAATGAAAAGAATCGCATTTTTCGCCGTTGCAGTGCTCGTGCTGCTCGGCTGTCAACCGAAAGAGGAAATCTTCGCACAGCAACCCCAGGGTTCGGTGGTCTATATGACCAAGGAAATCACCCCCGAAGCATTGATTAATATCTATTAAGCGCTTGGTGTGCCGGCTGAAGGTCGGGTGGCCGTGAAAATCTCCACTGGAGAGTCGGCCAAAAGCAACTATTTGCGCCCCGAGCTGATTAAGGATCTTGTGCAGATGGTGAATGGTACCATTGTGGAGTGCAACACGGCCTACGGCGGCAACCGTTCCACTACTGCCAACCATCGCAAAGCTATTGAGGAGCGTGGCTTCAACCAGATCGCTGCCGTTGACATCATGGACGAGGACGACACGATGCACTTGCCTGTCACGGACACTAAACACTTGAAATACAATATTGTAGGTTCGCATCTTGCCAACTACGATTTTATGATCAACCTAGCCCACTTCAAAGGGCATGCGATGGGCGGTTTCGGCGGCGTGCTGAAAAACCAAAGCATCGGAGTGGCCTCGCTCAACGGCAAGTCCTATATCCACACCATCGGACATAGCGAGGACTACACCCACCTCTGGGAATACATCCAGCCGCAGAATCAGGACAAGTTCCTCGAGTGTATGGCCACTGCCGCCGCTGCGGTGCATGACTACTTCAAAGGCAAGGTTCTCTACATCGCCGTGAT
>JAEEGL016741182.1_pt1 | contig 16588 bp, 13 predicted proteins | sample 9134231 | NCBI WGS metagenome assembly JAEEGL01 (sample SAMN16246548, study PRJNA631951) | gut metagenome | biome: gut microbiome; feature: rumen; material: fiber-attached | host: Bos | place: Iran: Karaj | collected 2018-10 | reverse complement strand
TTCCTGATTTTGCCGAGCTCGTTCATGAGTCCCACCTTATTGTGGAGGCGGCCGGCGGTGTCGATGATGACAACATCAGCCTTGCGCGAGATGGCGGACTGGAGGGTGTCGTAGGCCACGGAGGCAGGGTCGGCATTCATGCCTTGCTGCACGATGGGTACGCCCACACGGTCAGCCCAGAGCTGCAACTGCTCGACGGCGGCGGCACGGAAGGTGTCGGCAGCCCCAAGGACCACGCTGCGCCCGGCAAGCTTGTATTGATAGGCAAGCTTGGCAATGGTAGTGGTCTTCCCCACCCCATTGACGCCAACCACAAGGATGACGTAGGGCGAGGCGGGCAAGGGGGAGTCGAAATCCTCAGGGAAGGAGCCTGAGGGCTTGCGCAGCAGGGTGGCAATCTCGGCCCGAAGGATGGAGTTGAGCTCGGAAGTGCTGATGTATTTGTCGCGACGGATACGCTCCTGCAGTTTGTCAATAATTTTGAGGGTTGTTTCCACACCTACGTCGGAGGTAATGAGGGTCTCTTCGAGATTGTCGAGGACGCTATCGTCGACGGTGGATTTGCCCAATATGGTTTTTGAGAGCTTGGCAAAGAAGCTCTCTTTGGTCTTGCTGAGTCCCTTGTCAAGGGTCTGCTTCTTTTCTTTTCTGCTAAATAGTCCCATAGTGAACGAGTGAAATTAAAGATTAACAATCAAGAATCATCAATAGCCTGTTACCAAAGGTGAAGCGATTAATTGATTCCCAGTTTCTGGTTCATGACTGGACGGATTTCCTTGTCGAAAATCTTTTGGTACTTGTCGAAGGGGTAGCGGCGATTGTCGCCGGAGGCAAAATACCAAAGCATGACGATGAAATCGTCGGCAGACTGATAGCCTTGAATGATGGTGAGCTTGGACTGATTGGAATTGAAAAGGCCAAAGGAGGGGAAGCCCATCTGGGTGCCAAGCACTGCCTTGGCAAAGCTGTGGGTGGAGGGGCGCGCACCGGGAGCAGTGGCAATGTTGGTGTACTTGGTGCCCTGCCAAGAGAACTCGGAACGACCCTCGGCATCGAACTTGACGGGGATGTAGTAGGTGTTGAGTATCTTGGCCACAACAGGGTTGGCGAAGGTTTCGCGGTCCATCTTCTTGCACCATCCGCACCAAGAGGTGTAGAAGTCGACAAAGAAGAGCTTGGCGTTAGCCTTGGTATCGGTCTTAGCAGCCTGTTCTATGGTTTTCCATTCCACATGTTGAGCTTGCATGATGCCACCAAGCAGCAGGACGAGGGTTAAGAAAAGGGATATTCGTTTTGTCATATTTCAGGGTATTTAGAGTTAATATGTTACCAATCATAGAGCCAGTCTTGTTCCAACTGGTCGTCGTCGGGGGTATAAATTTCTTCGCGCTCCTCGCGGTCGCGGAGGCGGAAGAGTCGGCCCAGCCAGTCGTCCTTCTTGGTGGAACGGGTGGCGGCGTTTTTGTCCTCCTCGATAATTTGTGCTATCTTGTTGATGTAGTTCTCGACGTAAGTGTGAGGGTGCGTCTCGTCGTAGGCGATGGAGGCACCGGTGTAGTAGTGGCGGATGATGCTGTCGTAGCTGATGCCAAGGCCCACCATGCGGATGGTGCCTTCCTGACTGAGCCCCACGCCGTGGCCAAAGCCATGGCCGGAGAGAGTAATGCGGTGGGCAGCACTATCGTAGAGGACGGAGAAGAAGGTGGAACGGAGCTGGAAGTCGGTACGCACACGGGTGAGGGGTACGCCACAGATGCGCACCTTGCGTGTGGACTGGCTGAAAGTGAGCAGTTCGTTGCGGATGCTGTCGTTACGAGTGTCGAGCTTGTGTTTGGAGGCAAAATAGTTGAGCCATTTGTCCTCGCTGACCACTTTGACCCACTCGCTTTGGCGCATGTGGTAGGAGAAGGTGTCCGGCACAGAGCGGAGGTAAGGCACAGCGGAACGCCACACGTCCTCCGAATTGGCTGTCTGGCCGCCACTGTTGGCGTGGAACGGAGTTTCGATGAGGTGGCCGAGGCTGTCGACAATGGTCATGCCGCTGCTCATCATGGTGCCGAGCATGATGTCAGGACGGACGCAACGGTTGAGGTAGGCTTGACAATGCACCTGGTCGCAGAAGTTATAGCCTTCGGACTTGTGCTTGTTGATGTTTTTCATTGCCCACGTGCGGGAGATGATGGCTTGCACGCGGAAGATGTCGGTTTGGGCGCCGTAGATTTCGGATTGGACAACGCCGGCTATGTAGGTCTCGAACTCTACATCGTTGATGAGTTGCAGCTTGCCGTTCTTGCCTACGGTGACGACGAGATTGCCCTCGTAGGTACGCTGCTTGATGTTGCGGGGATTGAGGCAGAGGATGCAAGCGGTGTCCGTGGCGAGGAAATTGACCGCGGCGTGGGTGCCATAGTCGTAGCCATTGATAGCGACGTGCACCTTGCGGCCGTCGGGGGTGAGCTCGACGGACTTGTCGTTGCCCACAGCGGCCTCGATGAGCAGGGAGTCGGCACCGTAGATGTCGTAGTTGCCAAGGTCGAAGGAGATGTTGATGAGGTCGATAGAATTGTTGGAGAAAAGACGCACCTTGACGCGGTCGGCAGAGGCGCTGAAGGCGAGGAAGAGAAGGCAGACTATGGCAAGGAGGCGTTTCATTTGCGGCGGATGCGTTTGATGATTTCGGCGGCGGTGCGGTCGGAGGCCCCTGCGTTGCCGAGGAGGTTGTGGACCCGTGCATAGCCGTCGAGGACGGTCTGGCGGTAGCTCGAATCGTCGACAATGCGGCGGAACTCCTGTTCCAGCCTCTCGGCAGTGAAGTCCTGCTGGATGAGTTCGACTACCACTGGGGCGTCGGCTATCAGATTGGGCAGTGAGATGTACTTGATACGGTTGCCGATAAGCACACGGGCAATGGAGGCAGAGGCGGCATTGGCACGATAGCAGACCACCTGCGGGACGTTGAAGAGGGCAGTTTCGAGAGTGGCAGTGCCCGAGCAGACAAGGGCAGCGTAGGCCGAGGAGAGGAGGCGGTAGGTCTGGTCGTAGACCACCCTGACGTTGGGGAGGTCGCTGATGAAAGGGGAATAGAAGTTGTCGCCCAAAAGGGTCATGCCGCCGATGACGAAATCGCACTCGGGATGGGTGCGGGCGACGTGCAACATGGGAGGCAGCGAACGCTTCAACTCCTGTTTGCGGCTGCCAGGCAACAGGGCTATAAGTCGGCGCGAGGGAGAGGAATGCAGCGGGTCGGCAGCAGACTGCTCCTTGAATTGCGCCACGGCATCGAGCAAGGGGTGTCCCACATAGACCGCCTTGGGGAAATTGTTGCGGGCATAAAAGTCCTGCTCAAAGGGAAGGATATAGCAGAGGCAGTCGAGATCGCGCCGCATGCTCTTAATACGACCTTTCTTCCAGGCCCAGAGCTGCGGAGAGATATAGTGGACGTTGAGGAATCCGTGGGCGTGGGCGAAACGAGCAATACGCAGGTTGAAGCCCGGATAGTCGATATAGACGATGGCATCAGGCTGGAAACGGAGGATGTCCTGCTTGCAGAGGTTGATGTTCTGCGTTACGGTGCCAAGATTCTTCACCACCTCGACAAAACCCATGATGGCAAGGTCGCGGATGTGGCGCACAGGCTTGCCGCCCACCGCCGACATGGCATCACCTCCCCAAAAACGGAACTCCGCCTGCGGGTCCTGCCTGAGGATGGCACGCATCAGGTTGGACCCGTGGAGGTCGCCAGATGCTTCGCCTGCTATGATGTAGTATCGCATATCTCTCGTTGTGTAGGTTCAGAGGGTGATGTATTTGTATTTGAGCATGGCCCACATAAAGAGCACCACGGTGACAAACAAAGTGACGATGACCGCCCTGAGGGTGGTGGGATACTCTTTGAGATGGGCATAGTAGCGCAGAAGCAATGCCGGGGGAACGAAGCAGACGGCAAAGTAGCGCAAATGGTCAAGAACGGGATAATGGATGCAAAGCAGCACAAGCCATACAACCACCGCGCAGAGCAGTTCGGAAAGCAGGGCAGCGATGATGCCCACAGCCACGCTGTCTTTATTGAGTAGTCTCTTCATTGTTCAAGATATTGCATAGTCTCCAAGGCGGAGAGGTCCGTGAAATCGGGTCGGATGGGAACCACCGAGGCATAGCCCTGACGGAGTGCATACTCGTCAGTGTCCTCGCGCGGGTCATCGCAGACAAACTTGCCGGTCATCCACCAGTATGGACGACCCAAGGGGTCCGTGCGCCGCTCAAGGCTGTCCACCCATGATGCCTTGGCCTGTCGGCACACCTTAATGCCCTTGATCTCCCCTGCCGGTAAGCGGGGGATGTTCACATTCAGGCCTGCGCCCGCAGGGAGGGGACGTGACAGGGCCTGACGAAGGATGTGGCGTATGGTGGGTACACAGGCCTCGAAATCCGTCTCCGCGCTGTGACTGAGGACCGAGAAGCCGATGGCCGCAAAGCCGTCAAGACATGCTTCCAGCACGGCACCAATCGTACCGCTGTAAATGACGTTGATGGAGGCATTGCTACCGTAATTGATGCCCGAGAGGACCAGATCAGGGCGGCGGGGACAGAAATGTTCCAGCCCCATCTTCACACAGTCGGCTGGCGTGCCGTCGCAAGCGTAACGTTGCTGCCCCTCGCCTCCCACTGCGCGCACACGCAGCGGACGCCCCGTAGTAATCGAAGAGCTGAGACCGGAGGCATTCCTATCGGGGGCCATCACCACAACGTCGCCCAGTTCCTCCGCCACCCGCACCAAGTTGTGCAGACCGGCCGACTGGTACCCGTCGTCATTAGTGATGAGGAACAGCGGTTTCATTTCCATCCCCCCAGGTGTTTAAGGCTTCACAGCCACTGCCCCCATTTCGCTCCTCTTCACATCCCTATTCATGAAAAACGAGGCCGGCTGAAGAATATTGTCAAACACGAAATACTGTATCAGTACACTGTCCCTATTGTCGATGATGGCATACAGGCGGTTCACGTCAAACATCTCGTACATTCCCTCTTCTGGCATAGCCAGCGAATCCTCGGGGTTGGCATACTTCAGGTACGTCTTCACCTCGCGGGTGACCCCATCGGTGTTGGTGATGCGCAGAATGGTGCGCGGAGCTGCACTGAAGGAAGTGTCCATATAGCTGTTGGGCACGCGGCTGGCGAACTCGTCGAAGTTGAGGTTGGCGAAGCTGGACAACATCTGTGCCACACGTGCCGTGTCGAAGCCGTTGACCACCCTGTGGCCCTGGGTCAGCTCCATCACGAAGTCGTCACCCTGACGGCGTACCATGAAGGACTCCTCAAGACTTGCGGGGATTTCAAGCTCCACACTCTGGAGGCTACGGATGTCCCAATGCACAATCTCATGGCTGCGCCACGCCATGGGGTCGGCCACAAAGCGTGGCGTCAGGTAGCCCCGGAAGCCGGGGATATGGATAATGTACGGCACCTTATCTCCCTTGCGGAACATATAGCAAGCCATCATATCCTGTGTTTCGTGACCAACGAAATAAGTCACGGTCAAACGCTCGTGCGGGAACAGGCGGAACTTGCCATCAAACCAATTGATGAACCAACGGCGTTGATACACTTCCACTTTGATGGCACGGGCTGATAGTTGTTTGACCGCTTGGGGAACGGCATTCTTGTTCACCTGCTGACGGATGCGCATTTCGTGAAGGGTCTCCAGCAGAAGGTCAATCATGGGTTGGCTGGCAGGATAGAGGCCATCCACAGTCCATGTGGTGTCACCCGTACTATCCATGACACGTTCAAGAAGGACCTGATTGTTCTGTTTGTCGGCAAGGAACACTTTCGTCACCGACTCAATATCCTCCACATGGAAATCCTGCTCGAAAGTAGCCGTTCGGGATCCACGATTGGCTATAATCAATGCCAGCAGTCCAATGACGACTACCGCGGCAATAATAATGAGATTCTTTTTCTTCTTCATCAGCGAGTTTTGATTAGATCTAAGATAATAAAGTCAAGCATAGTATTATGCTCTGTATTTTCTGCGGCGGAGCAGGACAATCACTACTCCAGCCACGACAACTATCCCAACAGGAAGCAGGATGTTGAGGAGCTGGTACTTGGTACGCTCCTCCTTCACTTTCATCACATTCAGTTTCCGAATCTTGATGTTGCGGCTGCGGCTGGCAATGGAGCCATCCTCCCCTACCAGATAGTCCACACAATTGAGCAAAAGCTCCTTGTTGGCGTACATCGTTTCAGTGTAGAAATCATAGCCTAAGGGATAGCCCGTGGCATCCTGATAGTTGAAACGGTTCTTGATGATGTCGCCATCGGAAAAGACAATCATGCGGGTAGTGTCGCTCGTCTCGCGGTAGCCCATGGAGGGAATATCCATGAAGTCTGGGGTCAACCTGTTGCGGAACATGGATTTGAAACTGCCCTCCATCAGCACAGCCACCGGGATATGCTGCCGATTGAAGAGGCGACGGTCTGGCTCGACCTTTGCTTCGTTCAAATCATAGATAGCGGGAGCGTTCTTCACCCTCGAAAACTCGGAGGTTTGCAGCAGAACTGTCTTGTCGACACCATTGTCAATGAGGTCCATGCTGCTCACAAAATCGGTCTTAATCAAGTCCAGATTACGCACTATGGGATGGGGCGACAGCGGGACAATCTCCGGGAAGTACATCCACGGCTGGAACTGAATCTGTGCATGCTCGCCAACCATGCCCACCTTCATCGGCACCGGACGGCACCGAATATCCATCACCAAATCGGGATTGATACGCACACCGTAGGTGAAGAGCATCTCGTCAAGATTCAAAGGCAGACGGGTGGCCACAGCCTGTCCGGCATGTTCGAGGCTGTCCATGTCGGCATCCAAGGGGTCCACCAGCCACAACAACTTACCACCATACATCACATATTGGTCCAAAATATACAAATCCTGATCGCTGAAAGGCCGTGTGGGCTTGGCAACGATAATCAGGTCATACTTATTGCGGAAACTGTAGGTGGAATCGCTCGGGTTCAGCGAGCGTGCTGTAAGCGAGTTGATATTGCCGTCCATACGGGCAGTGTCAAGTGTATAGTATTCCCACAATGACCCTATCATATCTGACAGATTGGGCAGTTCCAGCTCCCCATGTCCACGCAGGAATGCCACCGTGGGCCGCTTACCGCGTGACAGGGCACGAATGGCGTTGCTCAACACATACTCCAAACTCTGGATAGAGTTGTTCAGCAATTGGACTTGGTCCACATACTTCTGGCTCTGCAACAGCTGGATCGAGGTCTCCTCGCCCCTATAGATTACGTCGGCAGCAGGAATCAGCACCTGCTGTGTATAGCCCGTGGCTGTGCTCACCTGTATCTGCGTGGGCTGGATTCCTTTCTGTGCCAGTTTCTGGTAGAAGACTTGTCGCTCCTTCGGGTCCTCGAAACTATTGGGGTTGACAAACTCATACTGCACATTCTTGTTGTATGCCCTAAACTGATTCAGCATCTCCTTGGTCTCATTCTGCAAACGCTTGAAATCCGAGGGCAAATCGCCTTCCAGATAAACACGGTACAGCAAAGGCTCATCAATCTTTTTCAGCAATGCCTTGGTAGACTTGGAAAGCGTATAGCGGCGTTCGGAAGTAAGGTCCAAACGGCCGAAGACATAATAGCCAATCACATTGACGAACACCACAATCAGGATGCCAGCCGTCAACTCAATCCAATGACCACGGCGCAGGTCCTTCTTCTTCCGCCAGCCATGCCACTTGCGCGACTGCAACACCATGCGGGTAGCCATCATGAACAAAGCCGTGACGCTGGCAAAATATATCACGTCTCGGCTGTCCACAACACCCCGGCTGATGGAGTCGTAATGGTAACTCATGCCCAGTTGGCGTACCACCAGCTCCGCGCTGCCCAGGAAACCCATGCGGCAGATGGCCTCAAAGCCCAGATGCATAAAGGCGCACATCAATGCCGCCAAAATAAAGGCCACAATCTGGTTGTTAGTTAGCGAACTGGCAAAGATACCTATGGCCACGAAGGCGGCCCCAAGCAGGAGCAATCCAAGATAGGAACCTGCCACACTGCCGGAATCCACATTGCCCACAGGGTCTCCCAATGCAACCACGCTGAAATAGCCCACCAGCGTGGGAAGCAACGAGATGGCCACCAGCACCAAACCGGCAAGGAACTTGGCCCATATCAGCGTCATCTCACTTATCGGTTTGGTCAGCAGCAACTCCATCGTCCCGTTGCGTTTCTCCTCAGCTATCATACGCATGGTGATGGCCGGGATGAGAAACAGATACAGGAAGGGGCCAATAATGAAAAGCCCATCCATACCTGCATATCCGTAGTCCAGAATATTAAAATCCGACTTGAAAACCCAGAGCATCAGACCTGTCAACACCAGAAACACCACAATGGTCAGATACCCCGTCAATGATGAGAAGAAACTGGCAAGCTCTTTTTTAAACAGTGAGAACACGTTTTGAGTAATTTAAATATGTTAGTTATTAATAGTCAATAATCAGTATTACGAAGGCATCAGCCCTCACTCCGGCAGACCCGACTAATCGTCGAACTGGAAGCGTCTGGAGCGCTGCGACCGTCCTTGGTAATCGCCCAGCGAGAGTTCGTAAATCACCTCGGCCATCAAACTGGCATTCTTGGTCATCAGGTCTCTGTCCACATTCTCCGATATGTCACTTGGCACATGGTCGTTCAAATTACCCATAAAGCCCGTGAACACCAACGAGGGGATTCCCACCTGTGCAAAGGGTGCCGCGTCGCCTTTGGGCATAGTGCGGTAACCTTTCACCAGACTCTTGGTCGAGATTGAGTCATTGTGGCTTGCAATGTTCCACAGCATCGGGAAACGCTTGTTGCCCAGCACCTGTATGCTGTCGCCCTGACCGATGCTCTCGGCATTGATGAAGCATTCAACGTTGCGCAGCTTGGGGAAATTGGAGACGAAAATGCTTGAGCCCAGGTTCTGCAACTCGCCACCGGAGAAAAGGACAAACACTATCGAGCGCTTGTTATACTCGATTTCCTTGGGGGCGTTAACCGTCAGCAGTCGGGCGGCCTCCAACACAGCGGCAACACCCGTGGCATTGTCGTTGGCACCGGGGAACAGGCAGGTGTTGCCCTGAATGCCCACATGGTCAAGATGGGCACCGACGACGATATACTCATTCTTCAATTTGGCATCATACCCTGGCAGCACACCCACCACATTGGCTGTGGTCGCATTGGGGTGATACTTGGCATTGATGTTAATCTCAAAGCTCTTACGCAGATGGAACGACTGCGGGGTCATGGTTTCCGTCAGTCTGTTCACCACAGAATCGAAGGTCATCTGCTCGTCAGCCAGCAGGGCGGTGGCCATTTCGCGCGTGGGCTGCACCACGGGGAAAGTCATCTGATGCGAACCCTCTCCGCACCAAGCCCAGTGCTGCACCTCATAGGGGCGGCAGCTTTCCGACATGTTGACGCAAACCAAGCCAACAGCCCCGTGTTTGCGGGCCACTTCGGCCTTGTCGCGCAGGGTGGCATAGCGGTCGGTAATCTTGCCGGGAAGGAACTCGGGCACACCCGAGAGGCAAAGCACCACCTTGCCGCGCACGTCCACCTTGCCATATTCGTCGTACGAATAGTGGTCAATGCCCCATCCGCAGAACACCACGGGTGCATTGGTATATCCGCGCCCTGTCATGCTGGAACACACATAGTCACGACCCAGCACATATTGCACCCGCACATCGTTGTCGTTCACATAGGTGTAGAAATTGCAATTCTCAATCTCGTTGTACTCCACTTGGAAATACTGGCCCCATTCCTCCTGGAACGGTTTTACGCCGTATGAGGCAAGCACCTCGGCGCAGTAGTTGGCGGCATCCAAAAAGGCTTCCGAACCGGCCATGCGTCCCTCATATTGCGAGGACGAAAGGATGCGGACATGCTTCATCAGCGTGTCAGTATTGGCACGGAGCAGTGTGTCCTTGGTAACTTCCTCCTGAGCATAGGCCATGGTAGAGGCCAATACTGCGAAAACAGCCATCAGAGCAACGAACTTCTTCATTTTTATGAACATCTTAATTATAATATTACACTGATAATAAAACAATTATTGCACAATGCACGCATTATACAATCAAGCAAAGATACAAAAAAAAAGCGACATTACAACTTTTGGAAATAAAATTGAAAATTGAAAGAATCAATGGGTTAATCGGTGGGAGGCCCCTCGCTTGTTCAAGGTTCGGGCATCAGGCAGGGTTCCGCTCTTCTGCGGGAGACCCTACTCCTCTGAGGCGGCGGAGATGAAGCGGCGGTAGGCCGAGAAAGTGTTGGCACGCGACAGGAAGCCTTGATACCGCCCCTTTTCATCGACGACGATAAGGTTGTAGCGGTTGCTGAGTTGGAATTTCTTCACCACCTCGTGCGGTGAGTCGGCAAGGTGGACAAGGTCCTCGTCAGCAAAGGTCATCATCAACTCGCGGACGGTGACGGAGTCGTACAATTCGGTCTCGAAAATGAGGTGTCGCAGGTCGTCCATCACGATGAGGCCGAGGAAACGTCCGTCAGCGTCGAGCACAGGGAAGAGGTTGCGCTTTGACTGCTTAATGGCCTCCACAATGTCGCGCAAGGTGCCGTCAACAGGGAGGGTGGCGAAGTTGGTCTCAATGAGTTTCTTCAAGTCCATAAGCTGCCAGGCCGAGGCATCCTTGTTGTGGGTGAGGAGGTCGCCACGGTCGGCCAGCTTGCGGGCATAGATAGAGTGCTTCTCAAAGGGCTGGACGCAGATGTAGGTGACGGTGGCAGTAATGAGCAGGGGGACCATGAGTGCATACCCTCCAGTGATTTCGGCAATGAGGAACACACCCATGAAGGGGGCATGCATGACGCCTGTCATGACGGCGGCCATGCCCACAAGGGCGAAGTTGGCGGTGGATTGTGGGGGAAGCCCTATTTGGTTGCCCAACGCGGCGATGAAGTAACCGCTCAGGCCGCCCATAATCAGCGAGGGGCCGAAGGTACCGCCCACGCCTCCACTGCCGATAGTGGCAGCGGTAGCCACGGGTTTGAGCAGGATGAGCATGAGCAGGATGATGAGGGCCACCCAGCCGTTATCGCGGAACACGTTGAAGACGCTGCTGGCAAAGAGGGCGTCGTGGCCACTGCCGCCCAGCAGTTCGGTGAGGGCCCAATAACCCTCGCCGTAAAGCGGCGGGAAAAGGAAAATCATCACGCCCAGCGACACACCGCCCATCAGCCACTTCAGCACCCAGCTGCGACTGCGTCCAAACAGTGATTCAATCTTGTCCGTGCACCGCAGGAAGTAGACCGAGCTGAAAGCGCAGAAGATGCCCAGCACAACGAGGAAAGGTATCTGGCTCAGCGAGAAATCCTCCGCCACGGTGAAGACGAACTGCACCTGCTGCCCCATGAGGAAGTAGGCCACGGTGGAGGCCGAAAGGGCGGAGACGAGCAGGGGCACGGCGGTGGTCATGGTCATGTCGAACATGAGCACCTCCACAGTGAAAAGCACGCCCGCCAAGGGGGCCTTGAAGATGCCAGCAATGGCACCCGCTGCGCCGCATCCCAACAGCAGTTTCACGCCACGGTGGCTGACGTGGAAAAAGCGTCCCACGTTGGAGCCGATGGCACTGCCCGTGGAGGCGATGGGGGCCTCCAATCCCACGCTGCCGCCAAAGGCCACGGTAAGTGTGGATGCCACAAGCGACGAGTACATGTTCCGTGGCGGGAGGGAACCTTTATAGCGCGATATGGAAAGCAACACGCTGGGTATCCCGTGCCCTATGTCGCCCTTGATGATGTATCTGACAAACAGCACAGTGAGCAGGATGCCCACCAAGGGTGCGAAGAGGATGAGCATGTTGCCGCCTCCGGTGGCAAAGTGGGCCCCTCCAATGTCCATGACAAACTTGCCGGACAGGTGGACCACCGTTTTCAGCAACACGGCCGCCAGTCCGCTCAGCACTCCCACCACCACACTGAGCATCAACAGGTAGTTCTGCTCCGAGATGTGGTGCAAACGCCAAGTATAAAGCTTCTTATATATAGAAACGAGTCTTGTCATGACGAAAAACAATTTGCAAAAGTACAAAAAAAACGTCATTCAGCCAAACACAAAAAATGCCAAAGTTGTCAATCATTCTCGTAATCCACACAATAATTGTTGAATCGGGGCGTTAAAGAAATGCAGATTATATTTCTTAACATTGTTTTTTATCAACCGAAACATACAAACCCTTTCGCAGTAGTCATGAAACAACATCCCACCCACCGCTCCGCAGTCCTCCTCCCTGCCGCCATGATCATGGTGCTTGCAGCAACGCTCTTTGCCTCGTGCGTCTCCATGAGGGAGTACGAGTCGCTCCAATCCCAATACAGCCAAGCCGTCAAAGGCTGGAACCTCTCCAAACAGGAACTCCAGGAGCTGCGCGAAGAGAACGCCGAACTGGTGCGTCAAGGCCAGGCCATGACCGTCTCGCTGAGCGACATGGCTGCTGCCCGACAGGAATGTGAGGCCACCGTGGCCTCCATCAACCGCTCCTACGCCGCGCTGCAACTGCGCTACGACACCACCGTCGAGAACTACATGCAGCAACTCACAGGCAAGAGTCGCGACCTCTCCAAAGTGAACAAGCTCCTCGACCAGCGCACCCGCGAACTGGGCGAGAAGGAGAAAGCCTTCTCGGTAAGAGAGCAGAAACTCCTTGCACAGCAACGCGACCTCGAAAGACGCCAACGCGAGCTGGAGCAGAGCACCTCCAACGCCACCCAAGCCCTCCAGGCCAAGGAGCAGGAATTGGAGAGCCTGCGCAGTGCCGTGGCCAAGGCTCTGGTGGGCTTTGCCGACAAGGGGCTCCAGGTAGAGACCAAGAACGGCAAAGTGTACGTCTCCATGGAGGACAAACTGCTCTTTGCACCCGGCAGTTGGACGGTCTCCGCCAAAGGTGTCGAGGCCATCAAACGCCTTGCCAAAGAGCTGGAGGTACACACCGACCTCAACATCATGGTCGAGGGCCACACGGACAACGATGCCTACCGCGGCTCGACCGCCGTCAAGGACAACTGGGACCTCAGCGTCATGCGGGCCACTGCCATCGTCAAGCTCCTCCTCAAGGAGGGGAAGGCCATCAACCCCAGCCGTGTCGAGGCCGCTGGCCACGGCGAGTATGCACCCAAAAAGCCCAACACCTCTGCCGCCAACAAGGCCGTGAACCGCCGCACCGAAATCATCCTCACACCGCATTTAGAGGACATCATCCAGATAATTACTCCTTGATTATAGTTTTTTTTCATTCACGGACCCACCCATCAACAAGTCCGCTATTGATTGATAGCCCATCAATTAGCCGACCAAAGCACTCACCCTGCTGCCCATTCTGAAAAAAAAATTTTCATCAAGCTGTAGTATTTTGCCCTCTCGCGCGTTTATGAGGCAAATGACACGGAAGGAATACAACAACGGTGTGAAGCTCTGGGCCGACGACGTGTACCGCTATGCGGCACACTGCTGCGGCGACCCCGAGACTGCCAAGGACGGTGTACAGGAGGCTTTTGCAGCCCTCTGGGAGCACCGCGACCAGGTGAACACCGACAAGGGCAAGGCCTTTCTGATGAGCGTGGTGCACAACTGGGCCATGAGCCTTCACCGCCATGCAAAGGTATACCAAGAGAACGCCTACAACCTGATGGGTGAGACCGTCGCCCTGCCGGACACCTCCTTCGACCTGCGCGAAGCCCTGCAAACCGCCGCCGCACAGCTGCCGGAAATCCAGCGCTCCGCCTTGATGCTGAAGGATGTCGAAGGCTTCTCCTGCCGCGAGATCGGCGAGATTCTTCACCTGTCCGAAAGCCAAGTGTCCGTCTACCTGTTCCGTGCCCGTGTAACAATGAAGAAATCATTAATTGCTTTAGGCTATGACAATAACAAGTGACAATTACGAATCCTGGTTCTATCGCTACAGCGAGGGGGAACTGAACGCGGAGCAGCGTGCCGCCGTGGAGGCCTTTGCCGCCCAGCACCCCGACCTTGCCGAGGAGCTGAAGCTCTACGACCCAAGCCTCAAGCTCCAACCCTCCGCCCCGATGGCCTACGCAGACAAGGAGAGCCTACTGCACCGCCCTCCCGCCGTCGTGCCCCTTTGGCGTTGGGCGGCAGCAGCCTGTGCCGTGGGCGTGATGCTGGCCGGTGTGTGGTTCTTCACCCCGAGTGGCGAACCCGACAGCCCCTTGGTAGCCGAGACGCACTTCCAGCAGCACCTTTCCCCTCAGGGCGGCGAGCCCTCGCCGACAACCGGGGGCGCTCCCACTGCCGACCAGGCCACCCACTCACCCACCCTCACACCCAAACAGGCTCCCCTGCCCGCCCAAACGGCAGTCCGTCACCGCAGCCCCAAACGCGCCAGCACTGCAGTCCGCAAACAGCCTCAGCCCACCTCCGACAACGCTTCCCTACCCACCGAAGCCGCACTACCCCTGCCCGAGACGCCCACGGTCGAAGCCCTTGCAGATGCCGAACCCGTTGTCATCGTCCATAACGAAGTATATGTCGTGGCCAGCACCGAGCCCGAAATTGTGCAGGAGGAGACCTTCACCGACCAACCCGAAGGGGCCATAGAGAGCCTCCGCGCCTTTGGCCGTGGCCTCACCGCACGCCTCAGGGCCGGAACACTGCGTGCCGAAGGCAACGCTCGCGTGGCCTTGGCCTCTCTCTAACAACCCATCGAGAATTAAACAATATCAATCCAGAGAATAATAACAACAAAAATAAATCCTTTTATCATGAACAGCAGACTTTTCACATTAGCATTGTTGTTCTGCGGCAGCCTCGGGCTGAGCACCTATGCAACCCCCCTCTGCATGCCCGGCGACCATCAGGACGACACCACACGCCGCAGCGCCACCACCCAGCAGCAAACCCCTCGCAACAAATCCTCGCACCGCTTGTTGCCCCACCTCCCCCACATCGCCTCACCCGTGGGAACCGACAGCGACGACACCCTCAACACCTACCGCGTCACATTCCCCGACCCCATCAACGAGATTGTTCTGGAAGACTTCTGCAACCTCATTGTTGTTCCGGACAGCACGAACTACCTCACCAGTGGCAAGCCCTCCAAAAAAGGCAACAGCTTCAGGGCTTTCAGCTACCGATTGACCCCACGTGGAGTGCTGAAGATTGAGGGGCAAGCCCAATCCAAGCAACTGGAGCTACACCTGAACATCGGCAACGGGCTGACCATCGAAACCAACGACTTCTCCAACGCCCATGTCTACATCGACCAACCCCTCGCCCTGCTCAGCCTCAAAGCCAACGATTACAGCAACATCTTCGTGATGACCAACAACGACAGCATCCGTGCCACCACCATCAGCATTGTCACCAACGATTTTTCCAACGCCTACGTCAAGAGCCCTGTAGCCACCGCCACCCTAAAGGTGAAGTCCAACGACTTCTCCAATGTCCACCTGCCCGACGGCAACGCCCTGATGGTTTTCAGAGAGCAGAACGAAGAGAGCTCCATCAATGACGGCAACCTGCGCAGCGGCACCACCTTCTTGGACTATGACGAAGCCATGGAAGAGGAGCTTCCCAGCAGCAAGCCCGCCCCCACAAAACCCTCCCTATTCTATGAGGGGGGATGGGAATTCGACTTCGGTTGGGCTTTCACCAACTGGGGCCGGGATCCTTGGAGCGGGCTCAACTCTGTGAGCGGGAGCAGTGCTCTGGGCACCACCTTCTCCTCCTACCAGCTTGAGCTGGTCTACCATCCCCTCTGCACCAAACACTTCAAATTCGGCATCGGTCTGGGCTACGGCTCCAATGTCTATCGCTTCAGCGCTCCCTACGTCACCCTCGCCACCCCGCTGGACGAGAGCCCTGCCAGCTTTGCCGCCATCGACCGCACCGACTGCCATTGGGCCTCGCGCATGGTGGCACGCTATGTCACCCTGCCAATCTCCATCATCTGGACCCCCAAAGCCTACAGCGACTTCAGCATCGGCCTGGCAGCCATTCCCGGTGTGAATTACACCAGCGGCAACACTGGCTTGAAACACAAGGGCGAGAGCCCCTCCATCCGCGGCACGACCACGGATGTGGAAAACCTCTCGACCGTGATGAACCCGCTGCAACTCGACGCCCGACTCACACTGAACTACAGCCATCTATCCATTTTCATCCAGATGGCCACCCTGCCCGTAATGAAGAACTTCAACGAGGAGCTGTACCCCATCAAGCTGGGCTTCATCCTCCGACTTTTCAGTGACTGAAGAAGAGTTGAAGTGTGAAAAGTGCAAAGTGAAACCACCTTCCTCCTTTCACCTCTCATCTTTCAATCGTCACGTTATCATTAGTTTTTTTAAACCTCTACTCTTTTCTGCCGCCGTCTACTTCTGCCTTGCTGTGGACGGCGGCTTTTTTTGCTGCTGGCCAAGGGCAGGTCCACTCCCTATTGTTCAGTCGGACCTCACTTCAAGGATCATTTGTCCAATGAAAGAGGAAGAAATGAGGAACAAATATTAGAGAACTGACCTAAAACGAGCGAAGGAAGAG
>JAEEGL015496250.1_pt1 | contig 16588 bp, 9 predicted proteins | sample 9134231 | NCBI WGS metagenome assembly JAEEGL01 (sample SAMN16246548, study PRJNA631951) | gut metagenome | biome: gut microbiome; feature: rumen; material: fiber-attached | host: Bos | place: Iran: Karaj | collected 2018-10 | reverse complement strand
TGATTATGCAGAAAGGACATCTTCTATTCCTGAACATAGCGCCATTCTCTTATGGTGGAGAAAAGGAACTGGCGCAGCAGATGGTGGAATACACGCGCCTTACGGGGAACCGCATTGTACTGTATTCACTCTCGATGCATCCAGAAGGTCTCCCTGCATCTGAAAAAGCAGAAAAATACATCGCCTCATACAGGCGCCTCAAGGCAGAACTGGAGGGGACAGACGTGATGCTGGGAGTGCTTCTGCAAAGCATCCTAGGTCACTGGCCCCGCACTGACAAGAACGAGGAGAATTGGACACGCACCATCAACATCGACGGGCAGGCTGTGCGATACTGTCCCTTTGACCAACAATTCAAAGAATACATAAGAAATGTGGTTACATCACTGGCGAAGGAAAGGCCTTGCCTATTTCTCACAGATGACGACATAAGGGCTTTCTCTCACCGTCCTGAATGCTTCTGCCCCCTGCACACAGCCGAATTCAACCGCCGCCTCAAGACGGACTTCACGCCAGACCAACTGCGTGAAAAGGTGTCTTCCTCCATGCCAGGCCAGGCAATATACGACACATTCCAGCAGTTGCAGAGGGACACCGTAAATGGGCTTCTGCGCTTCATCAGGGAATGCATAGACAGCGTGGATCCTGATATTCCTGCAGGCACCTGCTGCGCTGGTGAGGAACTGCGCTTCTGCGGCGAGGCCGCAAAATGCATCGCAGGAAAGCACACGCCATTTTTCAGGATGGCGAATGCCGCATATCTGGAAGGCAGCCCCAAGTCCTTCCCTGCCACAATATTGGTGACACAGCAACAACGCCAGGCGCACGCCGACATTCCAATCGTACTGGACGAGGCGGACACATTCCCCCACCATCTCTACAGCCGTTCCTCCACTAGTTTCCATGCAAAACTGTGCAGCAGCATCATGAACGGTCTCAATGGTGCCAAACTATGGTTCGTCAACGCCAGCAAATTGGGCAAGCCCATCTCAAAAAACTACGTTGACATACTGGCCAGGAACAAGGGATATTACCGCACATTGGCTGAAGAGGCGGCGAATACCGTCATGGATGGCATTGCCATCCCGCTTCACAGCAACTTCCCGCAATGGCATCTTGCAAAAAACACACGGGAGGCTTTTCTAGAGAATGACAACTGGGGAGAAAAGGTCTTGGGCCTTTTCGGCATTCCATTCCAATGCTCCTACCCTGGCAAATACAGTGGCATCCACGCCATTGCTGGACGCGCAACCGTGCAGCGCCTCACCGATGATGAACTGCGCATTCTGCTTGCAGGAAAACTGCTGGTGGATGGCGCCGCCGCCATTGAATTATCCAAACGCGGCTATGGAGACTTCATCGGCCTTGACGCGACGGATGAGCAATTTCTCTTCAACAGGGAATATGTCTGCGGAAGCGGGCAATTTCTCCCTGTGACCGTAAAGGGGACACCACATTTCAAAACAAAGTCATCTTCTGCGAAAGTGCTATCCATGCTTGGATACGAGGCATACAATCAGTCAGGCAAACGGGAGGATGTGGCGCCAGGCACCGTCCTCTTCAAGAACAGTCTGGGCGGCATGATACTCACGACCAGTTACCATACAAATTACAGTTTCTCACAACTCAATCCCAAAAGAAAGGACTGGCTGGCATCATTGCTGCATCAACTAAATGGCTCCATAATCCCAGGAATTGCCCTTAATGAACAGGATATCTGTGCACTGCGTCGCAAAGGCAACAACTATGACCTGCTCATGTTGTTCAACCTCAATTACGATGCACTAGAGAGGCTTGATCTCACGGCGCATGCCCGCCCCAGCCAAGTGCTGCAACTGACACCAGAGGGCATCTGGCAGGACATGCCATTCTCATACGAGGCCAATATACTCTCCATCAGCACAACGCTGCACTGCTACGAGGCCCTGACATTGAAAATCATGTGGTAAAAACGCCGTCTTTCCTATTCCTGTCTACAATAGAAACTCTGCGGAATCTATGTTTTTAAAGGACTTTCCGCAGAGTTTAACAAGACATTTCACCTTGGACATATATAAATAACAACTCTTAAGTACTGGCGCCTCATTTAAACTTTGCCCTTATGAAGGCAAAACTGTATGCTGCCAAATGCTCAAGTTGTATTGTTCTGCCGTCTAAGATTCGGGCATTGCAATTAAGGCATTCTATTTCCACGACATCCCTGTCAAGATGCAGGACAGTATCATTGACTTCATCGGCAAAGCAATTCCACATACCTATGCTTCTGTGCATTCCGTCATCCTTGCAAATGACATACAAGTCAGGATTGCCAAAAGAGTAAACTGGTAGTTCCGCATTGTTCTGTGTGCAAAAATCCACAATCGTCTTGGGAAACCTATAGTTTCTCCAGAAATCACCGACGCATATTCCAGAGTGGAAATTGAAGACCAAGAATGCCTGGCCAGCCTGGTTCTTGTATGAAAAACTTGCGACGCAGCCATCTTCAAATGTGCTGCATATTCCGGCCTTCTTGGAAACTTCTATTTTGACAGAAGAGGCCTTTTTGTTAATCAAAGCAACCCTCTCTCCATCAGTGAAGAGCATTTTATTCGGTTTGAAAAACTCGCCGAAACTTGAAATGCCAACGTCAATTTCCTTTTCCGCAAGGATTTTTGCGGCTGCAATGTCAAGAATCATAGGCTTGGAAAACGCCTCTTCAGGCAAATTACGTGCACTTTCCCAAAAGACAATGCCAACATTGCCCACTCCCGAGTAAACAGTTGGAATTGAATTGCAGGCTAGGGCTTCCGCCGCTTGGGAGTAACTCGCCTTCTTGTTGATGAAATATGGTTCAACTGGCAACCCTGTAAAATCAGTGTCCTTGAGTTTGCACGAGTTGAAATACACTCGTATTCCCCTGCCCTCGGCATTGCCGAACCACTGGCCTATCTTCTCGTAAACTGGCAGATTCCTGACATGGCGCTCCAGATAACCACGCTCATAATCAGCAGATGATGTGTAGTCGAACATATATTTCATCATGCCGTCAAAGCCACCAGATGCCATCAATGCCGTACTGAATATTTCCAGATACGAGGCAGGTGACTTGTAGCGCGGACGCGGATAAACATCGCCTTCAGCCCATATCTCGATGTTCTTATTGGCATTTTGCGATTGCTGCCAGCGTTCATATTCCACAATTTCTTCAAGATATGGCCTGTCACGCCAAGAAGCCGCCCAGTATGGTGCCCCAATCTGGCGGAGGAATGGCCTGGTCTTGCCTGCAAGCAGCGTTGCCAGTTCGCCAGGCGCCACGCCATCGGCGTCGTATGAATTCAAGCAGAGACACAATCCCATGCGTATATTCGGATTGACGCTGTCAAGCGCCTGTCGCATTGCAATCGCATGCTCTCTAAGGCTGTCGCCCCAGGACTTGATAAGCGCATTGCGCAATTTGTTCGGTCCCCCGCCAAACGCCCTTTGGAAAAGCCCCTCCTCCAAAACCCGCTCGCCTAACTCTTTTGATACCCGCTCAAGGTGATGCTTGCAAATGCATCCCGTACCTGAATGATAGAGACTGAAGTCATCATCAAACATTATCAAATCCGGTTCCATGGCAGCAATAGCCCTGATTGCATCCTGCATAAATGCCCTGAAATCCATGTCGAGCGGGCATATTTCCGCCGGACTGGTTCCCTCGAAACTATGGATATGCGTGAATGTTTTATTCCCTTGAACCTGGAATGCCCAGAACCAGACTCCAGTTTCAATGCCATTGCCCTTGAAGAATGCAATGTAATCTTTAAGTTTGGAGAAAACCTTCGCCTGTGTTTCCTTGTCATTGTATATGCCTGTTGCTAGCCATACACGGCTTGCCTTCGCAAGACGCAGGTCCTCGAGTATGCGTTGCAAGTCCGAGGTTTGCGAAGATAACACGACGGGTATTGCAAATCTGCAATTCATAGCATTTTGCCTCTCTTTGTTTTCAATTCTTCCTGGCTTTGCCTGTCCCTGTTCAACCGCACCTAATGCAAATGTGCCAGGAAGCCCCAAAAGCAAGGCATAAAATAGAATGAAACATGCTTTGTTAAGTTTTTTATAGCACATCCTTAAAGTCAAATTCGAGAGTTGTATTATGCCTTGATTTACCAAGTTCAGTACTTTGCCAAAATGTCGGCAGCATTTGTGTCGGGCTTCACCTTGGGCATGACCTCAAGTATTGTGCCATCCTCGCCAATTATGAAAGTGGTGCGCACCACGCCCATGGAGGGCTTGCCATACAGTTTCTTCTCCTGCCATACACCATAAGCCTGTATTGCCTTCAATTCAGGGTCTGACAGCAGTATGAACGGCAGATTGAACTTTTCGGCGAACTTGGCGTGTGAAGCCACGCTGTCCTTGCTTATGCCAATCACCACCATGCCGCGCTTCTCGAATTCGGCAAAGTTCTCCGCGAACGCCACCGCCTGGCGCGAGCAGCCTGGCGTGTTGTCCTTTGGATAAAAATACAGCACAACCTTGCGCCCTCTGAAACTGGAGAGCGTGAACTCCTTTCCGTCCTTGTCCTGCAAAGTAAAATCTGGTGCAATATCGCCCTTTTTCATAAATCTACTCCTTAGCCTTTTATCTCTGTTATTCTTGGATTTACATTGGCAAGTTGGTCAATGTTCACATTGAAAGTCACCATCCTGCCTTCGGCCTGATGCTTGTGCTTGAAGTCAATGAAGTCCTTCGCGGGGAAGCGCAGCGTGGCGAATTCTGGTGGCAGGCTATGCTCGTTATATACCCACATCCTGTTGTCCACAGTAATCCACCTGTGGTCCTGCATCTCAAGTTCCTTCGGCGCGAATGCCTGGTCCAGTTCCACAGTCTCGCCAGCGTAGTAATCCTGCCATGTGGAATACAAATGTGAGCGCCCAACACCCGCGCTGAACGTCACGGCGCATTCCTTGTTGCCGCGCTTTGCCGCCATGTTCAGTTCCTCCCAGGGAAATTGCCAATCCTGCATGTCGCAATTGATGGTTTGCCTGGGCCCCTTAGGGTCAATGGAATAGCCACTGTCAAACCACCAAGCGGAGAGGCCCTTGCCATAGCGCTCGGCAGTAAAGGACACAATGTCCAGTATGTTCTTGGCGAACTTGTCCAGTCCGCCGTTTTTGCCGCCTGAGTATCCGCTTATCTTCTCCCATTCGGGATCATCGCCCATATTGCAGGAATGATTGTAATATGCAATGAATCTGATGTCACGGGACGCAAGTTCCTCTATAATCTCGCCAATCAAGTCCCTTTTCGTGGTACGCCCAGACAGCAGATTTTCCAACACCTTGTTTGGGAATGCCAAATACTGCTTCGCATGCGTCAAGGTGAAAATGCAGTGCTTTGCATCCACGGAAGAAAGTGCATCTGCCAGTTTCTGCACATCAAAGCGTCGCACCGCCTCATCGTATGGCAAATTCTCGCCATTCTGGCACATTGTTCCTGTCGTCCAATGGAAACTCAGCCCAAAACTCCCCACCATCCAACTTGTATCAGCTCTTTTGTACATAATTACCTCTGCGTCTCTGCGCCTCTGCGTTAAAAAAAAGTGCCTCTGCGTTATTGTAGCCATTTGCGGGCGGGAACATCAAGTCCGCGCCCCTCCATGAAGTTATAGACTGCCTTTTCCAAGCATGATCCAATCCGTCCCCAGTCTGGTGCGCCTTCCTCAATGTAGCCTATTTCGTTTCTGGCGAAAAGCCTGCCGCCCTGCCCTGCCTTGTCTTCCGCAAGCCTGATGCCGAATTGCTCTGGATTGCGGGCGATTGCGCTATGGGCGGTCAATGCGAAGCGATGCCAGAACGCCGATTGCAGAATGCCAGTGGCGAAGCAGTGGCGCACATAGTCCAGCGCCTGTATAACTTCCTGACGCGTCTCCGTGGGGAAGCCATACATGAGATATGCGTGCACCATAATGCCCGCGTCGCGGAAGTTTTGCATCACCTGTTCCGCGCCTTCCGTGGTGATGCCTTTGTTCATCAATTTCAGCAGGCGATTATGTCCACATTCCAGCCCGCCAGTCACAGCCACGCATCCAGCGTCCGCCATCAACGAAGCAAGTTCTGGCGTGAATGCCTTGTCAAAACGAATATTCCCCCACCAGGTGACGCATATATTTCGCCGCAATATCTCTTGGCAAAGGCCACGCACCACAGCGGGCGCAATTGCTTCGTCCACAAAATGGAAGCCAGACAAACCAGTCTCCGCAATCACACGCTCCATCTCATCGGCGATTTTTTCTGGAGGCGCAGGCACATAGCGGCAGATGTAGTCCAGTGCCAAATCGCAGAAGGCGCATTTGTGCCAGTAACAGCCCCTGGCAAGTTGCATCTTTGCCCAGCGGCCATCAGTCCATATCCTGTGCATTGGATTAGGCACCTCGGTCACAGGAAAATAATCATTCAGTTGCAAATCAGTATAGTCAGGCACCAGCACCTCTGGCTCTGGTGGATTGTCGTCCTTGCCAGTGAAGAGCCTGTACAAGGGCACAAACCCCTCGTCGTATGAAATCTCGTCGATGTAATTGTAGATGCGCTGGTCATTGACCTGGCGCAACTCGGAGTTCACATAGCCACCACCAATAGCAACCTTGGCATTGGAAATACGCTTGATCTGACGCGCAATGCGGAATGCGCCATACAAAGTGCCAGGAAACGGAATCGTAATCGCCACCCAGTCAGGCTGCCATTCGTCCAGCATCTCTTTGGTCATTTCATCCAGAAACTCATCAAACAAAGAAGACTTGTTCTGCTCCAGTCTGTCCAGTATGGGATCGAAGGTGGGTAGTGAGACGGAAAGTTTCTCTGCATATTTGCCCAACTGGAACGCAGGTTCAATGCTGCGTGATATGAAGGTGGAAACATCATCAAGATACAGAGAGGCAAGGTATTTCGCCTTGTCCAGCGTGCCAAGTTTTCCAAAGAAGAAGTCCAGGTTCTCATTCTCGGCATCCTCGCCCATTCCATCTGGGTCAAGCGCCGCGAAATAGGGACCTTCAGGCAGATATGTCCTAGCTGCTATGCGCCATTCCAGAAAAGGCTCCTTCCCCTGCAAAAACGCAATGACATGGGGAATCGTGCGCTTGTAGTCCTCCAGGCTGTCCACAAAAAAAGCCAATGCCTCATCCGCCGTGGCCCTTGCCTTCACTGCATTGCCAGCCGCCTCCAGCACGTCAGGTGACAGCATGCGCAGAAGCATGCGTATGGAAAAGTCATACTGCTTGACCTGAAAACCCTGCTTTCTAAACCAACCGCTCAATACAGGCATGGCCGGATACGGTGTATTCGGCTGCAAAAGCGGCGGTGTTATGAAGGCTAGTCTCATTTGTAGTGGACTGTGGACTGTGGACTGTGGATAGTGGATAGTGGATAGTGGACAGTGGACAGTGGACAGTGGATAGTGGACAGTGGATAGTGGACAGTGAACAGTGAATAGTGGACAGTCAATAAATCGCAAACATCAGCACTGTTCACTGTTCACTGTTCACTGTCCACTATTCACTGTCCACTGTCCACTGTCCACTAATCACTGTCCACTGGCTTTTTGGCATTTTCAATTGCAAAGGAGCGCACCATGAGCGTCTGGTTGCGTTCCATGCGACGTATTCTTGCGGTGAATGCTAATGCGGTTATGTAGAACAGCATGATCAGCATGTACAAAAGCAAGTCAGTGCCACGTCCTACACCCACCAGCGATGCCAGTCGAGTACTGAGGTCAGGCATCAGTACAAACACGGCGCCAACTAGGAACTGTACCCCAAAGAACAAACGGCTCAATAGCCTGTTGCGGAGCACAAGTATGGACAAAAGCAGCGAGAACGCCAGCAGAAGCAATATGAAGATTTGAATCGGAAGCATCTTGGCACCTCAGAATATCTTGCTGATGATCAGGTCAATCAGTATATTAAGGGAATTATACCAGCGCTGGCCCTTTGCCTTGGAATATGCAGTGTAGTCTATGCTGACTGGAAGTTCCTTCACACGCAACTTGTTCTTGCGTATCTGCGCCATGATTTCCGTTGCGTGTGCCATCCTGTTCTCTGTAAGTTCAATACAATCCAGCGCCTTCTTCCCCAGGGCGCGGTAGCCATTGTGTGCATCGCTAAGCCACAGTCCCGTAAAAACATAGTTCACCAGGCGCGCGGCACGCAGCAGCATTCTCTTACCGAATGGTACCGCATTGGTGTCCTCGTTGCGGAGAAAGCGTGAGCCAATGACGATATCGCAGTCCTGCAACGCATCCAGAAAACGTTGCACATCCTGTGGCCTGTGCTGCCCGTCCGCATCAAAATGCACGACAGCATCTGCGCCTAGTTTCTTGGCGTAGTCCATGCCCGTCTGCAATGCAGCGCCCTGCCCCAGATTTATGCAGTGCCTCAGATAATGCACGGGTAAGTCCTCAATAAGCGGATATATGGGTGAAGACGAGCCGTCATCCACCACAATCACGCCACACACATCCAATGCCAGGAGTTCCTTAATAGTCTTCCGCAGGACTTCTCCCTCATTGTAGCAAGGTATGATTGCAAATGCCGTTTTCTGCATAGTGGTAAACACGCCGTTAAGTAAAAAAAGCCCCCGCCAGGAGTGGAAAAGGGGGGGGGGGGATCACCTGCCGGGAGCCAAAAACTTTCAAAAAACAGGAAGAATATAAAATCATTTTTACTATATGCAAATCGTTATCTGCCATAAAGTTCGTGATGCGTTAAACTGGAGTAATCAGTCACTCACCCACATTGTTGATGTCCATATACTCGGCACAATGGCCGCACAAAAAAAACATAATTGCCTATTGCAATGCCTCCAAATCTTTGTTACAATTGACAATAGACCGAATTTACAAATAGTTATATATAACACAAGAAAAAATTGGAGACACAGATGAAAAAGACCTTTACTTTGATTGAATTGCTCGTCGTAATCGCAATCATCGCAATTTTAGCGGCCATGCTGCTGCCTGCGTTAGCAAAGGCACGTGAAAAGGCCAGAAGCATTTCCTGCGTCAACAATGAGAAGGGCTTGGGAATGTGCCATAACCTTTATGCTGGCGACTTTGGCGGCTATGGCTTTGTCCTGTTCGGCGAAAACACTGGACAGAACAACTGGTGCCGCAATGCATTGATCCAGCTGCTTGCGGAGGGCGCGTACATGGAACGCTTTGACTATACTGACTTCTCCACGAACAAGGCAGGGCATTATCCGCCGAATCAGCTGCATTGCCCGTCAAGGCCGGACCCCAGCCACATCTCATTCCCATCTGACTATGGCACAAACCTTCATCTTGCCCCATACGGCTCCAAGGCACCGTGGACACGCTGCGTGCCATATAACCAGACATCCAACAAGTATTATCCTGGCTGCATGCATTTCCTGCTGGAGAGCATGCCCAGCCCTTCCGATGTGGTGTACTGGGCGGAGACCTCACGCTCCGGCGCGATGAAGTTTGCATACGGCAGCGTGAACAACTGGGATTTCCATCTGTCGCTTCTCAACAGCAGCAGTCAAAACGCCAATGTATATAGGGCGCTTCCTGCTCATGGCGACTGCGACAATGCCTGCTTTGCGGACGGGCATGTAGAATCCATGCTTGAAATTGCCCTGAAGGCGCAGGTGAACAAGCACACCTACTACAACTGGATTTTGGAAAAATAACATCAGGCAAGGGGAATGTACATGAAGAGCAAAGTCACAACTCTGTTTTGCCTGTTCCTCATGGCAGGCACTATTTTCAGCCAGGAATACATAGTGCGCAAGTTGGAGGAAAAGTGCGCCGCCAAGGACTTGACCTTCCTGGTTACATTTGACACCAGGACCGTGAATGCCGATTTTGCCAAAGGTGACAAGTACGCAATCGGCGACATAAAAAATGCAAACCTGGGTTTGCGCGGCATAGTCGGTTTTGATGGGCAGCAGGCATTCCAGCCTGAAGCAGGAGAATTGCTTCGCTACCCCGTGGAAGGCAATGCGGATCCACACAAGGGCACTCTCATCATGTGGGCGGCTGGCATGGATTACGCCCCCATGGACAAGGCGACTGAAGGCAAGAACAGGGGCAATATCGCACTGGCGCACCTCATGTTCGACAATGCTGGCAGAAATGTCTACTACCAGTTCTACATGTACGAGGACAAGATCTACTTCGAATGGTGGAGCAGCGTGCCCCCACACGGTTTCAGCCAACTGGCGCGTACCACTGCGGACTGCAAGGGCTTCCGCAAGGGCAAGTGGTTCCAGGTTGCCGCCACCTGGGATGACAAGACTGTATGCCTCTATGTGAACGGCAAGAAGATAAGCGAAGTGGCGCATCCTCAAAAGGTAGAGAAAACCTACGACATCAAGGCAGAGAACAATGCAAAATCCTTCATTGGCGTCAAGAGTCCATTCTGGGGCGATGAGCACAAATGGGCCACGGCGGTTGATGACTTTGCAATCTATTCCAGGCCATTGACCGCACTGGAAATAGAGAACCAGTACCTTGCGTTGCTTAAAGACAAGTCTGGCGTTGAAATTAGGGAGTATTCATTGGAACTCAACGGCGTCTGCACTGGAAAGTATGACAAGATCGAGCGCCTGGAAGTGGAGTTTGACTTTGCCGCCCTGAATGAGAAACTTGCAGAAAAGTTGAAGAAAGGCGAACTTGAAGTCAAGTACGAGGTGGTTGCTCCAAATGGAAAGAAGCAGAATGGAACATGGACATTCAAGGAAGGCGGGGATATGTGCCGCATTCTGGATGGCATCAACCAGGTGGGCGAATACACGGTCAACACCTCCATCGGCGAAAGCAAGGTATCCGCAAAGACCTACAGGCCAGACTATTCATGGATAGGAAATGGATTTGGCGATGATGACGCGGTGCCGCCAATGTGGAAGGACTTCGCTGTCAAGGGACGCACGGTGACTCTTTGGAACCGCCAGTATTTCTTTGGAGACGGGCCGCTTCCCGAAAAGATAACCTGCTTCGGCGATAGGCAACTTCTAGCCAAAGCACCAAAATTGCTCATTGATGGCAAGGAACCAAAATGGAAGAAGGGCAAGGTCGAAAAGAAGGTGCGTTATGTTGTATTCCATGGAACTGGCACCATCGGCAAGGCCAAAATCTCATACGCCACTAAGGTGGAGTATGACGGCATGATAAAGTTCGACTGGACAATTGACGGCTCGCCTGAAATCTCCTCAATGAATCTGGAATGGCAGATGGCACCCGAAAATCATCAGTTCCTCATGAGGCCAATTTTGGATGAGGAAAAAGAGCAGAAACGGGCCTTCCCCTATCCCAAGATGGGTGGAAGCGCCGCCGCGAAGATGCTGTGGTTTGTCTCAGAGAAGAAGGGCGGCGTCGCGTACACAATGGAAAGCGACGCCAACTGGCGCTATGACGCAGATAAGCCTGTGTTCTTTGCGGACAAGGGGACTGGCGAATGCCGTGTGGAGATGATTAACCAGAAGACGCAGATGCCCAAGGGCACGGACTATTCGGCTCTGTTCATTGCAACTCCTGTTCGTCCCCTTCCTGAGGAGAATAGGCTGGTCAGACTGGATGGTGGCAAGTATGGTCTTATCGGTTCCAAGAAGGATTGGCAGGGCGCCTGCCAGCACATGCCTGGCGAGGAACCTAACTTCACTCTTGTTTACAGAAACAAGGCAGAACACAGTGTTTCCATATATGGAGCAACTGGCTCATTGACGTCAAATGACCCAGAGGCGGCCTACATACGCAAATATGTTGAGGTGCCTGGCGAATACAAGTACATAATGAACAAATGCAAGCCTCTTGGAAATGGCGAATACAAGACCACGTTCGGCACATCGCAGCCCTTCTGCGAATCCTGCTGCATTGGTGATTACCTGCTCTACAGCCAGCATAAACTCTACACCCATCCCCTTGCAAGCAAGTTCTGGCAGGTGTATTACGACCTGGCGGGAGACGGAATGTGCGGCAATAGGCTTCATGGCTGCTGCTTTGAGGACAAGTTCGGCAGGACCATCAGAAAGTTCAGCGTGCTCAATTCCCGTGAAATCATGCGGCGCACTTTGGTGTACGCCCACCAGAACGGCAAGACACTCATGGTCCACGCGCAAAGGGACTTCATCCCATTCATGCATGGCATGATTGACTACTGGTACCCAGGCGAACAGCACAATGGCCTGCTGGCCCGCAATCCATACGGCTATGTGGATGAATTGGCGGATGACATTTACCGCTCAGAGTTCAACCGCAATGTACTTGGCGTGGGTGTCATACACCTGCCAGCACTCCTCCAGGCGAAGCGTGAGTATGCCAAGGAGCCGAAGTACACTGAGTCCATGATTGGAATGATGATGGTCCACGATGTGGAGACTTGCAACAGTTGGATTTCATCCTACTCCTTGCTCAAGTGCTGGGACATTCTGGAAAGGTACGGCGTAGGCAAGCCAGAGACGGAGTGCCGCGTCTACTATGAACAGAAGGAAATTCTCAGTTCTGATCCGAATGTCAGGGTTACTTACTACAAGTGCCCAGATGGCAAGTATGTCATAATCCTCCAGAACAAGAATGTCCGCGCGTCTAAGGTGAACATTGACATGAGCGCCGTGAAGAAGGACAGTTTTACCGCCTACAGCGAGTACAATGACAAGGAAGTTCAAGTTGTGGACGGCAAGTTCGAGATATCCGTCCCATCCAGGCGCTTCTGCATAGTGTGCTTCCCGAAGGTAGAGATATATCCGATAAAGAACAGTTGCGACAGGCTGTGGGGCACTTGGCAGTCCAAGGAATTGCGCACTTGGTTCCGCATTTCCAAGGATGGTGTGAACAATTCACCCTGCCTGGAGATGAAGACGGATGACAAGCCCAATGGCTGCTTCACCAGTACTTTCCCAATAAAGCCTGGCCGCACATACACATTGAAGGTCAAGGCGCGCCATACGAAAGAGAATGAGAAGTTCTCATTGGCGCTTCAGGCTACAAAGGACAAGAAACTCAATGGAGCCGACTTGGTGAAGCGTGAATATCCCTCCACTTTGGACTGGAGTGAATTGACGCTCAAGTTCACGCCCAGCAAGGGCAAGTGGAAGGAAGCCAATGGCTTCATGCTGACTATGGCTGGCTCAGGGGCAAATTCCTCCATCTTCTTCGATGACTTCTCCATAGAGGAGAGCCAGGAGTAAAATTATACTCCATTAGGGTAAGAAGTGGACAGTGGACAGTGGACTGTGGGCTGTCCACTGTGAGGTGTCCTTGAACTAGTATCATTAAACTGTTCACAGTCCACTGTCCACTGTCCACTGTTCACACACAAAAGGAGTTTTTATGGGATATTATGAGATTCCGCGCAAGGAGAAGAAAGTTGACTTTTCTGAACTTCCCTTCTTTCCATGCAGACCATTGGACAGGGAACCCACTGAGGATGATTGGCAATCCATGCCAGCCGTGACCAGTTTCTGTTCAAGGGGCTATAGGATTTTGGCCTCGTCATCTGACATTTCTGCTCGGTTTGCCGTGACGCAGGGGCGTTTGTATGTCCGAATCGAATGCAAGACCTATTGCAAGAATGCCATTCCCATGAGGAAGGAATTCAATGGCTGGTGCTTTGACAATTCGGCTGAAATCACATTCGCCAACCAAAACGGCATTTACCAGTTTCAGGTGAATCCCAATGGCGCATTGAGCAAGTTCACAAAGGCCCTGGAAATCCAGGATGTGAAGGTTTCAGGCAAGAACGAACCAGGCGGATGGGTGCTGTACTTCTCTACGCCCACAGAGCCGATTTTCCTAGGCGAAAATGAAGTGGCGTTTCAGGTGACAGTCTATGACATGGACACAGTGCTGGGCGCCGCTTATTATGACTGCTGCACCAAGGAGGGATGCGCAGACCTTCATAACGTGATGGGCTGCCTGAGGATAAGCACCTCCGATGATTTCTCACCTGAATACAGTTCCGCAAACCTGCTTCCGCCAGACATGGAGCGCCTAAAGCTGATGACGCTTAGCGTGCTTAGAAACAGCGGGCTTGAACAACCCAAGTTGGACACGCCCCAGCAGATACAGGGTGCCGCTCACGACGCGGGCATGGCATTGAAGCCCCAGCGCGGCGAGATGCCAGTGGTGGACTTTGCGCAGAAAGGCGGGCAGGTACGCCCCCTGTACGGCGTGAATCTCGGACCAAACATCTCCAACCAAGCCAACAAGGACTACAATCCGTATTACAAGAAACTAGGCGCAAGCAGCATGAGGCCGCATGACGCCATATTGGCCAATCCTGGCACGCGCATCGTGGACACCATTTTCATTTTCCCATTGGAGCATCTGGATCCAAAGGATCCCAAAAACTATTTCTTTGACCAGACGGACTATTATTTCAAGAACACGATGGACCAGGGACCCGAGATTTACTACAGGCTCGGCGTCTCCATCGACCATGCCAAGGTCAAGTTCACAGCCCTTGCTCCTAAGGACTTCAACCATTACGCGGAGGTCTGCGCTGGAATCGTCAGGCATTACAATCATGGCTGGGCAAACGGCCATCACTGGAACATAAAGTACTGGGAATTCTGGAACGAGCCCGAATCGCACATGATGTGGAGCAAGTCTTTGGACGAGTTCTTTGATTTGTTTGTGATAGTCGGAAAGCGCCTTAAGGCGGAATTCCCTGAAATCAAGTTCGGCGGGCCTGGCGCGATGTCCCTGTCAATGCCTTTGTTCCTGCGTCTTGAGAAAAAGTGCAGGGAAAATGGCTTTACGCCTGACTTCATATCATGGCATCAGTATAGTTCGAACATGGAGGGACTTAGATTCCAGCCGTTCACAGCCAGGGCATTCCTGGACAGTCTGGGCTGGACAAATGCGGAGGTGCACCTCACTGAATGGCATTACATCACAAAGGGACCAGGCTCGGACGAGGGCATTGCGGAGATGCAGGGCGTGGATTCCGCAGCATTCACTGCCGGCGTCATCGCTGGTTGGCAGGACACGCCAATGGATTTGTCGCATTTCTACACTGCTGGAAACAGCGGCTATGGTTGCTTCAGCAGATTCGGCAAACCAATGCCGCTTTACTATGGACTTTGTGCCGTAGGCGATTTGCAGTGCAACTACAAGACAAGGATAAAGTGCGAACAAGGTCCAGGTGAAAGCCGTTTCATCGCCGCTGAAGATGACAAAGGCGACTGCCTCCTGCTGTATTCAGTGCTAAAGATGCAGGAGACAACACTGCGCATAAAACTGAATAATCTGCCATCCAACGCCAAAATCAAATCCGTGGAAATCCTGGACGAAGAACACCCCGTGCCGGCCGAAGGCAAATGGCAACTGGATGGTGACTTGCTTGTTATTGACAAGGCACCAGGAAGCGCAGTCATCGCCGTGCGGATGGAGATTTAAAAAGTGCACCACTTCAGGTTGCCTTAGCGGCACGCAAGCATGGAGCAGGACAATAATGCGAGCGCCGAGGCGGCGCTCACATTACTGCCATTGCTATTGCTGTATCATTTCAAAATCGTCGAAATAGGTGATGCAGTTCTTGCCATTTGTGCCCAGCAGCAGAAGCAAACCGTCGCATGTGAGCCATTTGTCCTTTTCAGGAATATTTGCCTTCAGTTCCAGTGTCTGCCATTCGGCGCTGGCCTTGATTTTCTTTGAGATGGGACCTGCAACGACCTTGGCGCCATCCCTGCCCTGCACTGAAATTGAGCAAACATTGCCTTCAGTCACATTCTCCTGCCTGACCTTGACCCTGATTACATAGTTTTCGCCTGGCTTCGCGGGCAGGTGCCTGATAAAGGCGCCGCCTCCAGTAGTGTTTGATTTCAGCATCAGACTGGGTGATTTGTCTATGCCGCCATCCTTGCTTTGGAGGAATTCGGAATCGCATTTGTTGCCGCACCATGCGCCCCATTGCTCGTCCATATTGTCACGTATTGGGTAGTGTGACTGTGGCGGGAAAGCAACGATTCTGAATGAGCGGGAAGGAACCTTGATGCTGAACTTGCCGCCTTTCACCTCAATGGGCTTGCCTTTGTATTCCTCCCTAGCCTCGTAGTCGCCGCCCTTTATGGCGTTCAAGTCAATTTCGCCGCTCTGCGGGCGTATATCCTTGTTCGCTAAGAACAGCACGTACTTTCCGCCTGGACAGGCATAGTATGTAATGCGTATTTCTGGATTGTTGGACTTAATTGTGTCGTGCTCATAGTAGCGGAAGCACTTCGTCTCCTCCTTCTCCACGCCATACAGCCTCATTGCATCCCAGACTTTCTGGAGTGGCTTCGAGGCCGCCCAGTCCTGGCTTGTATCAACATCGTGGCTTTGCAGCATGCAAATCATGGCCTCCGTGTACTTGTAGTTCTCCTTGCGGAAATTCGCCCTGTCCGCCTGTCCCAGGGCTGGCAGGTGTATAACGCCTATGCCCAGCACATCCCTGTTGAATTCCGTGCGGTAAATTATGTCTGGCACCTCATCCACATAGCCGAATGGATTGCGTTGCAGCAGGGAGCCATATTGCTCGCCAGGGAAGAAATAGTCCGCCAATCCAGTCATCATCGGGATGTAGTCCCTCTGCGCATGTATCATGACAGTCTTGCCGTGCTTGTGGGCGTATGAT
>JAEEGL014345598.1_pt1 | contig 16588 bp, 7 predicted proteins | sample 9134231 | NCBI WGS metagenome assembly JAEEGL01 (sample SAMN16246548, study PRJNA631951) | gut metagenome | biome: gut microbiome; feature: rumen; material: fiber-attached | host: Bos | place: Iran: Karaj | collected 2018-10 | reverse complement strand
CGTAGGCTAAGAAATCGAAATCCAGTGCCGCGCTACTGTAGAGGGTGGAGGTCGCCAAGCCGGACTGTTGCAGTACAGGGTCGGTGTAGTAGTTGGTGATGGCCTGCGAGGAGGATCCGGAGCTGTTCGGGCCGGCGGCCACGGTGACCGCGCCGGTGGTCATCACCAGACCTGAGTCGAACGGGAACTGGGTATAGTTGTTCCGTTGGAAAGTGCCGATCTGATTGTAGGTCACGTTGCCCGTTTGGTTGTTGAACTTACCGTTGGTGATTTCCACAGCTTCACCCTGAAGGTGATATTTCAGGATGGTGTCGATATGGGTGCCCTGCAGCGATTGCACGGTCACATTGTTGTTCTGCGCCCACAATGTAACATGAAGGCCCGCAAGCAAAAGTATAATGGAAAGTAGAAATCGTTTCATACCCTGTAATTTAAATGATTTTATCATAACATAAGATTTGGCAAAGATACATTTTTTATACAACAAATCACTTCGGAAATTTTTTTGTTTTTTAAATTTCCCTCTCTATATATATTTAGTCGCGTGAGGTCGCGAAAACATCACATCGGGTGGCGTTTTTTTTTTTGAGGCCTTTTAAAACAAGTAGAGACGATGCGCGCATCGTCTCTACAGAGGGAATTAGTTTCAGGTTTCAGGTAGTCACGTGCTATTGAAACTTGAAACCTGAAACCAATTTAGTTTATCCGCAGTAGAAATATTCCTTCACCATCTTCGCCATCAGCTCAGGATCTTTGGCGATTTCCTTACGGATGGATTTGTCCTTGAAGGATTTGAGTTGTTTGATGATGTCGTCGATCATGGAGCGGTCGAAGACACCGTGCGCTTCGAAGATTTCGCGGTGGTTGCTGAGTTCGTCGGCGGATTCCCAGCAGGAGGCGGGCAATTGGGCGAGTTTCTCGACCAGTGCCTTGTTCTCGGCGCGGTGGATATCGACATCGACGTAGGTGGATTCAGCGAATTCGAGGGCGTTCTCCATTTCGAAGCCGTGGCGGGCGGCGCAGACGAGGCCGGCTAACAGCAGGTAGATGTCGGCGGAGCCGTCCGGGCAGCGGAATTCGACGGTTTGTTTCTGGGAGCGGTCTTTGTTGACGGCCTTCTCCAGCGGGTTGAGTTCGGCCACGATGTCGTTCTTGTGGGTCCAGCCCAGGGGCACGCGCACGAGCACGGAGCGGTTGCGGTCGCCCCAGCATACGGACGTGGGAGCTTCCTGATGGGGCACCAGGCGGAAGTAGGAGGTCGGGTTGGTGTTGCCGAAGGCGGTCAGGGAGCCTGCGCAGGTCATGTAGCCTGCGATGGCTGTCTTGGCGATGGAGTTAAGCTTGCCCTTGGTCACCATCTGGTTCTTGCCCTTGCCATCGACGATGCAGGTGTGGATATGGAGACCGCTGCCGGCCTTGCCGGCGGTGATCTTCGGGGAGAAGGTGACGTCGAAGCCATATTCGTAAGCGAGGTTGCGGATGATCCACTTGGCCAGGATCAGCTGGTCGGCGGCATCTTGAACGTCGGTGACGAGGAATTCGATTTCGTTCTGCTCATAGATTTTGCCATCCATGGTGAAGTTGCCCACTTCGGAGTGGCCGTATTTGATGAGGCCGCCCATCTTGGCAATGTTGAGCATGCATTCAGCACGGAAATGTTCGAACTTGGTGAACGGGGAGGACTCGTGGTAACCTCTTTGGTCGGGGATGGTGAAGAGGTCGTCTTCCTCGCCGATGACGTAATATTCGAGCTCGCCCATGGCCTGGAAGTAGTTGCCGGTCACTTCGGTGAACGACTTGGCAGCCTTGCGCAGGATGTATTCGGGAGAGTTCTCCAGCGGTTTGCCTTCATTGTTGTAATAAGAGCAGAGGAAGGAGAGGGTGGGAATCTCCGTGAACGGGTTGAGGAAAGCGGTGGAGAAGCGCGGGATGACGTAGAGGTCGCTGGAGCCGGCGTGGATGAAAGCCGGGAAGATGTTGGACCCGTCAACGCGTTCGCCGTTGGAGAGGATCTGCTCGAGATAGTCGCGGCTGTGGAGCACGAAGCCGAGGGTCTTGATGCGTCCGTCGCCGGCCACGTAATGGAAGTTCACCATCGGGATGTTGTTCTCCTCCACATACTTGATCATGTCCGCTTTGGTAAATTCCTTGGGACTTTTCTTGAAATAATTCACGAGCGGATTCAGGCTCATGGTAATATTGTCTTTTGCCATAACATTGGATAATTTAAGTTCATAAAATTCGGGGGCAAAGATAGCATTTTTCAATGAACAAAATATGCATTTTATCTTTTTTTTTGGTCATTTGGAGGGATGGAAAAAAATTTTTTTAACTGTTGTGATTTAAAAAAAAAGTATCTTTGCAGCTTGTAAAAGTGGATGTTGAGTTTGAGGAGTGGATGTAGAACAAAAATAAGTCAAACATACTATATAATTCATTATTCATAAAATTCCACAAGTTATGAGAAAAGTTTACATTTTCGAAAGGCTGACCGGACAGGTCAAGCGCTTAGCCGCCTTCATGCTGATCACGCTGTTGGCGGTGGGCAATGTCTTTGCTCAAGAGGTGACGTACGTCTTCTCAGAGCAGGGATATGAGAATGCCCAAGATTTGGTGGCTGCTGATTTCGATAACGTTATCAGTTTCACGCCGGCAAGCAATGGTGCAAGTAATACGCCAAAGTATTACACATCTGGTAATGCGGGTCGTTTTTACGGCCAGAATTCATTTACATTGACCCCTGCTGTGGGTTATGTCATCACAGGAGTTACGTTCAAAGCTCCTACAAGTGCTAACTATTCGCCTGACTTGGTGTATTCCATCGACGGTGATGCGACACCGGTCTCTCTGTCTCCTGTTGCCGAAGGATCAAACAAAGTTTACACAATCAACGATATTCACTCAAATACGAGTGTTTGTGTGACCAATCCGAACAGCAGCGGCCATGTGCGTGTGATTTCCATCACGGTCACTTATTCCGAGAGCAGTGTGGTTGTTGTGCCCGCTCCCACCTTCTCTTTGCCTTCCGGCACTTACTACACCCCGCAGACGGTCTCCCTGACTGCCGTTGCAGGTGCGAACATCTTCTACTCCATCAATGGCGGGGAGCCTGTCCTCTATAACGCTCCTTTCACGGTTTCCGAGACATCTGCCATTTCCGCATACGCAGTTCTGGGTGAGGTGTCGAGTGCTGTTTCTACCATCACGGTCAACTTCCCGGTGCAATTGGCCAACATAGCTGCTTTGATAAGCGCTGAGGCTGACAACAGCACGGTCTATCAAGTCACTGGCGATGTGCAATATGTCTGGCGTCATGGCAGAAACATGTATCTGCAGGATGCCACCGGCGGATTGCTGGTATATGACAACTCCAACCCTGTTATCACGACTGAATACAACAACGGTGATGTGATTTCCGGCGGTATTTCCGGTAAACTGACGCCTTATAACGGCATGGTGGAATTGGTTCCCACGATGAACACCGCCGAGGGTACTCCCGGCACAGCCGTCGAACCAATTGTGACCACGATTGCCGACATTGCGGCCAACCCTAACCAATATTTGTATAAACTGGTGGCTCTCCGCAACGGTACATTCCAAGGAAAGACCATCACCACCGGCAACAGAACTGCCAGAACCATTGAGTTCTATCAGGGTGGTGACACGATCAAGGTTTACAACCAATTCAACACGGTGAACGCTACATTCACGGCCAATGAACCTGGTGTGGCCATCGGTTTCGTAGGCAAATTCGAAGGCGAAGTGGAAATTTTCCCGCGTGGCAATGCCGACCTTATCGGCACTGCAGCACCTTACGCTTGCGACTTTGAGAACGGCAATTACGAATGGAATATCGTCAATGGCAACAATACCAACAAATGGTATATCGGTGAAGCCCAAGGTTTCGACAATAACAAATTGTACATCTCCTCCTCTAACGGTGTCACGAACAAATATAACGTATCAGAGGCTTCTGTTTCACACGCATACGTTTACACGATGCTTCCTGCAAGTGACGTGCTGTTAACCTTCGACGTCAGAACCGTAGGTGACGAGAACGACTTCCTGCAGGTGTCTGTTTTGGACGAGGCCCCCGTGGCCGGCACGCTGCCCACGAACTATATTACTCGCATCTATGGCGTGAACGAGTTCACCACCCAAAACGTAGTCATTCCGGCCGCTTACGCTGGTGGCAAATACATCGTATTCACTTGGAACAACAATGCTAGCGGTGGCGCACAAACTCCTGCCGCTATCGACAATGTGGCGTTGAACACCACTTGTACCACTCCGACCAACATCGCTGTCACGGTGAACGATCAGACGGCTGTGATTACTTGGAATGCTCCCGAGGGACAAGACGCTTGGACATTGCAATATAAAGATGCTGCTGGCGATGCATGGCAGACGGTGGAAGCTACCACTGCTTCTGTTACCTTGAACAACCTCAGCACTGAAGTGACTTACGATGTGCGTGTGAAAGCCAATTGCGGTGAAGAGAGCAGTCTTTGGGCTAGCGCTCAGTTCTATGTTCCTTGTGTTGCTTTGACGACTTCTCCGATGGAGATCACTATCGGTACAGGAACATCTACGAGCTCCACCACTCCGATGAATGCTTACTATAAGAATTCTTGGACTCAGATGATTTATCCGGCTTCTGAATTCGCATCTGCTGGTTATATCAATTCTTTGTCTTGGTATGTGAATACTACCAACGCTCATAATTACCAGACTTTGAAGATTTACCTTGGCACGAAATCCTCTGCTACCCACGAAAGCAATACAGACTGGCTCTCCATGGATGATTTGACCTTGGTATATGAATCCAACAATGGTACCATCGGTTCTGCTGTGGGTTGGGAGACTTACACATTGAACACTCCTTATTATTATAATGGTGAAGACAATCTCGTGGTTGTGACGGCTCGTACCGCTGACAACTACAAGTCATTGAATTATCGTTATACCTCTTCCACCAACAGTGTGTTGTATAGAAGAAGCGACAGTTCTCCAGAGAGTTATGGTAGCCACCCGGGCACTAATTCAGGTACATATGCCGCCAATCTTCCGAATATGATGGTGGACTTCACTGCTTATGTTTGCGCTGATCCTGTTTGCGCCGTTCCTACGGACTTGAACGTAAGCGACATTACTACCGAAAGTGCAGTTCTGACATGGGAGGCTGGCGATGCCACTGCTTGGCAGGTGAACTACATGTCTGCTTCCGATGAAGAATGGACCACTGTTGATGTCACTGAAAATACCTATACACTTACCGGTCTTGACCAGTACACGACTTACTATGTGCGTGTGAAGGCCAACTGCGGTACTGTTGGTATGAGCGGTGAGGCTGCTTTGGGCTTCACCACCGTGGCCAACTGTGTTGCTCCTCAAGAGTTGACGGTTACTGCCAACACCCACACCGTGAACGTGAATTGGACACCGGTTGAAGGTGTTAATGAATATGTGGTTGAGGTGAAGGGTCTTGATGACGATGCTCTCTTCGTTTTGAATGTTTTGAACGCTTCTCAGACCAACCTTACCGGTTTGACGGAGGGCAATATGTACCTCATTTCTGTAAAATCTATTTGTGGTGAACAAGAGGTTAGCGATTGGACTTCCGTCAACTTCACGATGCCGACCATCTGCTCGACTCCTGCGGGTATGCAAGTGGTCGAAAAAGATGCTAACAGCGCTACAATCACTTGGACCGACAACGGTGCAGAATCCTGGACTGTTGAATATGGTGAGATGGGTTTTGCTTTGGGTACCGGCACACAGATTGTTGTTAACGAGAATACTGTCACCTTGACAGGTTTGAATGGTTATTCAAACTACGATGTGTATGCAAAGGCAGACTGTGGTCTCGGTTATGTAAGCAACTGGTCTTCCAAGTTCAGCTTTAAGACAGACTGCGGCCCGATTACGGTAACGCAAGAGAATCCTTGGGTTGAAGATTTCGAATCTTACACGGGTTCCGGTAACCTCGCTTTCGATAACTGCTGGGCTACTCCCGAGATGACCAGCTTCAACTCCCCGTTCATCTATCGTAACTACGCTACTGCTGCCCACTCCGGTAAGAACACTGCCGAGCTGAAAGGTAACAGCGGTGCAGTGGCTACCTTGGTGCTGCCTGAATTCACCAACAACCTCATGGATCTGCAGTTCAGCTACTATGGTATGGTTACGGGCTCTACGCCTGGCACCATGCAGCTGGGTTATGTTACGGATGCTGCCGATGCTTCCACCTTTGTGGAAGTGCAGCAAGTTCCTGCTCAATCCGGCAGCTACAACCGCGCCAACGCTATGCTTTATGGTCCGTTCACCTTCGGTGAGAATGTTCCGGATGGCGCTCGCATCACCTTGCGCTTCACTTCTGCTACAGGCAGCTGCTCTTGGAACTTAGATGACTTCACCGTGGAGATGAAGCCCGACTGCCAGATACCCACAATGCTTACTGTTACCGATGTCGCCGCTACTTCTGTCACATTGGCTTGGACGGCTAATGGTTCTGAAGAGGCTTGGAACATCGAATATGGTCCTGCCGGTTTCGAACAGGGTAATGGTACTGTGGTTGCCGCTGACGCCAACCCGTTCACGGTTACCGGTCTTAGCGACGCTACTGCCTATGATTTCTACGTGCAGGCCAACTGCGTGACCACCGTCAGCGAATACTCTCTGCCCACTACGGTCACCACCAAGTGTCTGCCGCTGGCTACTCCGTACACGGAGAACTTCGACAGCTATACAGGTTCTACCTACAGCACCGCAGGTGTGGTGCCCACTTGTTGGGATTCTTACACCAACAATACGGACAAAAAATATGCTCCTCATGTGAATACGGGTGCAACCTCTGCCTTTAACTATGCACAGAGCGGCAAGGGTCTTGGCTTCTATGCCAGCAGTGCAGGAAACTCTGCTTTCGCTATTCTGCCGATGTTTGAACATCCTGTCAGCACCATGACCCTCTCCTTCTGGCGTAGAATGGAAAGTACTTCCAATGGTGTTCTTACGGTGGGTTACGTGACCGATGCCAATGATCCGATCAACAGCTATACCGAGGTGGCCACCATCCCGTCTGTGACCACTTCCAACAATGACTATACCGTGGATTTCACTGCTTATAACGGTTCGATTCCTGCTGGTGCCAGAATCGCGTTCCGTTGGTATAAAGAGAGCACTTGGTACACTTGTGCTATTGATAACGTCTCCATCACCTCCACGGCTGATGCTTCCTGCCAGCCTGTCACCAACCTGACCGCTGACAACATCACCTACAACTCCGCTGTCCTGACTTGGACTCCTGGAGCAGATGAGACTGCTTGGACTGTGGCTTACAAGGCTACTGCTGATGAAGAGTGGACGACTGCTGAGGTTGCCACCTCTTCCCTCACATTGACGGGCCTTTCCGCTGTCACTGAATATCAGGTGTCTGTGACTTCCATCTGTGGCGACGCTGTTTCTGAGGCTGCCACTACTACTTTCACTACTATTTGTGGTAATCCTTGCGAATACACCTTTGTGCTGCATGATTCCTACGGCGATGGCTGGAATGGCAATTCCATCAGCATCTCTTACAGTGGTGGTGGCACCCAATACGTGACATTATCCAGTGGTAGTGAAGGTACTGTCTATGTGACTATTCCCGAAGGTGAGACGATGACCTGCAACTGGTCGAACGGTAGCTACGCGTACGAAACCTCTTTCGAGATTAAGAACGATTGTGCCGAAACGGTTTATTCCGGATCCGGAGCTCAGAGCAACGAATTCTTCACGGCTACTTGTCCGGATATGTCTTCTTGCCCGAAGCCGACCAACATGACCGTTTCTGAACTGTCTACCACTTCTGCTGTTATCTCTTGGACACCTGGCGGCGAGGAGACTGCCTGGATTGTGACCTATACAGAGCTTCCGACAGAAGATTTGCAGACCACCACGGTGACGACTACTTCGTTCGCTTTGACGGGTTTGACTCCCAACACTCAATATCTGGTGAGTGTGAAGGCTGATTGCGGTGACGAACAAAGCAATGCCTCTTTCGTCAACTTCTCCACCTATTTTGCCGGTTGTGAATTCACCTTTGAATTGGAAGATTCTTACGGTGACGGATGGAATGGCAATGCTATCGAACTCGCGTTCAGCAATGGAACTACTCAAACACTCACCATCGATTATGGCACTTCGGAAACATACAATGTAACAATCCCGGATGGCGAGTCTATGGTTTGTAATTGGATTGCAGGTTCCTATCCTGGTGAGACCTCTTTCACCATCACTGATAACGAAGGTAACGAGGTTTACTCAGGCTCCGGTACGCAATCAAATGGTTTCTTCACCTCTTTCTGCGTTCAGACCACTTGTCCCGCTCCGCTGGCTCTCTCCGCTACGGAGGTTGAGAACGGTTCCAGCGTGATTACATGGTTTGCAGGTGGTGAAGAGACTACTTGGAGCATCACTCTGACTCCTGAAGAGGGCGATGCTATCACTGCTACTGTGAACGAACCGACCTATACCATCACGGGTATGCAACCTGGCGACTCCTACGTGGTTACGGTGAAGGCTATTTGTGGCGAGGAAGACGAGAGTGTCGAAGTCACCACTACGGTTATTTGTCCTGCTTTGGTTGACATTGCTTTGGTTAATGTTTATACCAACCCCAGCAACTGTGACCTCTCTACCGGCATGATTGCCCGTATCACCGTTAAGAATATGATGGAGAGCCCCATCACCAGCTTCGAGGCTTACTATCAGGTGAATGGCGAAGGCCCTGTTGTACATGAGACTGTTTGGCCGTACCTCTCATTCGACTATGGTGAGACCTACAGCTACACCTTCCTTACTGCTCCTGTTTTCACCGAAACGACCAATTTCATCACTGCATGGGTAGTTGTTCCGGGTGAAACCAACACCGATGACAATACGGCTTCTTCCGGTGTCACCTTACTGACCGAAGAGCAGGCTCTTCCGTATGTGGAGACCTTCCCTGCATCTTCTGCCGACAATTGGGCTGTGGTTGACAACAATGGTGACAACAGCACCTTCACTGTCACGGGCGGCACTCTTAAGTATTCCGGCAGCGATGAGTTCACTGCAAACGATTACGCTGTTTCTCCGTGTTTGGAATATGTACCTTACACTAATTATCTCATCAGCTTCGACTATAAGGCTAACAGTCCGTATTACACCGAAAAACTGACTGCTTACTACGGACCGAGCGTCAACCTCTACTATGATTATCCGTTTGGAACCATTACCTTCAACAATGCAGAATATGCACATTACAGCTATGTGGGTTACATGGCTATGACTATGGATAACCTGCATGTGGCCTTCAAGGCTGAAAGCCCTGTTGGCACGGATGGTTTCAGCATCGACAATGTCACTGTCAAGAAGGCTGTCAGCTTCTCTGTCACTGCCGGTGAACACGGCTCAGTGGCTGTAGAGAATGCAGTTCCTCAAAATAGTTTCTATTATGCAGGTGAGAATGACGAAGTGACTTTGGTCATGACTCCCGAGTTTGGTTACCATGTGGCTGGCATCTATGTGAACGGTGAGTTGGCAAGAGGTGAAAACCCGAACAATGCTCCTGTTGACTTCTTCACCTTTACTCCGAGCACTGGCGATTATGTGACGGTTCTCTTTACTGGCAATGTGTACAATGTGACTGCTACGGTGAACAACCTCTATGCTACCGGTTATAACGACGACGCTCCTGGCGCTGTTTACACGCCTGCTCACGAGCTGGTGGCTCAGGGTGGCTCTCACACGGGTGTTCTTACACTTGCTCCTAACTACCATTTCATTTCCATGACTGTGAACGGCGTGAATGTCGCTCCTGTTCCTTCCAACGTGGATGGTCAGTATCTGTTGACCTTGAATCCTGTGATGGAAGACAAGGACATCAACGTGGTGGTTGAACTCGACAGCGCACACGTCATCTACAATGTGCTTGCCGGTCAAGGTACTATCAACGGTCACTTTGTGGTGGACGGCACCGCTACTACCTATCCGGTAGTCTTCACTGAGACTGTTGTGGGTTACTCCAACTTGTGGAGCACCATCACTCCTGCTCCTGGTTATCATGTGGCCAGCCTCGTTGTTGACGGCGTGGAGCACAACATCATTTCCGAGTATTACTTCGAGCACATCATGGGTACGCACACGGTTGATGTAGTCTTCGAGAAGGACCACTACTACATCACCACCAACGCTTACGGCAACGGTACTGTTTCTGCTGGCGAAGATTTCGATTATGATCCTGATTACACCTACACCTTCACGGCCACTCCGGATGCCGGTTATCGTATCGCTTCCATCACCCGCAACAATGTTGCAGTGGCGGTTGCCGATCCTGTTGCCGGTTACACGGAGACGTTGACCAACATTCTTTCCGATTATAACTATGAAGTGTATTTTGAGCTGAACACCTACACTGTGACGGCCACCTCCGGCGCTCACGGTACGGTCTCTCCTGCCGGTGTTTCCAACTACTATCATGGTACGGATGTGGTTTACAGCATCGTGGCTGACCTGGGTTATTTCATCTCTTCAGTCACGGTTGACGGTGTTGACATCAACATGCCGATCAACGACGAATTGACCACTGGCTCCTATACCTTCTACAACATCAATGACAATCACACGATCAGCGCCACCTTCGCTCCGAAGATGTACACTGTGACGGTGAATGCTGGACAACACGGTGAAATCACTCCTGGTACGGGTGAATTCGCATACGGCACCACCCCGCTTTTCCACATCACTCCTGATGCCGGTTACGGTATTGTGGACGTGACGGTTGACGGTGCATCTGTGGGTGCAGTCAATGCTTACACCTTCCCGGCACTGACCGCCGATCACACCATTGCTGCCACCTTCGCTGCTTACCAATACACTATCAATGCAACGGCTGGCAACGGCGGTACAATCACGCCTGCCGGTAACACCACTCTCGCCTACAACGGCACTCAAGTTTACACGATTTCCGCAAACGCCGGCTATCATGTGAGCGATGTGTTCGTGGACGGTGCATCTGTGGGCGCAGTTACCTCTTACACCTTCTCAAATGTTACCGATAACCACATCATCTATGCTGCGTTCGAGGCTAATGAGTACACGGTGACAGTGAACCAGCCCGCCAACTGTATGATCACTCCTGGTACGACCACGGTTCTCTATGGTGCAACTCCTGCCTTTGTGGTCACCCCGAATGTCGGTTTCAATGTGACAGCCATCACGGTGAACGGTTCCAACGTGCCTCTTGCCAACGTTCCGAACGTGAACGGTACTTACACTTACACCTTCCCGGCAATCTCTGCCAACCAGACCATTACGGCCACTATGACGGCGAAGACTTACACCATCACCGCCACTGCAGGTGCTAACGGCAGCATCAACCCGGGTACCCAAACGGTGAACTTCGGTGCATCCAAGACCTTCACCTTCACGCCGAATGCCGGCTATGTGGTGGATAACGTGACCGTTGACGGTGCCAACCTGGGTGCTTTGAGCTCCTACACCTTCACCAATGTGACGGCTAACCATACCATCAATGTCACCTTTGCAATGGCTGAATGTGAGGTTCCTTACTCCTTGTACGCTACGCATATCGGTGAGACTACCGCGATGTTGCACTGGTCACACCCGACGGCAACCTCATTCGATATCCAGTACAAGACTCCCACCAGCAACTTGACTTCTGTCACCAATGTTTCTGGCAACAGCTATGAACTGACCGGTTTGGAGAACAACACCGTCTATCTGTGGCAAGTCCGCGCAAACTGCACGAACAGCAACCACAGCGATTGGTCTAACCTTGTCTCCTTCACGACTGAGGTGACTCCGATTGAAATCGGCATTGAAGATTTCGTGAAGAACAGCGTCAAGGTTTATGCTGAACACCAGAATGTCCATATCCTCAACAACGAGGGTCTGACCATCGACAACGTGCGCATCTTCGACACTTACGGCCGTCTGATTTACAGCGGTTCTGTGAGCAGTGACCACGAAGTCATCGGTCTCAACGTGGCTACCGGTACCTACATTGTGAACGTCACTACCGACCAAGGTGTTGCCAACTACAAAGTCACGATTATGAGATAATCATTCAAACTGCTTATACGCAAGGGGAATCTCGAAAGGGATTCCCCTTTTTTATGGTTTAAAAGTCCATGCGGTTAAACGATAAAAAAATATGTGAGTCTTATGTTTATTTTATTATTTTTGCACATAAAATAAATACATTAAATAATTGAAAAGATGAAAAAAGTACTTGTTTTATTGTTGAGTGTTATGGCTCTTAATGTGTATGCGTTTGCTGACAGACCTGTTACATTCGCTCAGTTACCACAGAAAGCGCAACAGTTCATTACCAAACATTTCAGTGGCGTGGAATTTCTTTCCGCCACGATGGATGACGACTATGAAGTCTATCTTGCCAACGGCACCAAAGTGGAATTCACTCTTCAAGGCGATTGGAAAGAGGTGAGATGCGCCGGAGGTGTTCCTGCCGCTATCGTTCCTGCCGCCATTTCCAAATATGTGAAGACCAATTACGCCAACGCCGCCATTGTCAAAATCGACAAAAAGTACAGCGGTTATGAAGTGGAGTTGAACAATGGCTTGGAGTTGAAATTCGACACGAAAGGAAATCTCCTTGCTATTGACGATTAAAACAACAGGCAAAATAATTGCAGGGACGTATGCCATACGTCCGACTGCCAAATTATTACGCATCATCATTTTTTTACCAACAGAATATGAAAAAGTTAATTGCAATTTTATTAGGCGTTTTCATGCTGGGCATGTTTTCATCGTGCAACAGAATGATTTCCCCCGACAAACTGCCTGCCCAGGCGAAACAGTTTGTCGCGGCCAATTTCAATGGGGTCAATGTGCTTTCCGTGCAGCGTGACGGGCTCGACTATGATGTCATTTTAGTCGATGGAACGTCGTTGGAGTTCCGCCGTAATGGCCAATGGACGAAAGTGGACTGCGGCCTGAATCCGCTGCCCGCAGGCGTTCTTCCCGCCAATATCGCGCAATATGTGACCGCCAATTTTCCTGCCAACTACGCCACCAAGATCAAATACGATGACAGACATTACGAGGTGGATATGAATAACAACCTTGAGCTTCGGTTTGACAAGAACGGCATGTTTATCGGTGCAGATGATTAAAAAAAGACCGTTAATGCAAACATTTAATAATTTTGTTTTGCCCTTTTAAAGGCTATTCGTTATTTACCAAATCTATCACTTATTTTAAAACATCAAAACAATGAAAAAGTTATTTGTAATCCTGATGAGCGTGGTCGCTCTGACTGCATTTGTGTCATGTGACGACAAGCCGGTTACCGCCGACAAACTGCCATCAAAGGCTAAAACATTCCTGAGCACCTACTTTCCGGGCATTGCCGTTGCTTCTGTCATCAAAGAGGAAGATGGCGACTACGATGTCGATCTTGTTGACGGCACGGATGTGGATTTCAGACACAGTGGCGACTGGAAAAAGGTGGACTGCCACAACAGACCTGTTCCCCAAGGATTTTTCCCGGCCAGTATCGCTACATACGTGACCAACAATTATATCGGTGGATACATTGAGGAAATTGAGTTTGAAAACAACCGTTACAAAGTCAGTTTGGTTGATGCATCGGGCTTCGAGACGGATTTTGACCTTATTTTCGACAAAAACGGCAACTATATCGGTCTTGACGACTAAAATCCTTGGTTGACGTAAAAAATCTGACGGCCTCTTGACAAGAGGCCGTTTTTTGTATCTTTGCCGTCCAAAACCGAAGACATATGGCAAAGAGCAAGACCATGTACTATTGTAAGAACTGCGGGGCGCAGTCGGCGAAATGGCTGGGGCGTTGTCCGGAATGCAACGAATGGAACACCTTCGAGGAGGAGGTGATCTTGCAGGACTCCACAACGGCCGTAAAAGGCCATTATTCGCCTGTTGTCACGCAAAATGCCCCCAAGGTTATCGACGACATCGAACTGACAAAATTCCCGCGCACCGCGACTGGATTCGCCGAATTCGACCGTGTGTTGGGCGGCGGCATCGTGAAGGGCTCCATCGTGCTGTTGGGCGGCGAGCCGGGCATCGGCAAATCGACCCTGCTGCTGCAGATGGCACTGCACTTACGCGGTCAGAAAGTGCTCTACGTTTCCGGTGAAGAGAGCGAGGCGCAGCTCAAGATGCGCGCCGCACGCCTCTCGGGTGAACCCGCCCCCCACTGCTATGTGCTTACCGAAACCAGTACCCAGCAGATTTTCAAGCATATAGAGGCTTTACAACCCGACATCCTTATCGTGGATTCCATCCAGACGATGCAGAGCGACCTGTTGGAGTCGGCGGCGGGCTCCATCTCCCAACTCAAGGAGTGCGCGGCGGAATTCCAGCACTTTGCCAAACGCACCGCCTGCCCTGTGTTCCTCATCGGCCACATCACCAAGGACGGCTCACTCGCCGGACCGAAACTGTTGGAACACATCGTGGATACGGTGCTGCAGTTCGAGGGTGACCAGCACTACGGCTACCGCATGGTGCGTTGCATCAAGAACCGTTTCGGCTCCACCGCCGAACTGGGTATTTTCGAGATGCTCCAGGACGGGTTGCGTGAGGTGCAGAATCCATCGGAAATACTTGTGTCCCAACATGATGAGGATTACAGCGGCAATGCCATCGCCTGCATTTTGGAGGGAAACCGCCCGATGATGATCGAGACGCAGGCGTTGGTGAGCACCGCGGTCTATGGCACGCCGCAGCGCTCTGCCACGGGCTACGACATCCGCCGGATGAACATGCTTTTGGCGGTGTTGGAGAAGCGTTGCCGGTTCAAGCTCGGCGCGAAGGACGTCTTCCTGAACATCGCGGGCGGTTTGCGCGTGGAGGATCCGGCCATCAACGTTGCGATAGTGGCGGCTATTTTGTCCTCGGCCACCGACATCGCGCTGGACAACAAGACCTGTTTCACGGGCGAGATGGGCTTGAGCGGCGAGGTGCGCCCCGTGACGCGCATCGCCCAGCGCATCGCCGAGGCCGACAAATTGGGATTCACCCGTATGTTCGTCTCCAAATACAACCTCAAGGGCATCCGCATTTCCGACTATAATTTGCAGATTGTGCCGATTTCAAAGGTGGAGGAGATGGCGCGGGTGTTGTTCAATTAGTAAGTGGTAGTTAGTGGTTAGTAGTTGTATCGATGACCTTTCATTATGAAACATAATTCCTTGAACAGCCCCGGAGGGGCAAGACGCGCGAAGCGCTAATAACCCCACACAAGGCGTAGCCGTAGTGTGGGGCAAGCCACAGAAGGCGTAGCCGCAGTGTGGGACTGGCAAGAAAAAACGAACAAATATGAACAACGAAGAACATAATATCTGCCGAGAAGGCATCGTACGCGCCGTCAATGGCGACGACGTCAACGTGGAAGTCATCGTGAGTTCCGCTTGCAGCGGGTGTCACGCTAAAAGTATTTGCATCCCCTCCGACCGCAGGAAGGAGGTCATCACCGTCAAGAACACCCGCCACGAGGAGTACAGGGAGGGCGAGACCGTGGAGCTCCTGTTAGAGACCTCCGCCGGCAACAAGGCGGTGATATTGGCCTACGTGTTGCCGCTCTTTGTCTTGATGCTACTTCTCTTCGGCTGCTATGCCCTCACCCACAAGGAGTTGCTCAGCGTCGGCATAGGCGTCCTCGGGGTTGTGATCTATTACCTTATCCTGAAATCTGCTGGAAAATCGGTGGAGAAAGGGATTACCTTTGGCATCCGGAAAAAGGTGATAGGATAAATAAACTATTTTTGTCGTGTTTATAAATGCAGAATATGACATATCATCAAAATAATTTAAATCATTCGATCAGAGCAATTTGTACGCTGATATTGGTGCTGATGGGCGGTTGGATTTTTGCTCAGACCATCACCGTAAGCGGCCATCTTTATGAGAAGGGAAGCTTGGAGTCGTTGCCAGGCGGACTGGTTTATGAACCGGTTTCGCAGAAAGCCACGACCACCAACACCTACGGATTTTATACGCTTACTTTACCCTATCAAGAAGGTATGTATTTGGTTTTCAATAGTTTTGGTTATATCAACGATACCTTGTGGATACGCAGTGCCGAAAGCTTTGAATATGATGCCAAATTATCGAAAATCACCACTTTGGAGACGGTGACCATCACAGCGGAGAAGACCAATACCGAGCAGGTGCAGATGAGCTCCATCAAGCTGTCAACCAAAGAGATACAGCAAATTCCCATGTTGTTAGGTGAAAAGGATGTCTTCAAGACGTTGCTGTTGTTGCCGGGTGTGCAGTCGGCTTCGGAAGGCACCTCCGGCATCTATGTGCGCGGCGGTGGACCAGACCAAAACCTTGTCATTTTGGACGAAGCCACCATCTACAACGCCAGTCATCTTTTGGGGTTTTTCTCCATTTTCAACGGCGATGCCATCAAATCGGTGGAGCTGATAAAAGGCGGATTCCCGGCGCGTTACGGTGGTCGTTTGTCTTCTGTCATTGACATTAACATGAAGGATGGCAACAAAGAGAGCTACCATGTGGAGGGCGGCATCGGGGT
>JAEEGL011876944.1_pt1 | contig 16588 bp, 14 predicted proteins | sample 9134231 | NCBI WGS metagenome assembly JAEEGL01 (sample SAMN16246548, study PRJNA631951) | gut metagenome | biome: gut microbiome; feature: rumen; material: fiber-attached | host: Bos | place: Iran: Karaj | collected 2018-10 | reverse complement strand
TCGGTCGGCGCAGGCTCCTTATTTGAGCAGCCCGAAAGCGCCAGCGCAAACAGCATCGCCGTTACCAGCAGGAGAATAAGGATACGAGAGAATACTTTCATGGTTCACCTCCGCGCGGTCACGCGCTCAGCATTTCCAAAGCTCTTGCAATACGCATCATCGTCTCGCTTCTGCCGATGATAATACAGATTTCCACCGCTCCGCCCGGCGTCACGGTCTTTCCGCTGACTGCAATGCGCAGGGGCCACATGAGGGTAGCGAACTTGACGCCCTGCTGCTGCGCCAGCTCCTCCAGCGCGCTCTTGAGCAGGTCGGGCTTCCATTCTTCCAGCGTCTGGCACAGGGGCAGCACGGCAAACAGCATGTCCATGGCCACTTCCCGGGTACATTTGGACTTTTTGTTCTCAAACAGAGAGAGATCATAGTCGCCCACCGCGTCAAAGAAGTCCACCTTTTCCGGGATGTCAGTGAGCTTTTCACACCTCTGCTGAAGAAGCGCGGCGATGGCGTCCGTATCAGTCTCCGGATTCTTCACCGTCTGGCGGATATAGGGCTCCGCGGCACGGGCGAACTCCTCGGGAGACAGCTTCCGTATATACTCCGCATTGAAGTAGGTGAGCTTATCCATATCGAAGATGGCCGGGGACTTGGAGATGCCGGAGATGTCGAAGATACCGCAAAGCTCCTCCAGAGAGTAGATCTCACGCTCTCCTCCGGGGCTCCATCCCAGCAGGGCCACATAGTTCACCACTGCGTCGGAGAGGTAGCCCATGTCGATCAGATCCTCATAGGACGGGTCGCCGTGGCGCTTGGACATCTTGTTGTGGGCGTCCCGCATGACCGGCGGGCAGTGGACGTAGGTCGGGATCTCCCAGCCAAAGGCCTTGTACAGCAGGTCGTACTTCGGAGCGGAGGACAGATACTCCGAACCGCGCACCACATGCGTGATGCCCATCAAGTGGTCGTCGATGACATTTGCGAAGTTGTAGGTAGGCAGACCGTCTGACTTGATGAGAACGTTGTCATCCAGGCTGTCGTTAGGGGTGGTGATATCACCAAATACTGCGTCGTGGATCGTGGTGGAGCCTTCCCGCGGGATCTTCTGCCGGATAACATAGGGCACGCCGGCGGCAAGCTTCTCGTTGATCTCCTCCTGGGTCAGGCGGGAACAGCGGCCGTCATACTTGGCAAAGCCCTCATGCTCCGTCTCCTCCTTACCGCAGAAGCAGCGGTAGGCTCCTCCCTTTTCGATGAGGAGCTCCGCGTATTTTTTATAGTACTCCCTCCGTTCGGTCTGGATATACGGCCCCACAGGTCCACCGACATCCGGGCCCTCATCATGCCGGAGGCCGCACTTTTTCATGGTGGCATAGATCACATCCACCGCGCCTTCCACAAGCCTGCCCTGGTCCGTATCCTCGATACGGAGAATAAACTTGCCGCCGGCTTTACGGGCAATGAGATAGGTATAGAGCGCCGTACGGAGGTTGCCCACATGCATGTACCCTGTGGGACTCGGTGCGAACCGGGTGCGCACCTCATTTCTGGGGATGCGCGCTTCCATCTCATCAAACCATTTCATATCAAGTGCCATAGCAATCTGTCCTTTCGACTGTTAATCCGTATACGCTGTTCCGCCGTCCGATTTCAGATCGGAGAAATCGTCAGGCTCCGGCAGCGGTGAGACGGGGGCCGTCCCATTGATGAACTGCATCTCATGCCATTGATCCCTGGTGATCAGGACCTGTCGGGGCTTGGCACCCTCAAAGGTGCCGACAATGCCCATTTCTTCAAGCTGGTCCACGATCCTTGCTGCCCGGGAGTATCCCAGCTTCAGGCGCCGCTGCAGCATGGATACCGACGCCTGACCGGATTCCAGGATAACCTCCACTGCCTGGGGCACCAGCTCGTCCCGTTCGTTCCCATCGCCCTGGGGCTCGCCGGGGCCGGCGCTGTCCGTGCCTTTGTCCTCCGCAGCCCGGTCGATCTCACTGATAACGTCCTCCTCGTACTGCGCTTCGCTGCCGCGCTTGATGAATTCCACGATGGCCTCGCGTTCCTCATCCGTGACAAAGGTGCCCTGCACCCGCACCGGCTTGTTCGCGTTGATGGGCGAGAACAGCATATCGCCGTTGCCGAGGAGCTTGTCCGCGTTGCCCCCCGCATCCAGTATGATGCGGGATTCCAGCGCGCTGGAGACGCGCAGAGCGATCCGGGAGGGAATGTTGGCCTTCATGAGGCCCGTGATCACATCCGCGCGGGGACTCTGTGTTGCGATGACCAGGTGCACGCCCGCGGCACGGCCCATCTGGGCGATGCGGCAGATGGAATCCTCTACCTCTTTTGCGGCTGTCATCATCAGATCGGCCAGCTCATCGATCACAACTACAAGCTTGGGGATCGGCGTTCCTTCTCCCGTGCGGAGCACATAGTCGTTGTAGCTGTCAATATCCCTGGCGTGGCCCGAGAAGAGCTTGTATCGCTTCATCATCTCTACCACGGCCCACTGAAGAGCACCGGCCGCTTTTTTAACATCGGTGACTACGGGGACCAGCAGATGGGGCAGGCCGTTGTAAACGATGAATTCCACCATCTTGGGGTCGATCATGATCAGCCGGACCTCATCCGGCGTTGCCTTATACAGTATGCTCAGGATCATGGAATTCAGACACACCGATTTACCGGAGCCTGTGGTGCCCGCCACCAGCAGGTGCGGCAGCTTGGCAATATTGCCGATGATCACGTCTCCGCCGATGTTTTTGCCAATGGCCACCGTCAGCTTGGACTTGGCGCTTCTGAATTCCGGGGAATCGATCACATCCCGCAGGTGCACGCTGGAGATGATCTTGTTCGGCACCTCGATGCCCACGGTGGATATCTTGTTGGACATGGCTGCGATGCGCACGGCATCCACGCCCAGGTGAACGGCGATATCATCGGAAAGGCTGGTGAGCTTTGAGAGCTTGACGCCCGCTTCCAGCTCCGCCTCATATCTCGTGACGGTGGGACCGCGGGTGAAGTTCTTGATCTTTACGTTCACGCCGAAGCTGTTGAAGGTCGCCTCCAGCCGCTCGGAGTTGATGCGCAGCTCCTCACCGGCGTCCACCTGCGAACCGTTTCCGACGGAAAGCAGCTCGACGGGCGGAAAGACGTATTCATGCACAGCTGCCTGCGCATTATCATCCAGCTCGCTTGCGATGTCGTCGGATGTATCCGGTTCGGGTACCGGCTCCGGTTCAGTTTCCGCAGCGTCGACAGGAGTCAATACCGACTCCACCACGCTCGTCTCGATCTGCGGGCCCTCCGGCTCTGCAGGAATCGGGGAAGGTCTGTTGACGGCAGATTTTTCCACCGGGGTCAGGGGTTTGTCCATGAACGGGATATTCAGGGGCACGTCCTCCCCTGCCGGCTCCTCGGGCTCCTGTGCCTCGCTGTCGTAATCATAGAAGGGCAGCACAGTCGGCGTCACCGGTTCCGTCTCCGCCTCAGGGACGATCTCCGGCTCCGGGATGCATTCAGCCTGGGGCTCGGTCTTTTCCGCCTCTGCCGCCTGATCTTCCAGCAGCTCCGCCGGCGTTTTGACATTCGGTTTATTGTTGAAAAGGGAGTCTTTCTTCTTCTGAAGGATCTCTTCGCTCGTCTTCGGCTCCGGCGGCGCGTCGGGATCGTCGAGAGGGATATCGATGACCCGGCGGCGCTTTTTCGGGATGACCGGCGGCGCGTCGGGCGCAGCGGCAACGGGCTTTTTCGTGTGGATCGGCTCCGACTCCGGCTGGGGCTCATACTTGGGGAGCGGCCGTCTGTTTTTGAAGGCGTCCACCAAGCCGGTCACCGTCTTGTTCAGGGACAGCAGCAGAAGCAGGAGGAACAGGCAGATCAGCACAATCGCCGTACCGACCTTGGAAAACAGATATTCCAGCGTCTCCGCGAGTATGCCGCCCAAAAAGCCGCCGCAGTCCAGGATCTGTCCGCCCTTCCACAGGCGGTCCGCGATCCCGGCGGACAGGTCATAGTAGCTGTCGCTGATGAACAGGTGCAGCAGCGCACTGATCACAAGCCCCAGGAACAGTGTGCTGATGACGCGGGCCATGACAGGCCTTCCCCTGTGGAAGCCCAGAATTGCCGCGGCCAGGAACAGGATGAAGGGCCAGGCGAACACACCGCAGCCGAACAATCCCCGCAGCAGACTGCGGAAAAAGCCGATGAACAGCGCGCTGGAGTTGAAGAAGCCGATGAAGGCAAATACGCCGAGGGCAAGACACACCACAGCGCCGATTTCTCTGCGGTGAGGCTGCTTCGCCGGGGCGCTCCTGCCCGCTGTACTCTTATTTCCGGCCGAGGAGCCGGTTTTTTTCTTCTTCTGTGCCATCTGTTACCTCTTAATCAGTTCAGGATAAGAGAAAGGATGATCGTGATAAAGCCCACGGCACAGCAGTAATAGGCGAACTTTCCGAATTTGCCGGTCCGCATGAGCTTGTGGATGAGCTTGATGCAGAAATAGCCCACAACGGCCGCGATCAACGCGCCGAGGAGATATTTGGGCACAAGGCCCCAGGCGATACCCGCCCGCAGCGCCTTAAAGATGCTCAGGATCGTGGAGCCGATGATAGCCGGGATGGACATGAGCAGGGAGAAACGCACCGCGAAATCCCTGTTGAGTCCTCTTGCCATTCCCACCGTGATGGTGGAGCCGGACCGGGAAATGCCGGGGATCAGGGCAATCGCCTGTGCAATGCCGATGATCAGCGCGTCCGCCACCGTCATTGTCTTCTCATTCTTTTTGCCGGCCGCGATGAATCGGTCGCCTACGAAAAGGAGCGTACCTGTCATGATGAGGGCGAAGCCGATAAAGCCGGTCTTATAATAGAGCTGCTCGATCTTGCCGTTGAAGGGTACCACCACAAGCAGCGGCAGCGTCGCGATGATAATGAGGAACACCATCCGGACGCCCCCCGTGACCCGGCCGCCGGTGACAAGCTCATTTGTCTCTCCCCGGGCAAATGAGACACACTCTTCGATGATCTTTTTGATATCCTTGCGGTAGTACACAAAGATGGCGATCAGCGTGCCCAGATGGAGAAGCACATCGAAAAACAGGTGCCCCTCCTCGGAATAACTGAGCTTCAGAAGGTTTTGGAGTATGGATAAATGGCCGGAGCTGGATATGGGCAAAAACTCCGCTATTCCCTGTACGATACCCAATAGTATCGCAGTAAAGAACGACATAGGATCTCCTCCCTCTCCCCTTTGCCCGAAAAGCCGGGCAATCTGATTATCCTGTCGAATCAGTATACCATAAATATGCCGGAAATACCAGCCCTTTTGAAATCCTTTGACTTTTTGCCGGTGCCCTGCTATGATGGGAGCACGGGTGAGCACCTACCGACAGTCAGGCTATTTGTCTGGCTGTCATTTTTATTTGGGAAGTGATCGAATGCTCGCGTATTTCTGGCCAATCGCCCTGGTCGTCGTATCCAACGTCGCCTATCAGATCTGTGCAAAGTCCGTCCCGGACGCTGTCGATCCGTTTGCCTCCCTCACCGTGACGTATCTCGTGGGAGCAGCCGCATCCCTGCTGATGTTTTATGCCTTCAACCGGGGCGGAAGCATCGTCAGGGAGCTCAGCGGGATCAACTGGTCCTCCTTTGTCCTGGGCATCGTCATCGTCGGACTGGAGGTGGGCTTTATCTTTGCGTATAAGGCGGGATGGCCCGTGAGCACAGCCAGCATCGTTCAGAGCGCGTTTCTTGCGGTCATATTGCTGTTTGTAGGCTTTTTCGCGTATCATGAGGCGCTGACGGCAAAGAAGCTGCTCGGAGCCGCCGTCTGCCTCATCGGACTCTGGTTTCTGAACAAGTGAAAGGGAGCGCCCGCGCCCCCTTTCCGTGCTTCAGTATCACCCGCAGATCTCCGCGATCGCCCGCGCGAACATTTTGCCGCTGAGGAGCAGCTCCTCCACATCGGCGTGCTCGTTCGCTCCGTGCATATTGGGATCCTTCCCGGGGAACACGCAGCCGAACGCTACGCCGCCCTCGATCTCATGAACGTAAGTACTGCCGCCCACTGCCAGGCATTCGCCCTTGAGGCCCGTATACCCCTCGTATATACCGAGCAGCGTTTTCACCAGCGGTGAATCGGCCGGGGTGGCGTGGCTTTTTGTGACGCTCACATCCGTGACTGTGACGCCCAGTCCCTCAAAACGCTTCCGAACGGCAGACGCCAGATCCGTATCGTCGGAGCAGATAGGCGTGCGGGAATCGAAATTCCCGGAAAAGCCCGTTTCTGAAACAGTGAACACGCCGAAGTTGAGGCTCAGCGCGCCGGAAATGTCGTCAGAGGCTGCGATTCCCATCGCCTCGCCCCGGGTATCCCCGTGAGGCATGAGGCGTGTGAGCGCCTCGCAAACCCGGTGTCCCTCCCCCTTCAGGGGAAGCGCCGCCAACAGGGCAATGAGCGCCGTCTGGGCATTCACGCCGTCCTCCGCATGGGCGGCATGGGCGGCTTTCCCGATGCACGTCAGGCGGACGGTACCGTCAGGCGTCTCCCCCACGGTGATCTCAGCGCCTGTCTTCTGGGCGAAGCCTGTGGCGCCGGCGCATACCTCTTCCATACTGATCCCGACGAGCTCCGCCTCCGCCTTGCGGGGTACGATGTTCACCGTGTCACCGCCGGTAAAGGAGATGATGCGGGGTATCCCTTCCTCCTTCGCCCACGCGCCGGAGAACTCGGCCACCAGGCGGCCCTTTTCGATGTTGATGATGGGATAATCGGAATCCGGAGAGAACACGTATTCCGGCATGGGATTTTTCTCCCTATACAGCGTTACGTCGCCGCAGCCGGTCTCCTCGGCGGAGCCGAGTATGAGACGGCACCGGCTCTTGAGCGGGATCCCCAGCTCCTTAGCGCAGCGCATGGCGTACAGCGCCGCCAGCGCGGGCCCCTTGTCGTCCGCCACGCCTCGTCCGTATACCAGGCCGTCCCTGTAGACAGCCTCAAAGGGGTAGGTGTCCCAGCCCTCGGCCACGCCGACGGTATCCAGATGGGCAAGCATGCCCAGCTTTGCCTCTCCCGCGCCAACGTCGGCAGAGATGACGCGGTTTTCAAAGTTCAACACCTCGAAACCGGCGTCCAGCAGCTTCTCCGTGGCGAGCATCAGCGCGTTGCAGGGACCGGCCCCGTAGGGCTTCCCATCCTCCGGCGCGCCGGCCACGCTCATCACCGCGACCAGCTCGCTGAGGTCTCGCAGATATTCCTCCCTGTGCTCATCGAACCACTGCTCGATCCGAACGCCCAATTCATCATTTCTTGTCATTAAAATTACCTCATTATTTCGTAGTCGGTACAAAATACGCATCACTGATACTATTTGGAAGACTCCGTTATATCTGGAAACTGTTGACGGAGTCCGCCGTACGGTCAATCCGGCAGGCAGAAACCGCACAGCGAAAACCGCTCCGGAGGGGCGGCTTCGTACGCAATGCCGTTTTCATCCAACTTCACGGCAAACCGATCCGCATATCTGGTGTCTCCGTTTCGCTGCATGATGTTTATGCTGAAGTATTCCCCGAAAGAAAAAATCTCTATGGATAAGCCTCCGCTCAGCGTCATATCGAACGCGGGGAATACGTTCTCCACATATTTGTCGAGACCGCTCCAGGGGACGCGGCCGGTATAACTGACTTCAAACGTGTTTTTTCCAATCCCTTTACGGATCACGCTTCGCATAGAGTCGTGCTTTTGGGAAAGCGGCAGCCCCCGGATCATCGCCTCGTTCCGCACATGCTCATTCACTGTGAGGATGTCGTTCGCGTCATCCGCCCGCAGGATCAGCATCCCGCGCGCTATGGTGTTGAGCGTTTCAATATCCATTCCTCTCAGGCTGTCCGGATAGACCATCGGGATCACGTTGACATGGCACATATGGCTGTACGGCCTGCCCAGCGCCTTTCGGAACTGATGCTGCATGCCGCAGACAAGGGGCAGCCGGTTTTCCGGATACAGTTCAGCAATGACCCTGTACATCAGCGACGCGATAAAGGTCGCCGGGCTGCCGTCGATGCTGGAAACATACGCCATCATTTCCCGCTGCCTGATCCGAAACAGAAACGACGTCCATCCGCCCATGTTTTCATAGCCCTGCGGCTGATCGGGGAGCATGAACAGCTTTTCCGGGCAGGATATCGATCCCAAAGGGTCCGTTTCCACCGGCTCCTCCGGATACGGGTAATCATCCGCTTCGGCGTCCGGGATCTCGCTGACGGACAGGGCGATGCCGCCCGTATCGAACTTCTCATCCGGATGCAGAGCGCTCAGGTAGTAATACAGAACCGTTTTCAGAAACGGAAACATCCCGTTCCCGTCGGTGATGAAATGGGAACCGTCTACAAAGAGCCGGCACCCGTCATAGGCGAAAGCAAACAGATGGTGATTGCTCTCTTCTGTCCCCAGCGTAAGCGTTCGTCCTCCCGGCGAGACAACAAACGGGAGCGGATTGTGCTCCAGTGTGAGAGTATCACCGCGCCGCACGAGCTTCACCGAAAAATACGGGAATCGCACCGCTGCAGTTTTCAGCGCTTTTTCAAGAGCGGGCGCGTAAATCGGTTCATTCAGGGTCACGCATACCCGGATGGTGTTTATCAGGTCGCTGCCGGCAGCATATAACAAGTTGTTGACTCGATAGCCCATATTGTCCGTCTCCAGTAGACTTCCAGGTATTTTGCCGGCATCATCCGAGATACCCGCTGTGATCCCGGGGTATCGCTGATGCGTCTGTGTGACGTGGGGCGCCGAACGTATCCTGCTTTCCCTGTTCAGCGGCCCCATCACCGGCGCCCGGCCTGACGATGCTGTGATGGGCCGGGCTCCTCACTTTTTGTCATATACAGCCTTTACACCCTTGTAAGTCATGTAGCAGTCCAGCTTGGATACCACCTCATACGGCGCGTGCATGGAGAGAACAGGCACACCGGCGTCGATGGTATCGATATTGCGGTTTGCCATGTACATGGCGACGGTGCCGCCGCCGCCCTGATCCACCTTGCCAAGCTCACCCATCTGCCAGACCACATTCTCCTCGGAGAAGATGCGCCGCAGGTCGCCGATGATCTCGGCGGAAGCGTCACTGGAACCGGACTTGCCCCGCGCGCCGGTGAATTTGATCAGGCCCATGCCGTAGTTCACCTGGGCGTTGTTCCGCTTTTCGGAGACCTCCGGGTAGTTGGGATCGTAGGCATTGCACACGTCGGCGGAGAGGCAGAAGGAGGCCGCGAAGCAGTGCCGCAGGGCAACGCCCTGGGCCTCGCACAGGTCGGCCATGAAGCACTCGAACGCCTGGGACTGCATACCGGATACGCCCTCGGAGCCTATCTCCTCCTTGTCGGCCAGCACGCACACAGCGGTACGCTCCGGCTCCTCGGTATCCAGGATCGCCCTCAGCTCCGCATAGGCGCAGGAGCGGTCGTCGTGGCCGTATGCGCCGATCAGGGAACGGTCGAGTCCCACGTCCCTGGCCTTGGCGGCGGGGACAGCAGTGAGCTCCGCGGAGATGAGATCTTCCTCCGTGACGCCGTATTTTTCGTTGAGAAGCTGCAGAACGCCCAGCTTCACCCGGTCGGACTCCTTGGGATCGCCGACGGGGACACTGCCCAGCAGTATATTCAGATTCTCGCCGGTAAATGCGTCATCCAGGCTCTTTTTGCCCTGGTCCTTGCCCAGATGAGGCAGCAGATCTGTGACGAGCAGGATGGGGTCCCCGGCCTCCTCGCCGATGCAGACGTCGACCTTTTCCCCGTCCGCCTTCACGACGATGCCGTGGATCGCCAGAGGGATCGTCACCCACTGGTACTTCTTGATGCCCCCGTAATAGTGTGTCTTGCTCATACAGATCTCCGAATCCTCGTAGATCGGCTGCTGCTTCAGGTCGAGCCGCGGGGAATCGATATGCGCGGCGGCGATATTCGCGCCCTGGTCCAGCGGCTTTTTCCCAATGACCGCAAGCATCAGCGCCTTGCCGCGGTTGTTGCAGTAGATCTTATCGCCGGGGACCAGCTTTTCGCCCCGCCTGAACGCCCGAAAGCCCCTGGCTTCGGCCAGCGCGACGGCGGTCTTAACCGCCTCCCGCTCTGTCTTCGCCGCGTCCAGGAACGCCTTATAGTCCTCACAGTATTCGTGGATAGCCAGCTTTGTCGCCTGATCCACGCCGTCCCATGCGTTTTTCTTAGTGTAAAACAGCTTCTCTCTGTCCATGTTTTTCCCTCCAAGAATATTATCAAATAATGCTGCGCACCGGAGCTGAAACTCCTCCAGCGTATCGCAGTCATTCACAAGCACGTGATCGCAGCTCTCCTCAAAAAAACTGTCCGGCTTCTGCGCCCGGATGCGCATGAGGGCGTACTCCATGGTAATGCCCTCCCTCGCGGCGATGCGCTTCGCACGGATATCCGCGGGTGCGGTCACGGCAACACGCACGTCGCAGCGCTCGCCCAGGCCGCTCTCGATAAGAGCGATGGCGTCAACGGCGGCAAGCCTGCCGCCCGCGCCGCGCCACCCGGTAAGCCTGCGCTCGACCTCCCGGTCCACATATTTGTGGGTCACGCGGTTGAGCTCCAGCATAGCGGCCTCATCCTGAAAGACGATCCGGCCAAGGGCTTTCCGGTCAAAGCGGCCGTCCTCCGCAAACGCGCCGGGAAACCGTTCGCGGAGCTCAGCCATCATGGGCGCAGAGCTCTCCAGCAGCTCGTGGTAGACCTCGTCACAGTCAATGATAAGCGCGCCCCGGTCACGGAGCACGTTCAGCGCGGTCGTCTTCCCCGCGCCGGTTCCGCCGGTGAGGCCGACCACTGTCATCTCTTTCATCTCACAGCCCCTCTTTCAGCGCGTTCGCGATCGCTTCACCGGGGAGCCCGCCCTGGCGAAGGATGCGCCATCCGACGCCGCTCAGATCCACGATGGTGGACTCTACGCCCACACTGCAGTCACCGCCGTCCACCGCGCACTCGATGCGTCCGTCAAAGTACGCCAGCACCGAGCTGAGGTTTTTCGGACTCGGCATACCGTGGGGATTGGCGGAGGGCGCTGCAAGCGGCAGTGCGCAAAGCCGCAGCAGCTCCAGCGTCAGCGGATGGTCCGGGCACCGCACGCCCACGGTATCGCCGCCGGCGGTCACGATATCCGGAACAAGCGGCGCTTTCTTCAGGATCATCGTCAGCGGACCCGGCCAAAAGCGTTCTGCAAGGAGGTACGCCTCCCTGGGGAGTTCGCGGCAGAGCGCCTCAACCGCAGACATGTCCGGGACCAGCAGATTGATGGGCTTTTTTGGTGGGCGGCGCTTCACCTCATACAGCTTCTCCACCGCCTCCGGATCAAGGCCGTTCGCCGCAAGCCCGTACACTGTTTCGGTCGGTACGGCAGCCAGTCCGCCGTTTTTCAGGATCTCCGCGGCGGTTTTCAGCTCGCCCGCTCCCAGTATGGCAGTTTTCATCCTCCGTCCACCGCCTTCAGCTTTTCCGCCTGATTCGCTACGATCAGCGCATCGATGAGCTCGTCCAGGTCGCCGTTCATGATCTGCTCTATCTTGTACAGCGTCAGCCCGATGCGATGATCCGTCACCCGGCCCTGCGGGAAATTATAGGTGCGGATGCGCTCGGACCGGTCGCCGGTACCCACCTGGCTCTTACGTTCAGCGGCGACGGCCGCTTCCTGACGTCTGCGCTCCGAGTCATAGAGGCGAGAGGCCAGGATCTTCATAGCCCGCTCCCTGTTTTTATGCTGGCTGCGCTCGTCCTGGCACTCCACCACCGTGCCGGTGGGCAGATGAGTGATGCGGATGGCGCTCTCGGTCTTGTTCACGTGCTGACCGCCCGCGCCTGAGGAGCGGAACGTGTCGATCTGCAGGTCGGCGGGGTTGATCTCAAAGTCGACCTCCTCCATCTCCGGCAGCACCGCCACGGTGACCGTGCTGGTATGGATACGGCCGGACGCCTCGGTATCGGGCACGCGCTGCACCCTGTGAACGCCGCTTTCAAATTTGAAGCGGGAGTAGGCTCCTTCGCCCTCGACGACAAAGCTGACTTCCTTGATGCCGCCGATCTCCGTCTCGTTGATGTTTGCTATCTCCGATTTCCAGTGCCGGGACTCTGCGTACATGGTATACATCCGGTAAAGGTCGAAGGCGAACAGCGCCGCCTCATCCCCGCCTGCGCCGCCGCGGATCTCGATGATGACGTTCTTGGAGTCATTTGGATCCCTGGGAAGCAGCATGACCTTGATCTCCGCCTCCAGCCGTGCCATCTCCGCCTGCGCCGCTTCAAGTTCTTCCTGGGCCATCTCCTTCATCTCCGGGTCGCCCATGAGCTCGCGGGCATCTTCCGCATCGCGCCGCGCCTTTTTATACCGGCGGTATGCCTCCACCACGTTCGCGATCTCCTTCTGCTCTCTGGCAAGGCGGGCACAGGCCGCGGGGTCAGAGTATACCTCCGGAGATTCCATCCTCTGCTGGAGGGAGATATATTTATACTCTATCGCTTTTAGCTTTTCAAGCATCGTATCCATTCCCCGTTACAGAATGCGCCGCCGTGACGCGAAAACTTGACGATCCGCGCGTCGGCATCTGCTCCATCTTACCACCGCAGAGCGGCGGTTGCAACCGCCGCGCGGAAAGATATGTCTTGCGGAATATGACATAGGAATTATCGACCAAAGGGAAAGGCGGGGATCCCTCCCCGCCTTTTCTTGAAACAGTCAGACTTAAGCCTGCTCTTCCTTCATCTTTGCGTAGCATTCGCTGCAATACACAGGACGATCGCTCTTGGGCTCGAAGGGAACCCTTGCCTCGCCGCCGCACTTCGCGCAGACTGCGGTGAAGTACTCACGGGGGCCGCGGGCAGCGTTCTTGCGTGCATCACGGCAGGGCTTGCAGCGCTGGGGCTCGTTCTGGAAGCCGCGCTCCGCATAAAACTCCTGCTCACCGGCGGTGAAAACAAACTCCGCGCCACATTCTTTGCATACCAGTGTCTTGTCTTCGTACATTTTGAATCCTCTCTTTAGATAAAAGTGTTTTTTGCCCTTGCGGGCTGATATTGCGTCCAGTTTTCACTGAGAATCGCCGTTGTTAAGAAACTGCGTGAGCTTTTTCCTGATCCGTTGTACGGCATTATCGACCGATTTTGCGGATCTCCCGACCTTAGCGGCCATCTCTTCATACGAGAGGCCATCCAGATAAAGCCCCATGATCTGTGATTCGAATCCGGATAGCTTGCCCAAGAAGCCGCGCGATAGTTCGTGAAAATGTTCTCTTGCGATGACAAGATCCTCGGGATCACGCAAAAAGCTCGAGGAAGCTGCGTTACTTTCATCAAACTGCGGGGACTCAATAGACACATAATCGTTCAATGGGGTATGCTTGTATCGTGCCGCGGATTTGATTGCGCTGTAAAGACGCCTTCTTATGCAGAATTCCGCATAAGCCCGAAACGGGACGCCGCTTGCCGGCTCATATCTTCTGATGGCTGAAAGGAGACCGATCATACCCTCCTGTATCAGATCCTCGCTGTCGCCCCCTGCGAGAAAGTACGGACGAGCGCACATACGCACAAGGCGGGAGTATTCCGCAACAAGAGCCTCCTCCGCCTGGACGTCGCCGCGGGAAACCTTCTCCCACAGCGCAAGGCCGCTGTCAGACTCGGAAGAATAATCGGAAAAGACTATGTCATTTTCAGCTTTGTTATCTGTCATACATAGGTTATTATATGCACCTCAACCAGTAAAGTCAAGAGCATTGTAAGGAATTTTAAGAAAAAAACTGAAAATTGTAATAAATATGGCGATTTATAACAGAAAACTGTCAAGCGCCGATGCCTCTGTCAGAGAATAAGCTGTTCCTGTCCACTGAAAGCGATCCCCAGGTGCTCATAGGCGGCTCTGGTAACGCAGCGGCCCCTGGGCGTTCGGGTCAAAAACCCCTGCTGCATCAGATAGGGCTCATACACGTCCTCTATGGTGATCGGCTCCTCATTGATCGTGGCAGCGATGGTCTCCAGCCCGACGGGCCCACCGCCATAATTCCTTATAATGCTGGCGAGCAGCTTCCGGTCGATCTCATCCAGGCCCATATGGTCGATCCCCTCCCGCTGGAGAGCATAATTCGCAGTCTCCTTCGTGATGACGCCGTTGCCGTTGATCTGGGCGAAATCACGGACACGGCGCAGAAGGCGATTTGCGATACGCGGGGTGCCGCGGCTGCGGGAAGCGATCTCGTACGCCCCCTCCGGCTCCGTGGGCGTGCCCAGGAGATTGGCGGACCGCTCCACGATCATCCGCAGCTCGTCCGGTGTATAGAGCTCCAGCTTCAGGTCGATGCCGAATCTGTCGCGCAGGGGCGAGGAGAGCTGGCCGGAGCGCGTGGTGGCGCCCACCAGGGTGAAGCTCTTCAGCTCCAGACAGATGGACGTGGCCGCCGGGCCCTGCCCGATGATGATGTCGATCTGCTTGTCCTCCATGGCGGGGTACAGGATCTCCTCGATGGAGCGGTTCATCCGGTGGATCTCATCGATAAACAGGATGTCGTTCTCGTTCAGATTCGTGAGGAGCGAGGCAAGGTCCTTGGGCTTTTCGATGGCCGGACCGGAGGTCTTCCTGAGCTGCACGCCCATCTCGTTGGCGATGATGGTGGCCAGCGTTGTTTTTCCCAGTCCCGGAGGCCCGTGGAGCAGCACGTGATCCAGGGGCTCGCCCCGCATTTTTGCTGCCTGGATATATACAGACAGATTCTCCTTCACCTTTTCCTGGCCGATGTATTCGGACAGTGTCTGCGGACGAAGACTGAATTCCCCCTCGTCTCCCCTTATAGGGCTGGTGGAAAGGAGCACTTCCTCCTCCGGCGCGCGGCCGATGCCGCCGCTGAAATCAATACTCATACAAGTCTCCTCACTTGAGGCTGCTCTTGAGCACCTCGCGTATGATTTCCTCCAATGTCATGCTGTCAGCGTCGATACTGCGCAGGGCTGCCGAAATCTCACCGGGCGAGTATCCCAGCACCGCCAGAGCGGAAGCGGCGTCGTTCATTTTGCTGCCGGCCGCCGTGCCGGGCGACGTGATCGCTCCCCCGTTTCCGCCGAGGGCGGCGGTATCCTTTGAGACCTTGTCCTTCAGCTCAAGGATAATGCGCTGCGCCGTCTTTTTTCCAATGCCCTGCGCCACAGTCAGCGCCCGGTCGTCGTTGTTGATGATGGCCATGGCCAGCGCCTCCGGCGCATGGGCGGAGAGAATGGATACCGCCGCTTTTGGTCCCACGCCGGATACGGAGATGAGCATCTCAAAGCAGCGCTTTTCACTGAGCTCATAAAAGCCGTAGATGTCGAAAGCGTCCTCTTTTACGTTGCAGTAGGTATACAGCCGCGCTTTTTTCCCGGTCTCCAAATGGGAGAGGGTATTGAGCGTGGTATTGCAGGCATAACCCACGCCGCCCACGTCGACCACGGCAAGGTTCTGCTCGATCACCGTCACGGTGCCCTCTATATAGTAGAACATACGTCTCCTCCGCCCATATTCAAAAGTGAGCCGGAAAACCGCGCATGACAGATGGCTATAGCCAGCGCGTCCGCCGCGTCATCCGGTCGGGGGATCTCCTTCATGTTCAGCAGGCGGCGGACCATCTCCATCATCTGTGGTTTTTCCGCCTTTCCGTAGCCGGTGATGGCCTGCTTGACCTGGAGCGGCGTGTACTCAAACATGGGCACGTGTCTCTCCTCCCCCGCCAGCACGATCACCCCGCGGCCGTGGGCCACAGAGATGCCGGTTGTGATGTTGGTGTTGAAAAACAGCTCCTCCACCGCGATGGAGTCCGGCCGGAACGTGTCGATGAGCTGAAGCATATCAGAGTGAATCTGCGACAGCCGCTCCGCCAGTCTCAGACCCGCCTCCGTGCGGATCGAGCCATAGCTGACGAGCTTCTGCGCGGCGCCGGACGCCTCGATCACGCCGAAGCCCACGATGGCCACCCCAGGGTCGATCCCCAGTATCGTCATATCTGCTCCCTCCGGAGTGAAGTATCCGGGCGCTGCGCCCGGGATGCGTATATATTGTAGCACATCGTCAATCGCCGCGCAATATTTTGCAGGATTTTTCACAAAACCACTGTTCGGGCATAGACTGGAGCGAAACAAAACCAAAAGGAGGCTATCAAATGGCAGACAGAGTTTTGCCCGGCCCGGTCGGTGAAGGCGCGGCCATTCGGGAAGCGGTTTGCGTACATACGAAAAAGATCTACGATTCCTGCCGCGACAAGGACTGCGCAGAGGATCTGCGCGTCTATCCTCTTGCCCGGTATCAGCCGCTCATAGACGGCGCCCAGGGCGTGCGCCCCAGGGCTGCGGAGCTCATCTGGACCTCGGTTGACGTGGAGGAGGTTTCCTTCAACCGAGGCTGGTTTTCCGTGGATATCCGGTTTTACTACAAGGTCACGGGCGAGGCGCTCTCCCTTTTGAACGTGCCGCAGGAGTTCACCGGTCTCGCCATCTATGACAAGCGGGTGATCCTGTTCGGAAGCGAGGGCTCCGCCAAGATATTCACCTCTGACATGGTCCCGGGCGGT
>JAEEGL015493462.1_pt1 | contig 16589 bp, 21 predicted proteins | sample 9134231 | NCBI WGS metagenome assembly JAEEGL01 (sample SAMN16246548, study PRJNA631951) | gut metagenome | biome: gut microbiome; feature: rumen; material: fiber-attached | host: Bos | place: Iran: Karaj | collected 2018-10 | reverse complement strand
GCCTTCTTCTGCCAGCCGGGCTTGCCGTTGACCATGCGGGGCAGCATGCCGACGGTGCCGCAGTAGACCAGCGGCTTGCCGAGGTAGCGCTCGTCGAAGATCACCGAGCCGTTGACCGTGGGAATGCCGGATTTGTTGCCGCCGTGCTCGACGCCGCGGCGCACGCCCTCGAGCACCCTGCGCGGATGCAGGAGCCTCGGGGGCAGCTCCTTGTCGTAGAAGGGGGAGGCGAAGCAGAAGACGTCGGTGTTGCAGAGCAGGTCCGCGCCCATGCCGGTGCCCATGGGATCGCGGTTGACGCCGACGATGCCGGTGAGCGCGCCGCCGTAGGGGTCGAGGGCCGAGGGGCTGTTGTGGGTCTCCACCTTGATGCAGGCGTCCCAGTCCTCGTTGAAGGCAATGACGCCGGCGTTGTCCGAGAAGACCGAGCGGCAGTAGTCCTCAAGCCCGAGCTTCTTGCGGATGAGGGCCGTGGTGTCGCGGATGCAGGTCTTGTAGAGGTTGTCCAGGTTCTCGGTTTGGCCCGTCTCCTTGTTCACGTAGCGGATCTTGGAGGCGAAAATCTTGTGCTTGCAGTGCTCGGACCATGTCTGGGCCATGCACTCCATCTCGAGGTCGGTCGGATCGGCGGGCAGGTTCAGCTTCGCGCGGCGCTCGGCTTCGTCCCTGGCCGAGAAGTGGGCCTTGATGGACTGCATCTCCTCGAGGCTCAGCGCCCAGGTGTTGGCGCGGCTCTTCTCGACGAGGGTGGCATCGTCCATCTTGGAGAGCTCGATCACGTCCACGGTGTCGATGGCCTCGCCGGTGACCTTGGCTGCCTGCGCCTCGAAGCCGGGGCTGGCCTCCCATTCGGCCAGGCTCTTCACGCGGAAGCGCTGGATGAGGCCGTTGCAGAGCAGATCCGAGGCAATGCGCTCGACCTGCCCGCGCTCGAGCCTGCCGGCAATCTGGTACTGCACGGCAGTGTAGACGCGCAGATCCTCCCTGCCTATGCCGAGCACCATGGCCGCCGTGTCGCGGGCTGTGCGGGCCTCGTTGTCCGTGACGCCGGGGCGAAAGCCCACTTCGATGAACCAGTCGGGCCTGGGCTCGTGCAGGGGCAGGGGCTCGAGGGACGCTTCCTGCAGGATGGGGTCGTGCCAGATGGCTTCCTTGACCAGGCGCTCCGCCTGGGCCTTGTCCAGCCCGTCGGCGGTGAAGACCTTGAGCTGGCGGACGGCGTCAACGTGCAGGCCGAGCGAGCTTTCGATGTCCTGGGCGGTGCTGCGCCCCTGGGAATCGCCAAGGCCCTGCCTGGGGCCGGCTTCTATGCGGTAGAGCATGGTCGTCTCCTGTTGAGCGGATGTATGCGCGTGCGTTCCTGTCCCGACGCGCTCCAGATGCAGGCGCGCGGCGCAGACGCGGCGCCTGCAGAGTCCCGCATGACATGCGGTGGTCTTCTCTTGTGCCGTGACCTTTGCCAAGCGTCAAGACTTGACTTGGCGTGCGTCCCCGGCTGGACGCGCTGGCGAAGTCCGAGGCTGCGCCCTGCGGCATGCACAGGCGATAGACAGTCATGTCGCCATGCCGTGCAGGCGACATCAGCGTGCCTGCGCAGCCCGGCATTGCCTGCAGGCAGGCGCCAGCGCCAGCGCAGTGCGGAGCGCTGTCCGCCCGGTCCGGCGTCCACCAGCAGCCATGCGCCCGTTCGCCTGGGCCTGTTCGCCTGGGCGTCGCCGCATGGCTGGGGAAAGGCCCTGCGGGCAGATGCTCTCTCAGGGCCTTCTCCCTGCGCGCTACTTGCCTGCCAGCGCCTTGAGGCCCTTGCCGTTGGCAGGCACCCACGCCATCTTGATCGGCGTGCCGGGGCAGCGGGTCTTGAGCCAGTCCTGGTAGACGGGCGTATCGACGGGCGTGTCCATGCCCTTGGCGCCTTTGTAGCCCTTGTCGTAGATGAAGTAGACGTAGCCGTCGCCCACGGCGTCGATGTCCTGCGGGAAGGGCCTGCCGTTCTCGAAGGGATGGGTGGGGAAGTCCTTCCTGCTCCAGGCATCGACGTTGCCCAGGGTTTCGTACTTGCCGGCCGCGGGATTGTAGCGCGAGACGGCGTAGGGCCAGAACTTGCCGCCAAGCCCCTGGTTGTGCGAGGCCGGCTCCTTGATGCAGCCGCCGGTGCAGTATTCCGAACTGGGGGAGCCGACGTTCTCCACGATCAGCTTGCCGGTCGCTTCGTCGAAGCCGCAGACATAGTCCATCTGGGAGGCCACGGGACCTGTGGTGAAGCGCAGGATGAGCTCCGGCTTCCCGTCGCCGCTGACGTCGCAGATGACCATCTTGTTGCCCGAGAAGCTGCCGTCGATGTCGTTCTTGTCAATGGTTTCGCCGTCCGGAAGCCTGTGTTGCGCGACGAAGGCCTGCGCAGCCTTGAGGTAGGCATCGTGCCTGGCGTCCGCCTGGGCCTGCAGCGGCCAGAATGCCGCCAGCGCCAGCAGCGAGGCGGCTATGCGGTGCGCGCGTTTCATCGGCAAATCCTCCTTGTGCCGTGGGGCTCGGAACAGGGACGAGCCCTTTCCCAAGCTGCTCCATGCTACTTTTCCAGATAGATGACAAACTCAAGCTGGGCATCTCCGCCGAGCCTGTAGGCTATTCTGAGCTTGCCGTCGCAGGAAGGGAAGGCGTACTTCCCCTTGGCCGCCTTGAGTTCGCGGTCTTCCTCTTCGCCTTCGGGCTCGAGCGTGACAGCGGCAATTTTGGCGCCGAACTTGGCAAGGTCAAGCCTGCGCTTGCCGCCGGACGCCTTGGCTGGCTGGAAGTCGGCCATGGCGACCGTGTCGCCATTGGGGAGGACGACCTGCGCCGATGCGGGCAGAGACGCCTCCGAGAGATTCGGGTTCTTCGAGAGGTCAAGCCTGGCAATGGGGTTTTCTAGACAGTTCAGCTTCTCCAGCGCCTGGTTCTTCGAGAGATCCAGCGCCTTCAGCTCGTTGCCCCAGCAGTCGAGCTCGACAAGATTCGGACTGTGCGAGAGGTCGAGCGCCGCGAGGCCGTTGTAGCGGCAGGAGAGGGCGGCGAGTTCCGGCGCGCCGGCAAGATCGAGGGACTTGAGGCTGTTCTGGTCCAGGCGCAGCTCCCGCAGCCCCGGGGTCTTCGAGAGATCGAGTCGCTCGAGCTCGTTGCCGCTCGCGATGAGCGACTCGAACGCGCCGCCTGCCGGAAGGTCCAGCGTCTTGAGGCTGTTGCTCAGGCACGTGAGCGCCTTCAGCGCCGTGAAGCGCTCCAGTCCCTTGAGGCTTGCCATCTCGCCGTAGGAGAGATCCATTTCCTCCACCGAGGCTATCTGGGCGTCCGTCAGCACGTCTCCGCCCTTGGCGGCGTTCTCCTTGACCCACTGCCGGAAATTGCCGTCCGGGAAGTTGGCTGCATCGACCGCAACGTCTGCCAGCGCTTCGCCTGCGCCAAGCGCCAGGGCCAAAAGCGCGGCAAGGCATCCTTTCGAAAGCTTCGCTGTCAGCTTAAGCATGGTGTCTCCTTTCGGTCCGCAGGCTTGGCGCGGACCGTCGCTCTTGAACCGCATCGCCGATGCGTGCGCCTGCGGCAGGCGGCTTGGGGGCATGGCGCCGCGCGCGTGCACGCGCACGTCCAGTCCCGTCCTGCCCTTCCGCAGGCTCACGCTCCTCCCGGCAGGCTTCCCTGGCAGCCGAAGGGGCCAGGCCTTGGGCCAGCCGGCATAGAGGCCAAGCGAGGCGAGGGCATCCCGCCTTTGCCCCGCTGGCAGCATCGTTCTTTCTGGTAGAGGCGATATGGTGCTTTGGGAAGCTGTTGAGCATTCCGCCGGCAATCGCGCTCCGTTTGATTGTTTTTTTGAATTTAAAATATGCTCATTGTGCAATTATATTGGACAAATCAATAAAGCGTAATTTTTTTGAATTAGCCTGCAGCTGGAGCGGGGACTTTGATTTCTACATCTTTGACTTTGTCATCGTCCTTCCAGTCGTTTTTGTTTTTCACAGAGCTTTCAAGTATAATAATTGATCCGTCGCTATCATTATAATCATTGATAGAATAGTCTTTTGTTGCTGTGGCCTCTTTAATGACAATTCGTTCATCTATTGCAGAGTCATAGAGTACAACAGAGGTCCACCATGAATCAAATTTGCCTTCGGCTCGAAGGCCCTTGCTGGTGTTGACGGAATTGAAAATGAATCTGTGGTGGTCAATCCAGATGGGAGGTCCTGCTATGTCGAACGATGCCTTGTTGATGAATCCCTTGTTCTTGTCAATGACATATAAGCTGAGATGTTGAATATATTCCATGCCCCAGCTAAGCAATAGCTTTTCACCTGAGGGAGAAAAATAGATCCTGCAGGACGAAGCCTCTTCCTTGATGGGTATGAATCCAGCTGGCTTTCCTTCCTTGCCATGGAAAAAGTAGACGCCGTTTTCGGAGCCCTTCATTTCTTCGGACTCTCCCGAATCCACTCGAATCCATGACCATGTGCCGGTTTCCGTTTGAGCTTCCTGCGGCTCGCAGTTTTTCAGCGGCGTTTTCTTGCCGCCGTCCACCCTGTAGGCTTGCCCGCCCTTCAGGATGAAGTCTCCCTCGGCGGCCAAGGCCGGTCCCGAGCAAAGCATGCAGGCCAGCAGCATTCCCCCCATGCAATGAACAAGTTTCATGTGTTACCCCTGTGCTAATGATTGTCCAGCATCTCTGGCTGAGGTGCGGAAGGGAGCCAAAAGCTCAGTGAATGACGTGCTTTGGAGCCAGTCTACTTCTTCGGTTCAAGAAAAGAATGCGGAACAATTTCAAACGGCTAGGCTGTTTAGCACGCTTGCCCCGGTGCAGGGTGCACGGCGCAGAATCCCTGCCTGCAGAGCTTTGCCTCGCACGCAGGGTACTTTCTTGTAGGAGCTTTGCGCCAAAAGCTCAAGGAAGGGCGCAAGCATGCCAGCATGCCTTCCATGTCTCCGCCGGACACCGGGCGCCGGGGACGTCTGCAGCAGGCATGAGGGCTTGCCCCGCACCGGCGGCGCCTCCGCGTTGACAGGTTCCGGCGTCTTGCCGGGCGTCGTTTGGCTGTCTGTGGCATGCATCGCCGCAGAAGAACGTTTCCGCCGGGCTGGGGGCTGCGTCGCAGACGGGAGGAGGCGAGGGCATGCCCGAAGGCGAAGGGGCAGTCCGGGGTTCCTCCCCGCACGGATGTGCGCCTGCGGTTCCGGCCCTGGCGCTCAGGCCACCCTCCTGCCTCTCGTCTCCTTCGCCTGTCGTCAGTCCGGCTCCCGCCGGCTTGGTTTATGTGCCTCTTCAGTCGCCCCCCAGAGGGGGCAGGACGACGTTCAAAAGGAGAGGCTCCCGGAACCCAAAGCGGTGCGGGAGCCTCTTCTTGATTTTGCGTCTATGGTGTCTTCGTTCATCGGTTTCGCCTGACAGCGGGAGCGCCTAGGACTCCAGTTCGGGACTGCGGGGGGGAGGGAGGAGATCGACCGGGCGTCCGTTCACGGCGGCGTCTGCAGCCTCGAGCCGCGACTTGCCGGCCTTCATCAAGGTCTTGATCACCGTGCTCAAGTTCGCGTGGCTCGCCAGCCCCCTAACGGTCCTGAAGCACCCGCTGATGGCCATGCGGCCCTTGTGGGACCGGAGGTCGCGCTCGGTCTCGCAGGAGGTAAAGGGCACGTCAAAGTTTTTAAGGAACCGGAGGAAGTCGTCCTTTCTCTTCTCCAGCCGCCTGGGCAGGGTCCTTGTCTTCCGCAGAGTTGCGCTGCCCTTGAGCTCTTCGGCTGCCTCGTTGGCGGCAAGCCCTTCCTCGACCAGCTCGTCGAACCGCTTGCGGAAAATGTCCATTGTCTTCCTGCGGAACGACTTTCCTCCCCTTTCCAGCGACTCCTTCCTCATGCTGTTGAGCGATCTGAGGAAGCAGACGAGTTCAGAGCCCAGTTCTGCCTTCCCTCGCCTGGCCGTGTCCGTACTCGCAGACCCGGAGAAGCTCCCTGCAGACGTGCTGGCTGCACAGCGCATGGGCGTAAGGCTCCGCGACGGTGCCAGCATCCTCATCCACGGGCGCAAGGGCGGAGTCCCCCTCTCCGGCGGGGCAGGAGCCGGGGCGCCGGCTTCAGCGCGGGCGCGGTTTTCGGGCTTGTTCATCGTCCAGTAGGAGCTGAGGCAGTCGTGGACGAGGATGTGTCCGTACGAGTCGAGGCCCCCGCCCTCCTTCATGCCTTCCCCGCCTCTTTTCATGGAGGCGTGCTGAAGAGTCAGCCCAGGCGCTGATGCGGTATGTATCCAGGCGTTCTTCCCGCTGCACCGGGCCGTCTCGTCGGCGGAAACCACCTTTTCATCGAGCAGCCGGGCCTTGACCTCCTCCTTGACATCCTTCGTCCACGGCGGCGCCCGGCCCTGTCGTGCAGCTCCAAGCACCACCCGACGTACAGATCCAGCCCCGTTATCAGGGACAGGACCCTGCTGATTGTGTCGAAGGAGCACGTGCAGCAGTTGTACATCGCCACGGGCAGGAGCCTGATGCGCCTGCCGTAGTGCTCCGGGCCTCCTCCGGGAATTCGCCGGCCAGGGGTTCGCCGTCTCTAAGGGGGCACTTCCTGGCGACGGCCTTGTAGACAGTCTTTTCCACCTTGACCACGCAGTCGACGGCGTAGTGGGTGCCGGCAACTCTTTCGCGGTCCGCGCACAGGCCTGCCAGAGCGTCGCCTCCGCACTGGAACGGCAGGCAGTAGACGATCTTGCCGGGAGGTCCTTCAGGCAGGGAGAAGCCGGCCCTCCTGTGTCCCTTCTGGGCCCCGGGCCTGGGGCCACTCCTCTTCCTGAGGCTCTTGGGATCGGGCTTGGCATCTCCGCTCTTCCGGGGCTTCTTCGGAAAGTCGGAAGACGGAGGCTTCGAGCTGTTGCCGCTGTCCGTGTCCAGGCGGGCCAGCGCATGGTGGAGCTCGAGCGACAGCTTCCGGACAGCCTCCTTCAGGGCCGCATTGGCACCCTTTTCGTCTGCACGGGCGGCTTCCGCAGCTTGGCGCGCGGTCTTTTCAGCGACGAGTTCCTGCTTCGCGGCGCGGAGCTCTTCCTTCACGGCCAGCAGCTCCGCGCGCAGAGAGCGAATCGTTTCTTCGCCCTGCCCGACGGCCAGGCGCAGGGAAGCCAGCTGCTCCTGCAGCCCGTCGCTGGACTCGGCTCCGAAGAGCCTCTTCAGCTTCATGAGGCCATCGGACAAAATCATGGTGCGTCCTCCGCAAAAGGCAGATCGTACGGATTGCAGCATTTGTCTAGAAAGCTTCTAGGCCGTCAGCCGATCGCCCGTCTCTCCCGCTCCCGGAGCAGAGGGAGGGGCGTAGAGGGGCGACTGAATAGACACTGGTTTGCGAAATGCTGTAAGAAAAAACTCTTGCGTCAGACCAAAAATGCTGTATAGTTCTTTTGCTTCGAATGCAAAACACGAACCTTTATCAAGGGGCCAGACTGCAATGTTGATGCAACCCGATCCATGTAAGGCAGAAACAAAATCAAAGCCGAAACTTATCGGCGAAGGCGTCAAGTTTCAGCGCGTGCGTCGCATCACGGGCTACCTCGTTGGAACCATGGAACGCTGGAATGACGCGAAGCTCGCCGAGGAGCGGGACCGCGTCAAGCATGTGTAGGGCAAAAGCAATAGTTCATGATGCAAGGAAGGGCCGCTCCAGCAGAAATGGGGCGGCCTCTTGCGTTTAGTCCCGCTCGCGGACGTGCCGGAAGCCTTCGCCCTTGCTTCCCGGGGCCGGCTTTCGGAGGACTGCGCTCGTCAGGCCTGATGCTGGGGAGCGGACGCGGCGCTTGGTGTCTGCGGGCAGGCAGAAAGCGCGCAGCCTCGGCCTGATGGCGTAAGCCAGCGCTTCTGGCCGGCCCAAGTCTTGGCGGGCCAGCAGGTGCAGGAAGCTGTTGACGTGCTTCCTGGCCTGGGCCAGAGGCGGCTTGCGGCGCGCTCTGCGTCCGCCGAGGCGCAGGACGGCTTCCTTGGGGCTGTGCTCGGGAATCTGGCTGGCCGTCCAGGCCTTGGGCTCGAGCACCGCCAGCCCGCAGCCAGGGGAGAGCAGGACGAAGCCGGGCTCGCGGTTCCCGATGTCAGGGCGTGCCAGGGCAGAGGCGTCCCGTCGGGGGCGGGCTGCCTTCTCGAGAAGGCGGTTGACGGCCTCGTCGCAGGCAGCGACGAACGTCTCGCATCCGGCCGGAAGCATGGCCGCCAAGGCGCTTGCTAGTTGAAGTGGACGGGGGAGGCATGGCCGCAGTCGCGGCAGACCACCCAGCGGAGGCCCCGGGGCGGGCGTCCCCCGCCGGCATCGAGCAGCTGGGACGCAAGCTCCGACAGCCGGGAGAGGATGCTCTGTCCGCCGGCGTCGCCGGCTCTGGGGCGCGAGGATCTCAGCTCGGTGTTGCTGGAGCCGCATTTGGCACAGGCAATGCGTGGCGCGTGGCGCATGGGGAGCCTCCTTTTCGCGACGGCCGAACAGGGATGGCGTCGGCTGGCTGCAGGATGCGGGGGATCGGTTCCTGCCGGTCCGAAGGCCGGAGAGCCAGGGCTCTCCGGAAGACGAAAGCACTTTTCCATAGACGGCTGGCGTTGCCAACCAACGCCGTCCGTACCTTTGCAGTCGCTGTGCTGGGCAGCGCTAGCGCTTGAAGATCTTGGAGAAGATCGTTTTGACCGCCTTGGCTAACGTCTCAATGCCATCCCAGGCGAGGGAGTCGAAGTTGATCGACCCGCAACTTGGACAGCGCGACGGGGCGAAACGGGGGCGGGGGTTGCAGTCGGGAATGGATACGGTGAACAGATGCCCGCAGTCCCGGCAGCGGTAGTGAAGGTGGGTTGTTACAGGCATGGCAGATCTCCTTGGGGAATGCCTCCGTCACGGACGGCAGGAAGGCTGGGAGGGGGACCGCGGGCATGGAGCCGTAGAGCCTTGACTTGTTCTGCATGGCCCCGCTTGCAGTCAAGGTGTACACCTCAAGGGGGCACGGCGGACGGTGCGCCCGCGAGTTCGGACGGACAAGGTCTGGCAAATGCCTCTTGGAAGCACGTCAGGACCTGTCCGGCCAGGGCAGGGAGCAGGCTGAGGCGGGGGATGCGGCCGGACTGTCCGCTCCCTGCTCCAGAAGGCTGGCGAGCCTGTCGCTGGCATCGCCGAGCCTGCCTGCGAAGCCGGCTATCCGCTCCGCCAGCCCGCTGAAGTCGAGAATCCAGTCCTCGTTGGCAAGGTTGCTGTCGATGTTGGGGGAGACGTCCTGAAGCGTGAAGCCCTTGAGGGGGACGCCGCGCACGCCCCTGGCGGCAAGGATGCGGTTGGCGCGCACGAAGACGGGCCTCCAGTGCGCGAAGAGCTCCTCCATCTGCCTGCCGAGGTCCTTGAGCTGGGAGACGGCGCAGGCCCGTCCGGTTCTGGCCATGAAGTCCTCCATCCGGCCTTCCGCCTGCTGAAGGAGGCATTCTCCCTCGAGCCAGACGTGACCGAGCGCGAGCCTTGCCCCGCTTTCGGCGCTGAGGCTCGCCTGCACAGCCTCTTCGTTCATGGCATCGGCCTCGCCGGGGGTGAAGCCTCTGCCTTCGGCGCGCTCGCATTCCCTGGTTCTTGCCGCATCGTGCAGGGCGAGGGTAGCCAGAATGCCTGCGCTCGCCAGGGCCCCGCAGAGGAAGCTTGCTGTCTGCATGGCGTTCTCCTATGCCGGCTGGGGCTGGGCGCTGTCTGCAGGGCCGGCCTTGCCATTGCCGTCATATCCGCCGGGCGCGGATCCGCCCTGGGCGCAGGCGGAGCCGGTGCTGGCAGCTCCGTCCTCTTCGGCATCGCCGCCTTCGCTGAGGCAGCCGTCGTCCAGGCTGGCGAAGCGGGATGCACCGTCAGATCTGGCGTATTCGGTCACAGCCCAGGCTGTCGCGCCGAGCGTCGCTGCGCCGGCCAGCATGCCGACGAGAAAATAGCCAAGCTTGCTCATGATGTCCTCCCTTGTTGCTGCAGCCGCTGATGTCGATGCAAAGATGCCGCTATCTGGACTGCCGTCGTTCTGGTTTCCTGCTGAGGGGGCTTGCGCCCCTCCTGTCGCTTTGCTTGCCTCCTCGCCGCTGAGGCGAGGCGCTGCGGCGCTCAGCCCGCTGAGGCGGGGCTTCCACGTTCAGATGACCTGCGTGTGGGCGCTTCGGAGCGGGACGGTTCATCGCCGGCATCCTCTCCGAAGCCGGCGAAGAGCATCCCCAGCGCAAAGCCGGCGGCCGCGCCAAGCGCAAGGCATCCGAGACGCGAGGCCGGGAGGCGAAGAGGCGGGAACGTGCCGCCGGGATAGGGCCAGTGCGGGGGATAGGGCGGAAAAATGGTCTTGGTGCTGGAAGTCTGCATGCTGTCCTCCCTGCGCGCCGGGCCGGCCGGGCGCATTGAACTGTCTGCCGCTTGCGGACGAAGGGAGCGGCGCTGGGGCATGAAGAAGGCAGCCTTCTCCGCCGGCGCAGCCGCTCTCTCTCCGATCCCCCCGGGGTGCGGCTGGGCGGGCGACGGGATGCGGCCTACTGGAGCGCGCCGGTCGCCGCTTCCGCGTTCCTGCACCGGAGCCACGTTTCCGGATCGACCCCGTGCCGCTCAAGTATCCTGCGGTTCAGGACATCGTGCACAAGGTAGATGTCCACTATGTGGTCGACGGTGTCCCCGCACCGCTTGCGGAGGGGCCCGGCTCCGCGATCTCCGCTGTGGACAGAGGCCATGAGATCATCCAGATGCATGCGGACGCTGGCCTTGTGCCACGCCTGGGTCATGGCAAGCTTCTCCTCCAGCCCCGGCGCGCTTGCACAGATGTGCTCGATGAAGCCGTCGACGCTCTGGAAGTGTTCGTGGGTGGATGGATCAAAGAGCAGCATGACTCCTCCTGCTTCGTTGAAAGAGGCCGGCGATGTGCCGGAAGAGGCCGCCGGAAAGCCGGTGCCCGTCCTGGCACGCCAGGGCGGTCCGGCAAACAAGCTCTGCTCACGTTCCAAAATTTGGAATGAACTTCACGGATCTAGCGGCGACGGCTGACTCGCCGCCCGTGTATCCGTGCTCGTCCCTGAGGCGCTCGAAGATGCGCTGGAACGTACGGCTCTGCTTCGGCAGTCGCTCCTCCATGTCCTTCTGCATGCAGTCTGGGCTGCAGCTGGCCATCTTGCCCTTCATCATTGGGGATGCCCGCGGTGAAAGCAGCGCTTTTTGCTGACAGCTTGTTGTGACAGTTGAGGTGGCACCGGAGCCCCGGCAATCCCAGGTTCGGGGCAGAGCCAAAAAAATCTCCCTGCCTGGCCCAAAAGCTGCGATGAAGCAGGGACTCGGCAGGGAGAACTGCGATGTGACGTGCGTACAGGGTGACTTCTAGTCCAACCCTCTGAGTGTACACAACTTTTTTATAGGCCCATAACGTGGGAAACGATGAGTGCGTCCCAATTCAGCAGGCCGGAATGCAGCGGGCTGCACGGCAGCACTCCAGGCACCTGCCCATACCCTTCAGGGGACTCAGCGCGGCGCCATGGCGGCAACTGGTATAATGTGGCGAAAAAACTGAATAATTTTAGTACATCCACACAGTTTTTTACTTCTTGCGGTCCCGAACGTAGTCGGCCATCTGGAGCAGAATGTCGCGCTCCTTGGCGTCGGGAACAGCATCGAGGGCTGTTCTGGCAAGGGAAAGGTAGCCTTCGGCCGCCTCGCGGGTCTTGGCATCGTAGCCCCGCTCGCGGACAGTGGCGCAGATGGCATCGACGTTGGCCTGAGTAAATGTGCCTTGCTCGAAGGCCTTGTCGAAGGATGCCCTCGAGGTTGCGTCCAGGGCGTTGCGGTACATCTGCAGCGGAGGCGTGAGCTTGCCCTCGCGCAGGTCGCCGCCCGTAGGCTTGCCCGTGGCTTCTTCCGGCGCGCAGTCGAGCGCGTCGTCCACCATCTGGAAGGCCATGCCGATGTTTTCGCCGAAGGTTTTCAGGGCCTCCACGCCCGCTTCTGGAGCGCCGGCGAAGATGGCCCCCATTTCGCAGGCAGAGCGGATGAGGCAGGCGGTCTTGCCTTTGATGATGCTGGCGTACTCCTCCTGGGTGAGCCCTGTGTTGTGCATGGCGTGCAGCTCCAGAATCTCGCCGGCGCAGGTGTCGGCCGTGGCTCTGGAGAAGACCGCGCAGAGTCTGGGATCGCCGAAGGAGGCCACGCAGGCGTTGGCTTCGGAAAGCAGGGCATCGCCGGCCAGGATGGTCTCGGTCGTGCCGAAGACCGTGTGGCAGGCAGGCTTGCCCCGCCTCGTGGCCGCGCTGTCGATGACGTCGTCGTGCATGAGGGTGGCGGCGTGGAGCATTTCGAGCGTGCAGCCGAGCGTGTAGACGCGCTTGTCCTGGCAGCCGAAGAGGCGCGCCGCAAGGACGGTCAGCAGGGGGCGCAGGCGCTTGCCGCCTGAGACAACAGTATGCGAGGCCGCAGGGCGCACGGGCGCCGGCAGCGTCTGGAGAAGCGCATCGAGGGCCTGGTTGATGGCGGGCAGCTCGAGGGCGAGGCGGGCTTTCAGAAGGATGGTGGCCATGGTCTTTCCTTGCGGAGGCGGGCTTGGCCGGCGTCCGCTCCGGAGAGGAAGGGACGCCGGCTGTGGAGAGCTGGCGCTAGAGACGCTGGTAGTCGATGCCGGCGTCGAGCATGGCCTGCTTGTCGAGCAGACCCTTGACATCGAAGACGAGGGCCTTGGCGGGATCGAGGAACATGGCCTTCAGCCTTGCGGCATCGAGCTCGCCGTAGCTTCTGTGGGGCACGGCGAGAACCAGGGCGTCCAGATCCCTGAACTCCTCCAGGGGAACGAGATCGATGCCGTAGAGGCGCTTGGCCTCGGCCGGATAGGCCTCGGCGTCGGTCACGACCGGTTTCGCGCCGAACTCCTCGAGCTCGGCCACGATGTCGACGACGCGCGTGTTGCGCAGATCGGGCACGTTCTCCTTGAAGGTGAGGCCGAGCACGCCGACTTTGGCGTCCTTGACCGTCATGCCCATGCGGATCATGCGCTTCACGGTGCGCTGGGCGACGAGGCTTCCCATGGCGTCGTTGATGCGGCGGCCGGAGAGGATGACGTCGGGATGGTAGCCGAGCTCCTCGGCCTTGAAGGTGAGGTAGTAGGGATCCACGCCGATGCAGTGCCCGCCCACGAGGCCGGGCCTGAAGGGCAGGAAGTTCCACTTCGTGCCCGCGGCCTCGAGCACTTCGAGCGTGTCGATGTCCATGCGGCTGAAGATGACGGAGAGCTCGTTCATCAGGGCGATGTTGAGGTCGCGCTGGGTGTTCTCGATGACCTTAGCCGCCTCGGCCACCTTGATGGAGCTGGCCCTGTGGATGCCGGCCTTGACAACGGCGCCGTAGACGCGGGCCAGCAGATCCGCCGTTGCCTGGTCGGAGCCGGAAACGATTTTCCTGATGGTTTCGAGGGTGTGCACCTTGTCGCCGGGGTTGATGCGCTCGGGCGAGTAGCCGACCGTGAAGTCCTCCCCGAACTTGAGCCCGCTCCGGCGCTCGAGAATCGGGATGCAGACCTCCTCGGTGAGGCCGGGATAGACGGTGGACTCGTAGCAGACCACGCAGCCCCTGGAGAGGTTGGCGCCCACGGTGTTGCTGGAGCCGACGACCGGCGTCAGGTCGGGGCTGCGGTGGCTGTCGATGGGCGTGGGGACGGCCACGATGATCACGGCGGCCCGCTTCAGGGCCGCAGGATCGCTGGTGTACTCGATGGAGGCGCTCTGCAGCCGCGCATCGTCGACCTCGTTGGTGTGGTCGTGTCCGCCCTTGAGCTCGTCGATGCGGGTCTGGGCGATGTCGAAGCCGATGACGTCGAAGTGGTGGGAGAAGGCCACGGCCAGGGGAAGCCCCACGTAGCCGAGCCCAACGACGGCCAGAGGCCGCTTGCGGGCCGCGAGTGCGTCAAAGTCAATCATGAACAGGATCCTTTACTCAAGAGGCTATCTGTGACACTGAAAAGACATGTTTTCGGATTTTAATGCAGGACTCTTCTTCAAGGCCGTGGGCCTTGCCCTTTTCCTGGAAGGCGTGCTCTGGGCCGCCTCGCCCGGCGCCATGAAGCGCGCCATGGCCGAACTGCTCAGGCGGGACGACCAGTCGGTGCGCGCCGTCGGGCTCTGCGGCATGGGCCTTGGCCTGCTCGTCTGCTGGCTCTTCGGCTAGGCTCCTTTCTCGCCGACGTGCAGGCAGACGATGCCGCTGGTGAGCTTTTCGTAGCGCACCTTGGCAAAGCCGGCATCTTCCATCTCCTTTCTGAGCTCCCTGGCGCTCGGGAAGGCCATGATGGTGCGGGCAAGGTAGGCATAGGCGCCGCTGTCGCGGGAGACGAGCCGTCCAATGGCGGGCAGAAGGCGGGTCAGGTAGACGTTGTAGAGGCCGCCCCAGATTTTGTCCCTGCCGGAGCCGAACTCGAGGATGCAGGCCCTGCCGCCCGGAACCAGCACGCGGTGCATCTCCTTCAGCGCTTCGGCGCGCGGCAGAATGTTGCGTATGCCGAAGGCGATGGTGACGCTGTCCACCGAATTGTCAGGCAGGGGCAGGCGCTTCCCGTCGGCCGCCACGGGCAGGATGCCCGTCTCAAGCCGGCGCGCCAGCTTCTTCTGCCCGAGCGCCAGCATGGGCGGGCAGAAGTCCATGGCGATCACCTTGTACTCGGGATGGTTCCTGCGCAGGGCGAAGCTGACGTCCAGCGTGCCGGCCGCCAGATCGAGAAAGCGGTGCGTGGGCCCCCGCCAGACGGAATTCGCCAGCTCCCGGCGCCACCAGCAGTCGATGCCGAGGGAAAGGACGTGGTTGAGCAGGTCGTAGAAGCGCGCAATGCGCCCGAACATGCCGGCAACGGCCTGGTCGTGCTCCCGGACGCCCCCGCTCACTTGTCGCCTCCCCTGGTCTTGGCCTTGGGTTCGGCCGGCGCGCTTTCAAGTATCGTGTTCAGGACAATCCTGTAGATGCTGGGGAAGACGTCGCCGATGTTGGCCGCTGAGACGGTGCGGCATTCGATGAGCTTGGCCGTCAGCTCCTTGGCTACCTGAAGAGCCTCTTTCTGGTCTTTGTCCATGGTCGCCACCTCAAGCGCGCTAAAAAAAACCCGTCACCGGGGAATGGCCAGACCCACCATGGATCAAGCCCGACGGGGAAAGAACGGAAACGGCAGCCCCCGCCCTTTTTTTGATGCTCGACCTCCCGCCAGACAATCCAGTGCCTGGCGGGAGGAGAAAAAAGTGAGGTCTGAAGATAGCCTCTGGCATAGTCGATTGCAAGGGTTGCAGATCTGCGGAAAAAGGCCGGATCAGCCTGCGTCCTCCATGTCGGCAACGAGCGCCGCAATCTCCTCGCGCAGTATCCTGGCGCAGATTTCGGCAGCCGTCTGCTCCACGGCCTTGGGCGTGGTGCGCTGCAGAGCCTGGTCCGCGTCCCTGCGCAGGGCGATCAGCGCCTCCTGGTTGCGCTCCTCCTTCTCCAGCAGGTGCGCTATGGCCCGGGAGAGCCGCTCGATGCCCTCCATGAGGGCCGGATCGGCCTCCTGAACCAGGTCGGCCTGCCGCTCGGCCATGGAGACGAGCTGGGCCACCTTGCGTTCCATGCTGAGCACGGCGGCGTCGATCCTGCCTTCCAGGGCGCCCATGCGCGAGGCAACTTCGGTGACGCTTCTCGCCTGGGCGGGCATGCGCTCTTCGACCTGCTCGCGCATCCGGCCCTCGAAGGCCGAAAGCCTCGCGCCCAGATCGGCAAGCTTGCCGGAAAGCTCGTTCTCCAGTTCGCTGCGGGATGCCGAGAGCAGGGCGACCTTCTCCTCCACGGCTGCAAGGCCGGCTTCCTGCCCTGCGCCACTCTGGCTATCCAGCCTGGCGGCCATTTCGTCCAGCGACGCGCGGATCTTGCTGCTGCCCGCTTCCTGGGCGTCCTTCACCGCGTCGATGTCGGCGCGGAGGGTTGTTTCCAGCCTCGAGGCAAGCGCCGTGAAGCGGTTTTCAGCGTTGCTTCCGACCCTGTCTTCGATGGCCGCGAGGGATTCGGCCATGCTGTCGAGACGCTCTCTGGCCTCTCTGGCGCTCCGGCCTCCCTCCTCCTGCAGGCCGTCGAGGCGCTTGGCGAGGGCGGTCTGTCCGGAGACGATGCCTTCGTCTGCGGCTTCAGCCCGGCCAAGGCGGGCTTCGAGGCTGTCGAGACGCTGGGCCTGCCCTGCGCTCTGCCCGCCAAGCTCCTGCTGGGCGGTCTTGAGCTCGTCCAGGTTCTGCCTGAGGGGCGCGACGGTTTCTTCGGCAAGTTCCCTTGCCTTGCCTTCGGCCTGTCCAAGGCGGTCTTCGAGGCTGTCGAGACGCTGGGCCTGCCCTGCGCTCTGCCCGCCAAGCTCCTGCTGGGCGGTCTTGAGCTCGTCCAGATTCTGCCTGAGGGGTGCGACGGTCTCCTCGGCGAGCTCCCTGGCCCTGCCTTCGGCCTGTCCAAGGCGGTCTTCGAGGCTGTCGAGCCGCTGGGCCTGCCCTGCGCTCTGCCCGCCAAGCTGCTGCTGGGCGGTCTTGAGCTCGTCCAGATTCTGCCTGAGGGGCGCGACGGTCTCCTCGGCGAGCTCCCTGGCCCTGCCTTCGGCCTGT
>JAEEGL010913074.1_pt1 | contig 16589 bp, 12 predicted proteins | sample 9134231 | NCBI WGS metagenome assembly JAEEGL01 (sample SAMN16246548, study PRJNA631951) | gut metagenome | biome: gut microbiome; feature: rumen; material: fiber-attached | host: Bos | place: Iran: Karaj | collected 2018-10 | reverse complement strand
GGCCCGAATGCTTGCCTGCTTATCCCGATAGCACATGTCCGAAATCCTCGGCGTAGCTCGCTACGCCTACGTTTTCAGACAAGCACTCTCGGGCAAGCATTCGGCGCATTAGTCCAGTTATTTTGCGAACGTTATACTAGCTGTAGCAATTAGGCTTAGAGATTATAAAAGGTAAATGAAAATGAAAAAACTTAACAACAAAATTTCAAAAGCATTTGATAATCCGAATAAGAAAGCATTTATCGGATTCCTTACCGCAGGAGATCCCGATGCACAGAGCACCGTTAAATTTATTCTTGAGATGGCAAGAGCAGGAGCGGACCTTATAGAGATCGGTATTCCTTTTTCAGATCCCACCGCGGAAGGAGTTGTGATACAGGAGGCAAATATCAGATCACTAAGCGGCGGAATGACTACCGACGGAGTATTTGAGATAGTAAAGGAAGTCAGAAAGACCTGTGATATTCCTCTCTGCTTTATGACATACGCAAACCCTGTTTTCCATTACGGATACGACAGATTCTTTTCAAAATGCGAAGAACTCGGCATTGATGGCATAATCGTTCCCGATATGCCCTACGAGGAAAAACAGGAGATGGAAGAAGAGGCAAATAAAAAGAATGTTTCAGTCATTTCCATGGTGTCGCCGACTTCCGAAGAACGCATTAAAAATATAGCTAAGGATGCAGACGGATTTATCTACGTCGTAAGCTCCATGGGTGTTACCGGTGTCAGAAACGAGATCCGTACCGACCTTGATAAGATAATAAAAAATATCAGGGAAGTAACCGATGTTCCCTGTGCCATAGGCTTCGGAATCAGTAAGCCCGAACAAGCCGCCAAAATGGCTGGAATCTCCGACGGCGCCATCGTCGGTTCCGCCATCGTCCGCATAATCGCCGAGCACGGTCCCTCCTCCGCCCCGTATATATATGAATACGTGAAGAGTATGAAGGACGCAGTGTCCGCTTTATAGTGATATATATTGAATTTATTATTCACCATCATTTGAAAGAGATCAAAATCTAAATCTGTTTATAATATTGTATATTTTTAAACAGGAGTTTTGGCGAAAAAGCGTTTTTTCCGTAAGCAAAGTCCTTAGGAAAAAATGCTTTTTTGACAGAGCTCCGTCACTTCTAAGTTATTTTTTTCAATATCTCCGTCACTTTTTTTAATTATTTTCACATTTCTACTTCCTTTTTCCCATTATTATGTTATAATCAAAAAAGTTGTACCGATATACATGTATACAATCCGATCTGAAGGAGGATATGATCATGGCAGATATTTATTCTATGCACGAGAAAAACGAGATGCTCGACTTCTCAGAGATGGAACATCTTAAGGAGCAGATGGATGAACTTCAGACTATTCTCGACAATAATCATCGTATAGATAAAAACCTCTACCTTGAATATGATGTAAAGAGAGGACTCCGTGATGCAGCCGGAAAAGGCGTGCTTACCGGACTTACCGAGATTTCGGATGTTGTTGCTTACGATCTTATTGACGGTAATCAGACTCCCTGTGACGGAAGGCTTTATTACCAGGGTGTTAATGTTGTCGATTTCATTAAAGGACTCGGCAACAGAAGATTCGGTTTTGAGGAGGCAACATATCTTCTTATTTTTGGCAAGCTTCCCACAAAGGATCAGCTCGAAAACTTTATTAAAGTAAGCAGAGAATTCCAGAATCTCGGTGCAAGATTTACACGTGACGTCGTTATGAAGGCTTCAAATGCAAATATCATGAATGCTCTTCAGAGATGCGTTCTCACTCTTTATACTTATGATAACAATCCCGATGATATTTCTGCTAAGAACGTACTCAGACAGTCACTTGAGCTAATTAACAAGCTTCCCCTTATCGCAGTATACTCATACATGTCATACTGCCATTTCAGGAAGGATGAGGCTCTGGTAATCAGAAATCCCAAGCCGGATCTTTCAGTTTCCGAGAATATACTGCAGATGCTCAGACCTGACGGCAAGTTTACTGAGCTTGAGGCAAAGGTTCTTGATGTAGCGCTTATTCTTCACGCGGATCACGGTGGAGGAAACAATTCGACCTTCACGACTCATGTTGTAACTTCTTCCGGAACGGATACATATTCATCCATCGCTGCTTCAATCGGATCTCTTAAGGGCTTCCGCCACGGCGGTGCAAACCTTAAGGTTCAGAATATGTTTGCGGATCTCTACAAGAATATCAAAAATCGTGAGGATGAGAAGGAAGTCAAGGAGTATATTCAGAAGATCCTTGATAAAAAGGTATTCGACAAGCAGGGACTTGTTTATGGTATGGGGCATGCTGTTTATACTCTTTCAGATCCCAGAGAGGTCGTTCTTAAAGAGTATGCGAAAAAGCTTGCGAAGGAAAAGGGAAGGCTCGATGATTTCCACTTCTATGAGAGAGTAGAGAAGATCGCGGGAAAGCTTATTATGCAGCAGAAGAATGTTCATAAGGAAGTATGTGCTAATGTCGATTTCTACAGCGGACTTGTGTACAGCATGATGGATATCCCTGAGGAGCTTTATACTCCGATCTTTGCTATTGCACGTATTTCCGGATGGTGCGCTCATCGTCTTGAGGAAATTTTAAATGCCGGTAAGATCGTTCGTCCCGCATATAAATATGTCGGCCGTCATGTTCCCTATGTGAATCTCGACGAAAGACAGTAAGGATTATATGCCTAAAACAATTTTGATACTTTATATTTGTGTACTCTGTCATCTTGGCAGAGTACATTTTTTTACAGAAATAAAAAGGCGATAGATACAAAAATCTTTGTATGTTATACTAATGCGGGAGGTAGAAACAGATGAAAAAACAGATAAGGATTATTTCTGCAGTATTAGGCGCGGTTGCGGCTTTTTCTTTAGTGGGAATGCCCTCTTTTGCCGGGCAGGGAGGATATTTATCCAGCACCGGTGTTGGAAGTACAGATTTCTATAAGGATGAAGCGATACCGGAATGGCTTCTCATTCGGAAATACGAAACCGTTGATTACGGAAACGGGAGCGTTGTTATTGAAAAACTGTATAGTTATGATCAGAACGGCAATCTTACAAGGCAGGGAGAATACTCTGACGGATCAGAACCGTATCTGGCGGAGAGAACCTATGAAAACGGAAAGCAGCTCCGCAGCTATGAGCTGAAACAGGATCCGGCAGAGGATTGTTATTATGAGAGACAATATGACAGCTATGGTAATGTGATTAAGCTGACGCTGTATAATGCTGACGGTTCTCAGACCGGCATATATTCAGTTTATGAGTATGCAGATCCCGCGTCTGGCATAATGACAGGTGACAAGTCATTCAGCGGTAATATATGTACGGGGACAAACCGGTATTTTTATGATGAAAAAGGAGACTGCATACACTGGATCTCGAATGAGAAATATGAGTATTTCTATACCTACGACAACGATCATCATATGATCGGGGAGGAATACCTTAGTGGGGGTGAAGTCCTCTGGAAAAATATATATACCTATGAAGCCGGAATGCCTGTTCGTGAGGAGCATTACGATAAGGGAACGGAGCTCACGATATACGATGATATTTCTTATGAGCGTGATGATAACGGCAATATCACGAAAGAAACCGTTAATCAGCTTGATGAAAGAGGCTCGCGCACATACTCTTACGAAGGCGTTGCTGAAAGGGATTATGACGAATACGGGAACTGCATAAGGGAAAGAAACTATGGTGGCGGAAAGCTTTACAGGGAAGCGACAATGGTTTATGCCCGCAAGGGAAGTCCGGAGAGCATGGGAATAGGTGTCAGTCATATAGATATATCGAGAAGTCCTATGCAGCTTTTGGGGAAAGACCTTGAATGGAATGTGTCTGCCGGGAAATCGTACTGGTACGAGAACGGGGTAAAGCAGGGAACCTATTCGGATCCAAAAGGAGTAATGGGGGACGGCTCGGTACGCGGGCGTGAGATCTGTGATCTTAGTATGACTGATGATGCCGGTCAGCAAGGTGTATGGTTCTGGCTTGATTCCTGCTATGACGGTGCAAAGGCAGTCGGCAAGGAAGTCTGGGTTCCTTACATCTATCAGCAGGAAGCGGAATGGGATGAGGCGAAGCTTCGTGAGATTGCAAATGAGTCCGATCCCGGAATGGCTGACTGCGTATTCGATGCGATGATAAACAAGAAGGGCAAGTGGGTACGCTATGACGAGAACGGAAGAATGCTCAAAGGCTGGGTAACTATCGAAGGTGCTCTTGCAGACCTTTATCCCGACCAGGCAGGAAATACCTACTATTACGATACCCGCACCGGCCTTATGGCTAAGGGTAGCGTAACTATTGACGGCAAAGAGTGCTTCTTTGATGAAACTACAGGCGCACTTGTACAGTAAATAAAACAAAAAATTTTAATGTATTATATACCGGTGAAATCTGGCACTGTCAGAGACATTATAGATTTTTGTATGCCTTAAACAATTTTGGCAATATATATTTGTGTACTCTGTCATCTTGGCAGAGTACATTTTTTGTGGTAATATTCAGTCATTCTTATTTGAGCGTTAGCTCAGTTCTTTGGCACATGGAATAATTCCAAGTGCATTCGCCGAGATGTATGTCTCAGGAGGTTACCTGCCTCCACTTTTTATTCCATTTTAAATTTTGCAAGAGTGTTACTTTGCTTTACGCTGTTTTTTTGTTATGTTATAATACTGAAGGGAGAGGGGAATGAAGAAGAAAAATACCCAGTGGCATCCGGCATTTTATTCAGCCATCCGGCTTGAACTTGTAGATAATAAAAAAGATCTCATTTATTTGCCGGAGGTCGTATTGAATACAAAACCGATCTTGATAGATATGCTTGTTATAAGAAAAGCGCCTGACTCAGTAATAACTAAGGACATAGGCAGGATATTTCGCGGACATAATATTTTTGAATATAAGTCTCCGGATGCTGCATTAAATATTGATACATTCTATAAAGTCATTGCCTACGCAAGTTTATACAAAGCTAATGCTTCAGAAGTTGACGGCATAAAAGCTGATGATATAACAATAAGTTTTGTCAGAGATAGAAAACCGGTCGGATTATTTAAGTCGCTAAAGACTTATGGTATGGAAGTAGAGAAAGCTACTAATGGAATATACACTGTTAAAAGCAGTTTTCCATATGTCATTCAGGTAATAGTTTCAAAGGAACTTGATCCCACGGACCATGTTTGGCTGATGGCATTGACAGATAATCTATCTGTTAAGGATGCAGATAGATTGGTTAAGGAAATCGGAAAATTGTCAGAAAAAGATGATAAAGATTTTTCTGATTCTGTTTTGCAGGTAGCGGTGAGCAAGAATAAGCTATCTTTCGAAAAAGTGAAGGAGGTGTCAGGGAATATGTGCGAAGCATTAATGGAATTAATGAAACCGGAATTTGATGCAGCAGTTGATAAAGCAGTAAGCGAAGCAGTAGATAAAGCAGTAAGCGAAGCAGTAGATAAAGCAGTAAACGAAGCAGTAGATAAAGCAGTATATGAAGCAAATGCAGAAAGAGATAATGCGATAGCTGAGGCGAGTAGGCTGCGAGCATTGCTTGAAGCAAATGGGATTCCTATTCCAAAGAATTGATTAAGAAGTATTATTACTTTTTTTGTTTGAGAATTATTCAGAATATAAAGGACTTGACAATGAAAATGGCAGAGTCTAAAATTTCACGACACGACACGACACGACACGACACGACACGCTTAAGCGCGTTTGTTTGCCTTGTAGATTATTGTGGAATTGTACATTATGTAAATATGTGTCGTACATCGTCGACGACTACGGTAAATGCTTTAGTCAATATCATATAGCACAGGGTTAGTGGATAATAATGATCCGCTTACCCTGTGTTTTTGCGTTTAAGTATATGTTTATTAGCCTGATTAATAACCGGATAAATGGAATATCAGGTTTTTAAAAGTATTATCCAAATAAAAAAGGAGGATCGAAAATTAATGAGAAAAGAAAATGAGAAGAAAAGGAGTATGGCAGTACTTCTGCGTATGGTATTTGCAGTTGCAGTATTTATTTCCTGTGTGTTTATCTGCAGGAATAATGCATATGCAGAACAGGATACGACCTGGCAGGAAGATTATCATTACGTACTGGATGAGGAAAATCACATTATAATGATCTGTCACTGGAAGGACGATGTAAAAACTCCGGATACGGTGATTCGGATGCCTGCAGTTGCGGTTAAAAATGGAGTTAGTTATACGGTACAAATTTCTACAAACAAGACTATTTTTACGACAATGAATCCTTCTACGCATCAGATTATAAAGGAAATCAGGGATGCCGATCCTTATCCGTTTTTTGGTTATGAATCTATAGTTGAAGAATTTTCTGTTGAAAATGGAGTTAAACTTGAGAACGGTAAGGAACTCTTTAGTAATCAGACTAAATTGAAATCTGTAAATCTCAGTGGTCTTGATACAAGCAATACAGAAAACATGAAATATATGTTTAGCGGATGCTCATCTCTCGAAACGGTTGATCTAAAAGGACTTAATACAAGTAATGTTACGAATATGTCATATATGTTCAAAGACTGTTCTAAACTTACAAAAATCAATAATCTTTCTGATCTGGATACCGAAAGTGTAGAGCGCATGGAATACATGTTTTCAGACTGTGAAAAGCTTTCGGAAGCAGATGTCAGCGGCTTTGATACTAGCAATGTATTAGAATTCAAGAATATGTTTTACAATTGCAAATCTCTCAAGAATCTGGATCTGCATAGTTTCAGTCTTAATGGTATCGGTAGTTATATGGGAATGGCTCCGACTTATTCGATTATAACAGGATCGACGAACAATATGCTTTCAGGATGTGACGGACTTAAACTTCTAAAGGCACCGAATAATTTCGGAAACGGAAAGACTATTGCACTTCCTTTTACTATGTATCTTCAGAAGACTGACGGAACAGCTGATTCAACGGGTTATGATGAAATATCTTCTTTCCATGCCGGAAAGACGCTTGTAATTATGAAGGATGCTGCTTTACACACTGTAATCGATAAAGCAGTTAAGTTTGCAAATGAAGCAATAGATGTATCTACATTGTTCACTCTTGCAAACGGTTCCGGAAGTGCCACCTACACGCTTTCAAATGGCGGAACAGGTGTGGGAACTTTATACGGAAATATGCTTACTGTTACTAAAGCAGGTACATTTAAAGTAAGTGTATCCACTGCTGAAACCGATAGCATGTATTCCGGAAAGGCTACTGCAACACTCACTGTAAACAGAGGCAATGGAGTCGGCAGCGTTACCGTTAAGGATATTAACTACGGAGAGAAGCCGGATCCCAAAGCAACAAGTTCAACAAATCCCGGAGAGGCTAATTTCCTATACAAGTTTAAGGATGCCGATGACAGCACTTATTCCGCTGAAATACCTGTCAATCCCGGAACATATGTTGTAAAGGCGGTATTTGCACCTACCGATCTTTATGAGTGTAATCCAACAGCGGAATTTACAATTGCAGGATCTCTTGATATTTCTAAAGCGGATGTAAAGCTTTCCGAAACGGAATATAAATATGACGGATACGCGAAGGAACCCAAGGTTACGGTTAAGATTGGAGAAAAGGCTCTTAAAGAAGGTTCGGAATATACTGTTGAGTACAGCGACAATGTAAATGCAGGAACAGCAAGTGTCAAAGTCACCGGTAAAGGCGGATTTACAGGCAGCGTAACATTAAAGTTTACAATTAATGCTGATAATAACGGAAACGGCGGAAACGGAAACAACGGCTCCGAAAAAAATAACGGCAACAATGAAAACGGAAATTCTGAAAACGGATCTGGCGAAAACGAAAATGGTGGAGAGAACACCGAAGAAACTAAGACAAATCCCTATGAAGAATACGGACTTAGTGATAAGTATGTTCCTGTTGACTATGAGGATAAGTCCGGAAGCCCAATGATCATTGAGGGCAAGGCTGATTGCACATGGAATTTTGCAAACAACAAGGCTTATTGGTATGAGGGCGGTATCAAACAGGGTACATATTATGATCCCCACGGAGTTCTCGGTGAGGATCCCGATACTCATGAAGCAACGATCCGTGGACGCGAGATTTATGATGCAGAATCGGACGGCTGGTACTGGCTTGACTCCTGCTATGACGGTGCAAAGGCAGTAGGAAAGGAAGTATGGGTTCCTTACATCTATCAGGATGAAAAAGATTGGGACGAGGAGAAGATGAGAGAGATCGCCTACGAATCCGATGAAGGAATGGGCGAGCTCGTATTTAATTTCATGAAGGAAAAGAAGGGCAAGTGGGTACGCTATGACGAGAACGGAAGAATGCTCAAGGGCTGGGTAACTATCGAAGGTGCTCTTGCAGACCTTTATCCCGACCAGGCAGGAAATACCTACTATTACGATACCCGCACCGGTCTTATGGCCAAGGGAAATGTAACTATTGATGGTAAAGAGTGCTTCTTTGATGAAACTACAGGCGCACTTGTGCAGTAAATCAAACTTAAATCTTTAATGTACTATATACCGGTGATATCTGGAGCTTTTCATTTATCACCGGTATTTTCAACAAAGCTGATTATTTTGAGTTATATAATAAAAAAACACTTGACATAAGTCAGAAGGACACTTATACTGTTTGAGTATGCGATTTTGCGTGTAATTTGATGCAAGGTAAATGCTATGCTGATAAACCTTTCAGATGTTTTTAGTACAACAGGCAAGGTGCTTGAGGAAAAGATAGTCCCCGATATCAAAGTCTTTGATGCAGGTTTTGGGGAATATGAGCTTCAATCGGCAGAACCCTTTATCCTGAAGTTTGAAAATGCTGCAAAGGGAAAGGCTCTTATCACCGGTAATACGCTCTATTCTTTTAAAGCACAGTGTGACAGATGCCTTAAGCCGGTAAGCGTTCCTGTGAATATAAGTATTTGCAGAGAATGTGCTTCGCCTGAATTTGTGAGTGATGATCCCTACGAAACGGAAGAGCTTCACGCATTCATGGAAGGCTACAGCATTGACACTGATGAACTTTTGCATGATGAGATTACAGTAAACTGGCCTGTCAAGATTCTGTGCCGTGAGGACTGCAAGGGGCTCTGCCCAGTATGCGGACACGACCTGAATGAGGGTGATTGCGGATGCGATACCTTTGTGCCGGACCCTCGCATGGCAGCTATTTTTGATAAGTTAAAAGAATCCACTTAAGGAGGTGTTAATCATGTCAATTTGTCCCAAGAACAAATCTTCCAAGGGAAGAAGAGATCAGAGAAGAGCTAACTGGAAAATGTCTGCTCCTACTCTTGTAAAGTGCAGCAAGTGCGGTGCTCTTATGCAGCCTCACAGAGTTTGCAAGAAGTGCGGCTCTTATGACAAGAAGCAGGTTATTGACGTAGAATAATACTCTTCTTAATTATCTTTATTGTTATAAGAGGTTACAAAGAAGCTTATTTTTAAGCTTCTTTTTTGCTTTATAAAAAAATACTTTGTATTTTCTATAAAGCAAAGCGATATGCATTTTAATATTTTATTATTGATTTTTATTTCTGCCTCTTGTATAGTATTTTTTGTAGAAAAGAAGAAACTTTAAGGCGGTATTATTTAATGGACAGAATTATTAAAGTTGCTGTTGACGCCATGGGTGGAGACAATGCGCCTGTTGAGGTCGTAAAAGGCGCTGTCGAAGCGGTTAATGCAGAGCCCCGTGTTAAGATCTTTCTCTGCGGTAAAGAGCCGGAGATCCGCACTGAGTTATCCAAATATTCCTTCAATGAAGAGGCTATTGAGATAGTTCACTGCAGCGAGGTTATCGAGACGGCGGAGCCCCCTGTTAACGCTGTCAGGCGCAAGAAGGATTCTTCACTTGTTAGAGCCATGTATCTTGTCAAGGAAGGTCAGTGCGATGCGCTTGTTACCGCTGGTTCAACCGGCGCTTTTCTTGTCGGAGGTCAGATAATCGTCGGAAGGATTAAGGGCATTGAGAGACCGCCTCTTGCAACGGTTATTCCTACTACAAAGGGTATTTCATTCCTTCTTGACTGCGGTGCCAATGTAGATGCGAAGCCTACCGCGATCGTACAGTTTGCGCAGATGGGTTCCATCTATGCAGAAAATTTTCTCGGGATCAAGAATCCTACTGTCGGTATTGTGAATATAGGTGCCGAGGAGGAAAAGGGAAATGCACTTGTTAAGGAAACCTTCCCGCTCCTTAAAGAAGCAAAGGGCATTAACTTCATCGGAAGCTGTGAGGCCAGAGATGTTCCCTATGGCGGTGCCGATGTCATTGTTGCCGAGGCATTTACCGGGAATGTTTGCCTTAAGATGATGGAGGGTGTCAGCGGAGCCCTCGTTAAGATGATCAAAAAAGGTCTTACCAGTACATTTAAGGCTAAGATCGGAGCGCTTCTTGCCAAGCCCGCACTTAAGAAAACACTCAAGGTATTTGATACCGAGAGCTATGGCGGAGCTCCTCTTTTAGGCTGCAACGGGCTTCTTGTCAAGACTCACGGAAGCAGTTCATCAGTCGCAATTAAGAATTCTGTTTTACAGTGTGTAAAGTTTACGGATCTTGATATTAATGGTAAGATAAAAGAACAATTACGTATCGATGCCGAAGATAAGGCTGCTAAAGCTGAAGCTGAGAAAAACAGCGACAGTGAATAACTGATCGGATTAAATTGTTATCAAGAAAATTTTGAATACAAGGAAGGAATTAATTATGGAATTTGAAAAATTAAAATCAATCATTGCAGAAGTACTTAACGTTGATCCCGAAGAGATCACTATGGAGACGACTTTTACTGATGATCTTGGCGCTGACTCACTTGATGTATACCAGATCATCATGGGCATAGAGGACGCTTTTGATATTCATGTTGAAGAGGAAGCTGCTGAGCAGATCACTACTGTCGGACAGGCTGTTGAGCTTATCAAGGACGCTTTAAGCTAAACTGTATTTTTTGTCAGACCGTTCTCAGATATATTTAAATATTTTTCCCGGATGATTGTATCTCCATCCGGGTTTTTTTTAGGTAATAAATTATGAACACTAATGATCTGGAAAAACTTGAAAGTCTTATCGGATACGAGTTTAAGGATAAGTCTCTGCTCAAGCAGGCACTTACACACAGCTCCTATGCCAATGAACAGAAGATCAACAGATCGGGTGATTATGAAAGGCTGGAGTTTCTCGGCGATGCCGTGTTAGAGGTCATTTCCTCGGAATTCCTTTTTCATAAATATCCGGATCTGCCTGAAGGTAAGCTTACTAAGCTTCGCGCCTCAATGGTGTGCGAGCCTTCGCTTGCCATCTGTGCCAGGGACCTTGACCTGGGTAAATTCATTCTGCTCGGAAAGGGCGAGGAAGCCACGGGCGGACGTAACAGGGAGAGTATTACCTCTGATGTCATGGAGGCCATTATCGGCGCGATTTTCCTTGACGGAGGGATGGAGAAGGCCAAGGCTCATATAGAAAAGTTCATTCTGTCCGATCTTGAAGACAAGGCTCTTTTTTATGACAGTAAAAGCACTCTGCAGGAGGTTATGCAGGCAATCAAAAAAGAGTTTGAATATGTTCTTATCGGGGAGAGCGGACCTGAGCACGACAAGCTTTTTGAGGTATCTGTCATGTCGGAGGGCAATGTGCTCGGAAACGGCAAAGGACGTACCAAAAAGGCTGCTGAACAGCAGGCGGCTTATCAGGCATTATTAATTTTGAGAGATAAGGGATATGTTTCTAAAAAGTATTGAGGTGCAGGGATTTAAATCCTTTGCAAATAAGATAGTTTTTCAGTTTCACAACGGTATTACAGGTATTGTAGGTCCTAACGGTTCGGGTAAAAGTAATGTTGCCGATGCGGTAAGATGGGTGCTCGGTGAACAGAGTGTCAAGCAGCTCCGCGGCGGCACAATGCAGGATGTTATTTTCTCAGGCACTGAGACAAGAAAACCTCTTAGCTATGCCTATGTTGCAATAACTCTTGATAATTCGGATCATGCACTTCCCACGGAATATGAGGAAGTGACGATCGCAAGAAGACTTTACAGATCCGGCGAGAGTGAATATCTCCTTAACGGAACGCCATGCAGGCTTAAGGACGTAAACGAGATGTTCTATGATACCGGTATCGGTAAAGAGGGTTATTCCATTATCGGACAGGGCCAGATTGATAAGATCCTGTCCGGAAAGCCCGAGGAACGAAGGGAACTTTTTGATGAAGCCGCAGGCATCGTAAAGTACAAGAGACGTAAGGCTACAGCAATTAAGAAGCTCGAAAACGAGCAGAATAATCTTGTCAGAGTAAATGATATTTTATCCGAGCTGGAAAGACAGGTCGGACCTTTAGAGCGCCAGAGTGAGAAGGCTAAGCAGTATCTTGGTTTAAAAGAAAACCTAAAGACACTTGACATCAATACCTTCCTTCTCGAACAGGATCGTATAAGCAAAAACGTAATAGACAATGAGGAAAAGCTTTCAAATGCAAGTGATGAGCTTGCGCAGGTAAAGCAGCAGTACGATGGCGTTCGTACCGAATATGACCGCATGCAGGAGGAGATAGCTTCTCTTGACAAAGATATTGAGAAAATGAGAACAGAGCTTTCCAATACGGATCTTAACCGAAGCCGTATGGAAGGCGAGATAAACCTGCTCAAAGAAAAGATCCGTTCAGCCGGCGACAGTGATGCATATTATCTCGAGAGAAAGAGTGCCATCACCGCAGAGCTTGAAGAATTCAAGGCTGAGAAGGAAAAGATATTAACGGACAATCGAGATTCCGATGCATTGGCAAAGGAGACCGAAAAAAAGGCTAAAGAACTGGCAGGAGCTCTTGAGAAGGTCCAGAAAGAGATTGAAGATCTCAACAAGCGTGTAGAGGACGGAAAGAATATCATTATCAATGAGCTGAATTCCCGCTCTACCATCAAGGCCAAGATGAGCCGTTTCGACTCCATGAGCGAGCAGATAAATGTCCGCAAGGCAGAGCTCAATTCAAGACTGTTGCGTGTCAAGTCCGATGAAGAGGAAAGAAGAGATTCAATCAAAGCGATGGAAGAGGAATTTGAAAAAGCCACCGTTTTGATAAAAGAGCTTGGAAATAAACAGCGTGAAGTCGAGAATAATATAGAGGAACTCAGAAGCAGCATAAATAAGACGGACGATGAACTCAGAAGCAATCAGAATCTCTTTCATCAGGAAAAGACAAAGCTTCTTACACTCATAGACATAGCTGAGAAATATGAGGGTTACGGCGGCAGTGTCAAAAAGGTGATGGAGCAGAAGGATCGCTTCAAGGGCATAGTCGGTGTTGTTGCCGATATCATTAAAGTCGACAAGAAATACGAGACCGCGATAGAGACCGCACTTGGCGGAAACATCCAGAACATAGTTACCAAGGATGAAAATACCGCTAAAAAGCTGATAGAATTCCTTAAGGAAGGCAAGCTTGGAAGAGCTACATTTCTTCCCATGGATGCGGTCACAAATCCTCAGAAGATAAAAGCGATCGAAGTTCTTGACGAAAAGGGCGTTCTCGGACTTGCTCATACACTTGTAGAAACGGCTCCGGAATATGCCAATATTGCCGAAAGCCTTCTTGGCAGATTTGTTGTGGTCGATCATGTTGATAATGCCACTAAGATTGCAAGAAAATATAATTACACCATCCGCATGGTTACTCTCGAGGGAGAATTACTTACTCCCGGAGGAGCTATAAGCGGTGGTGCTTTCAGGAACAATACCAATTTCCTAGGAAAGCGTAGGGAGATCGCTGATCTTGAGAAGAATGTCGAAAGACTTGAAAATTTGATCAAGGAACAGGATAAGAAGGTTAACGATCTCAGAGATACACGTACAGAGAAGAGGAATGAGCTTGAGAAATTAAAGCTTCAGATCCAGGATGTTACGATAAAACAGAATACCGCCAGGATAAATCTGACTTCCGCCAGAGAGAGAATGGAGGAAGAGACCGAGAATGCACTCTCTTTAAGTCAGGAACAGCAGGTTATAGACAATCAGCTGATCGAGATCAAGGAAGGCAGAGAGCAGGCCAAGGATGAGCTTTTATCAAGTGAGGAACTTGAAGCAAAGACTCAGGAAGAGGTTTCAAAGCTTACAAAGCTTCTCGAGGAAAAGCATAAAGAGGAAAGCGAAGCTTCGGCAAGAGTTAGTTCCTTTGAAGTTGAAGTTCAGAAGATGCGTCAGGCAACCGAATTCAAGGAGGCTAACCTTCAGCGTATAGAGGGCGAGATCTCAAAGTCCGAGGAGGAACTCGCAACTGTCTTGTCCGCTCTTGATTCCAATGCCAATATGGTAGAGCAGAACAAAAAGAATATCGAAGAGATCGAGACAGCGATCGAGAATTCCTATACCATTGCTGAGAACAATCAGACAAAGATGCAGGAGAACATCAAGAGAAAATATGAACTCTCCGAAAAGCAGAAGACCTTCTTTGAAGACAGAGAAGCTTTGAGCGAAAAGATGTCCGGTCTTGACAAGGAAGTATTCAGGCTGAACAGTCAGATCGAGAAAAATAAGGAATCTCTGGACAGCTATATTAACTATATGTGGGATGAGTACGAGATATCCCCTTCGGTTGCAGCAAGCTTAAGAGATGCTTCAATGACGGATCTTACCGTTATGAGAAGAGATGTTGCGGAGATCAAGGATAAGATCAGACGCCTCGGCGATGTCAATGTTAACGCCATCGAGGAATACAAAGAAGTATCCGAGAGATACAACACCATGAAGACTCAGCAGACCGATCTTGTCGAGGCTGCAGAGACATTAAAAGGAATTATCGCTGAGCTTGACAGCGCAATGCGAAAGCAGTTCTCCGAGAAATTTGCTGAGATCAGCGATGAGTACGACAGAGTATTCAAGGAACTCTTCGGGGGCGGCAAAGGTACGCTTGAACTTATGGCTGAGGAGGATATACTTGAGGCAGGTATCAAGATCATTGCACAGCCCCCGGGAAAGAAGCTTCAGAACATGATGCAGCTCTCCGGCGGAGAAAAAGCACTTTCTGCCATTGCGCTTATGTTTGCGATTCAGAATCTAAAACCCTCGCCGTTCTGTCTTCTTGATGAGATCGAGGCTGCGCTTGATGATGCCAATGTAGGCCGCTTTGCTAAATATCTTCACAAGCTTACAAAGCATACTCAGTTCATTGTCATCACACACAGGCGCGGAACTATGGAAAATGTTGACCGTCTCTACGGTATTACAATGCAGGAGAAGGGCGTATCGACTCTTGTTTCCGTAAATCTCATAGAGAAGGATCTTGATCAGTGATGAAGATTTGACTTCTTGTGGCTTAATCAAAAATATATAAACAATGGTTATTAAGGAATAATATGTGGTTTTTCGGTAAAAAGAAAAATGAAGAGAACGTTAATACTGAGGAATTAAATTCAGCAGAGGTGAATTCAGCAGAAGAAAAGGATGCTGTGGAAGAGTCTGAATCAAAAGAAGAAGTATCTTCTTTACCTTCTGATGAGGCAGATGCAGGTATTGCCGAAACAGAGGCTGTACAGGAAACACCTGAAAAAAAGGGTTTTTTTGCCAGGCTGAAGGAAGGACTTGCCAAGACACGTGACAGTTTTGCCAAGAGCCTCAGCAATGCATTCACTGCATCCGAGATCGATGATGACTTTTACGAGGAGCTTGAGGAGATCCTCATTATGGCCGATATCGGTGTCGGAGCAACAGAGAATATTCTCGAGGAATTGAAAAAGAGAGTAAAGTCCGAGCACCTTAAAAAGACCGAGGAATGCCGTGATATTCTTAAAGAGAGCATCAAGGCACAGATGAAGGTCGAAGAGGCCGAATATAAGTTTGAGACCGAAACCTCCATAGTCATGGTTATCGGTGTAAACGGCGTAGGTAAGACCACAACCGTCGGAAAGCTTGCTTCGAAATTTAAGGCTCAGGGCAGAAAAGTCCTTATTGCCGCTGCGGATACCTTCAGAGCAGCCGCAGGCGAACAGCTTGAGATCTGGGCCAAGAGGGCTGATGTTCCCATAGTCGGAAGCGTAAACGGAGCCGATCCCGCAAGCGTGGTTTTTGATGCAGTTACAGCCTGCAAGGCAAGGGGCACAGACGTACTTCTTATCGATACCGCAGGCCGCCTTCACAATAAGAAGAATCTTATGGAAGAGCTTCGTAAGATGGATAAGATCATTTCAAGGGAATTCCCGGATGCCCACAGAGAGAACCTCATCGTTCTCGACGGTACCACGGGACAGAATGCTCTTGTTCAGGCCCGTGAGTTTTCTGAAGTAGCTCCGCTTACCGGTATAGTTCTTACGAAGATGGACGGTACCGCAAAGGGCGGTATCGCTGTCGCTATTGCTTCCGAGCTTGATGTACCCGTCAAATATATCGGCGTGGGTGAGAAGATCGAAGATCTGCAGAAATTCGATCCCGACGCATTTGTGGAAGCTATATTCAACTAAGTGACGGAATTCACGGTTTAAGTATGGGTTCGCTACGTCTGCGACGTGCACCGCTCACCCATAGCTTAAAACCGTGAATTCCTGTAACATGGTAGATTATTTATAATTTTTTTCCAGTCAGGTG
>JAEEGL013873621.1_pt1 | contig 16590 bp, 11 predicted proteins | sample 9134231 | NCBI WGS metagenome assembly JAEEGL01 (sample SAMN16246548, study PRJNA631951) | gut metagenome | biome: gut microbiome; feature: rumen; material: fiber-attached | host: Bos | place: Iran: Karaj | collected 2018-10 | reverse complement strand
CGCTGACGTTTCATAACAGAGAGTCATCAGACAGTCATCCGCCGGAGGCGGAAGCATAAGGATCCGGGCCTTGGGAATCACCGTCCCGTTTCCGGAAAAAGCTTCTTCTCCGGCGGTTCTGATGAGACCGTTTTCCAGGTCCGCTTCGTAGCGGTTCATCGAACGGGCCATCCCCAGGCCGGTCATTTTCGCGAAAGCTTCTTTCGCGGTCCACAGCCGGAAAAACAGGCGGTCCCTGTCCGCCCCGGGAGTCTCCTCCCGGATGAGGGCTGCTTCATGCGGCGTAAAAAAACGTTCTGCCAGCATGGCCGCGTCCGGCCTGACCGGAAAGGTTTTCTGAAGGTCGATGCCGAGTTCCCGCCCGGAACTCCACGCCAGGACCGCAAGGTTCCCGGAATGAGAAACTGAAAAACAAAAATCCGGGAAATCCGGCAGGATGGGCTTGCCGGTTTCAGCATAAGAAACCAGCTGAGAGATAAAGGCGTCCCCGGTTTCTTCCGGCAGGACGCCGGGATCATACTCACGGAGTGTTTCCAGACAGCGCGCGTGTTTTGATTCCGCGCCGGCCGGTATTTCCGGGTATTGGGACAGATAATCTTTAAATGCGCGCAGCAAAAGGCGGCGGCTGACCGGTTTCAACTTATTTCTCCGTTATTTCAGAAACTTGGATCGTTGGTATAATCCGTGATAATCAGATGATAATAAGGGAAAGCGGAAAAAGCAAACAATCCGCTTTCTCGACGATTGCGTGCGGGCCAAAAAGTGCTATAATTGGGCATTGTGAGCGTTTTATCAAATATGTGAGGTAAAAGGAAAATGAAAAAGAGAACAGCTGCCATTATTCTGGTAATCATGCTGGCGATTCTTGCGGCCTGCGGCTTTACGGCCGGGAATTACCTGATTTCCGACCTGAACCAGGATGCGCGGCATATTAAACTCGGCCTTGACCTGGCCGGCGGTGTTTCCGTCACATACCAGGTGGCCGGAGAACAGACACCGACAGAAGAGGACCTGGAGGATACCCGGGAAAAACTTCAGATGAGAGCGGAAGCTTTTTCGACGGAAGCGCAGGTCTACCGTGAAGGGTCTGACCGGATTACCGTTGAAATACCCGGCGAGACCGACGCGGACGTCGTCCTTGCGAATCTGGGGAGCCCCGGTTCCCTGTATTTTATCCGTGAAAAGGATGCTTCCGGCAATCCGAACTATACCCAGAATATGGTGACCGGAGCGGACGGCTCTGTCGGCTATCAGACTGTGCTGACCCGCACCATTCAGGAAATGGTGATGGACGGGAGCGTGGCCCTTTCCGGTGCTGACGTGGCCGGTGCGGCCGGCGCTTACCAGACCAACCAGCTGACAGGATCCAGTGATCCGATCGTCGAGCTGACTTTTACGGACGAAGGTTCGAAAAAGTTCGCGGAAGCGACAGCGGCTGCTTATGAAGCAGGCCGTGAAACCATCGGGATCTATTATGACAACCGCATCATCAGCTCCCCGATCGTCAATGAAGCGATCACGGGCGGCCATGCAGTCATTACCGGTATGCGTTCCATTACGGAAGCGCAGACGCTGGCTTCCATGATCCGGATCGGCGGACTGAAAGTTGAACTGGAAGAACTTCGCTCCAACGTAGTCGGAGCACAGCTTGGCCAGAACGCGATCCGTACCAGCCTGATTGCCGGCGCGGTCGGCTTTGTCCTGATCGTACTGTTCATGATCGGCGTTTATTTCCTGCCCGGCGCATGCGCGTCGCTGGCGCTGCTCATTTATATTTCCTTCCTGTTCCTGATCATTTCCTGGTTCAATATTACCCTGACGCTGCCCGGCATCGCAGGCATCCTGCTGTCGGTCGGCATGGCAGTCGACGCGAACGTCATCATTTTTGCGCGTATCCGTGAAGAACTGCGTGCCGGTTCTGAAGTAAGGCCGGCCATCCGCCGCGGTTACAGCAAGGCGCTGTCCTCCATCATCGACGGCAACGTGACGACGCTGATCGCGGCCGCCGTCCTGGCGATCCTGGGTTCCGGCAGCATCCGCGGCTTCGCGATTACGCTGGCGATCGGTATCGTTTTATCCATGATTACCGCGCTGTTTATCACTAGGCTTTTCATGAGTGTTTTCTACGGCCTTGGATTTACGGAAACCAAATGGTACGGCCTGGGGAAAGAACCGAAGATCATCGATTTTACAGGGAAAAAGAAGTACTTTTTCATCTGCTCTGCGGCCGTCATTGTAATCGGATTCCTCGCAATGGGCATCCATTCCGCGAGATCAGGCGCGGCGCTTAACTACAGCCTCGATTTCGTCGGCGGGACTTCCACCGACGTTACCTTTGCCGAACAGATGACGCTGGATGAACTGAACGACAGGGTGGTGCCGCTCTTCATGGATATTACGGGAGATGCGGACGTCCAGGTCCAGCAGGTAAAGGACAATGCGGGAGGCACTTCAGGCGAAGTGATTTTCAAGACCCGCATCCTGTCCCAGGAAGAAAGAGAAAAACTGGGCGATCTCCTGGAAGAGAATTTCGGCGTAACGCATGAGAACCTGACGACCGAGACCATCAGTTCCACCATCAGTTCCGAAATGCGGAGCGACGCGCTGATCGCGGTTGTGGTGGCCCTGATTGCCATGCTGGTTTACATCTGGTTCCGGTTCAAGGATATCCGGTTCGGCGCTTCCAGCGTCGCCGCCCTTGCACACGACGTGCTGGTGGTCCTGACGTGCTACGCACTCCTGCGCATTTCCGTCGGCTCCGCGTTCATCGCCTGCATGCTGACGATCGTAGGTTATTCCATCAACGCTACCATCGTTATTTTCGACAGGATGCGTGAAAACCTCCGCTCGAACAGAAGGCAGAGCCTGGAAGAACTGGTCAACACCTCCGTCTCCCAGACACTTTCCCGAAGCCTGTTTACTTCCCTGACCACGTTTTTCATGGTCCTTACGCTGTTCATCTTCGGCGTAGCCAGTATCCGTGAATTCGCGCTGCCGATCATGGTCGGTATTGTCAGCGGTGCATATTCTTCCATCTGCCTGGCCGGTCCCCTGTGGTGCGTGCTGCGCCAGAAATTCGGCGGCAACAGGGAAAACATCCTGGGCGGCGCCATGAAGGAAGAAGAGGAAAAGGATACTGCCGAAATGACCGCAGAAGAACGCAGGGCTTATAAAAAAGAGCAGATCATGAAGAAAAAACGTTCCAAGATTTCCGTATAATACAAGAGACGTCCCCGGGTATGCCGGCGACAGGACTGTGGACGATCAGCCGCAACAGCAAGGAATGCTGCTGCGGCTGTTTCTTTTTTCCTGAATCGCGGATACCGGCAGAAGCCGGTCTCTTTCCTACCGAAAAACAAGATTTCGTAGTATCATGATATAGATATGCATTATGTAGTTGTGCCGGCACCGTTTTCATGAAGGCGTACGCGGTTAAAGGACATAAAAATGGCAATCTGGAAAGTATATCAGAAAAAGGCGGATTTTGATGAAATCGCGCAGGCTTACGGAATATCTCCGATTATGGCGAGAATACTGCGCAACCGTGATATTGTCGGGGACGAATCGCTGAAGACGTTTCTTTACGGAACGGAAAAAGACCTCCGGGATCCTGTTATCCTGCCGGACGCTGACAAGGCGGTCCTGATTCTTGCGGAAAAAATCAGAAACGGCAAAAAAATATGCATTGTCGGGGATTATGACGTCGACGGAATCTGCGCGGCGCATATCCTGTACGAAGGACTGACCGCTTGCGGAGCGGCGGCGGAAGTCATTCTGCCGGACCGTCTGGTCGACGGGTACGGACTAAACCAGCGGATGGTGCTGGAAGCGGCTGCCGGCGGCGCGGATACAATCCTGACCTGTGATAACGGGATTGCGGCGACAGTCCCGATTAAAGCGGCTATCCAGCTGGGAATGACGGTAATCGTGACGGACCACCATGAACCGGTTCTGGAGGAGAGGGAAGGAAGGACAGTCCAGGTCCTGCCGCCTGCACAGGCGGTTGTGGATCCAAAGATCATCCGGCCCGGCCGTGAAAAACCGGATTATCCGTTCCCGGAAATCTGCGGGGCGGTGGTTGCCTACAAACTGATACAGCTCCTGCTGGAAGGGATGCGTCTTCCGGGCAGGAAAGAAAGACTGGCGGCGCTCCTCCCGTTTGCCGCATGGGCGACGGTCTGCGACGTCATGCCGCTTACCGACGAAAACAGGATTATTGTCCGCCAGGGCCTGAAAGAATTTGACCGGACCGATAACGAAGGCTTAAAGGCCCTGGTGGAAGTGACCGACTTAAAGGGCCGTGAACTGTCCGCCTATCATCTCGGATTTATTCTCGGCCCCTGCCTGAACGCGTCAGGCCGGCTGGATCACGCGATCCGGGCATACTACCTGTTCGGGATCGACAACCGTACGGAAGCGCTGGCTGCGGCAAAGGAACTGAAGGAACTCAACGACAGCCGTAAACTGATGACGGTCAAAGGCGTTGAAATCGCGGAGCAGGCGATTGCGGGCGGGCACCTTCTGGAAAACAACGTCCTGGTCGTATACCTGCCGACGACCCACGAATCCCTCGCGGGTATCATCGCCGGGCGGCTCAGAGAAAAGTACGGGTGCCCCACGTTTGTGATGACCGATGCGGAAGATGGGAGAATCAAAGGGAGCGGCCGGTCGATAGAAGCTTATGATATGTACCGGGAGCTTTCGAACCTGAAGGACCTGTTTATCCGTTTCGGCGGACATAAAATGGCTGCAGGGCTGACGATGGAAAAGAAAAACCTGCCGCTGTTCATCCGTGAAATCAATGCCCGGTGCACTCTCCGGGAAGAAGATCTGGAAGAAGTGCTCCATATCGATATGGAGATGCCGCCCAGGATGTTTACCCTTGAAACTGTCAGAGAGTTTTCTCTTCTCGAACCGACCGGCAAGGGAAATGCGAAGCCGATGTTCGCCGCCAGGGACCTTGAAATTGAAAGCATCCGCGTGATGGGGAAAAAACAGAACGTTATGCGTTTAAACGTCCGCGACAGGGATAAGTCGGGCCTGGAGTTTTTATACTTTGCCCAGCCGTCCGCACTGAAAAGTATTCTGGACAGCGAGTACGGGGAAGGCTGCTTTGATATGCTGGAGAAAGCAGGCAGGCCGTACGCGCCGGAAAAACTGTCCGGGCAGGAAACGTCCGGAAAAATCAGGATAAAAGCCGCCTATTATCCGGAAATCAATGAATGGAACGGGCAGGAGCGGCTGCAATTCGTGATCCGGGACGTAAAGATCTGAGATTCCGGACATGAAAGAACCTGCCTTTCGGCAGGTTCTTCCGGTAATTATTAATTGAGGGGGGATATGGTATGTGTACTCTCTGTTCTATGCTTTTACTATAGACCCCAAATATGTGCAAAATGTGACGGCACTCTAAGAAATCAATAAAGTTTCTAAAATAATTCTGAAGTATCGGTTTGAAATAAACGGGAGCGTCCGGAGAGACGCGGGGCGGAGGCTTATATGAGATTACGGGAAGTTCTGGAAGGATTTGAGTATACCCTTTACGACTGCCGGGGAACCGGAATAACACAGCCGGATGAGACAGAGAAGGCACTGGATACGGAGGTTTCGGACCTTTCCAACAATTCCGGGAAAGTGCAGGAAGGAACCCTGTTTTTTTGTATTCCCGGCGCACGCTTCGACGGTCACGCGTTCGCGAAGGACGCCGCGGACAGGGGCGCGGGCGTCCTTGTCGTGGAAAGAATCCCGGAGGAACTGACAGGCGCGGATTTATCCGCCGCGGCAAAAACGCCCGTTCTTGTTATGGTCCGGGATGCCCGGTATGCAATGGCAATGATCAGCGCCGCGTTTTACGGACACCCGGCGTCCCGTATGAAAACGATCGGGGTGACGGGCACCAAGGGGAAAACGACGACGACGTACCTGATCCGTTCCATCCTGCAGGCGGCCGGTTACAAGGTGGGCCTCATCGGGACGATCGAAACAGTCTATGGGGACTTCCGGAAAAATGCGGAGAATACGACGCCGGAGTCGATGGAACTTCAGGAAACGTTCCGCGATATGGCGGACGCCGGTGTGGAAGCCGTCGTTATGGAGGTTTCTTCCCAGGCGTTAAAGCTTCATCGTACGCAGGGAATCCTGTTCGACGTGGGCGTGTTCACAAATCTTTCACCGGACCATATCGGGCCGGCGGAGCATGAAAGCTTTGAAGACTATCTTTCCTGCAAGAGCCGGCTTTTCAGGCAGTGCCGGACCGGCGTGTTCAACGGCGACGACCCGCATTTGGGGAAGATCCTCGAAGGCCACAGCTGTACAGTGGAAACCTTCGGATTAAGTCCGTTCCTTGACCTGTATGCGGTATCCCCGGAACTTACCAGGAAGGAAGGACGGCCCGGAATCCGCTTTACGGCGAAAGGCCCCGGGGTCTCTTCGTTTGCCGGTATCGAAATATCCGCCGGGGAAAACGGCGCTTCCGGAGAGAACGGGGCGCTGGAGATCGAAGCATCTCTCCCGGGTGCGTTCAATGCCTACAATATCCTGTGCGCGATGTCGGCCGTACGGCATTTCGGCGTCTCCGCGGAGGCACTGAAATCCGGAATCAGGAACTGCCTGGTGAAGGGCCGGATCGAACTGGTCGAATCGGGCGGGGATTATACGCTCCTGATCGATTATGCACATAATGCCGTCGCACTGGAAAGTGTTCTGAAGACGCTCCGGGAGTACCGCCCGCACCGCCTTGTATGTCTGTTCGGATGCGGCGGGAACCGTTCGAAGCTGAGGCGGTTTGAAATGGGGGAAGTGAGTGGGAAACTGGCCGATTTTACCATTATCACTTCCGATAATCCCCGTTATGAGGAACCGGCGGCGATAATTGCGGATATCCGGACTGGTATTGAAAAAACAGACGGGAAATATGTGGAAATCCCGGACCGGAAAGAGGCGATCCGTTATGCCATGACGCATGCCGAACCCGGTGACATCGTCATCCTTGCCGGAAAAGGACATGAAGACTACCAGGAAATTGAAGGACATAAGTATCCGATGGACGAGCGGGTCATTGTCAGCGAAATCCTGGAGGAGACGGCCGGGGTATGAGCCTGTACGCACAGGTCATTATTGACATATCGCATGAAAAAGTAGACCGGCCGTTTACGTACCGGGTTCCCGACGCGCTGCTGGATATGGCGGCTCCGGGAACAGTTGCCGTTGTTCCGTTCGGCCGCGGCAATACACTTCGGGAAGGTTATATTATCGAACTGACGGATATGGTACCGCCCGGAATGAAGATTAAGGAGATCGACCATATCCTGACCGTACCGGCTGATGCGGCCGGACATACGGCCGCAGTCCAGATCCGGCTGGCCGCATGGATGAAAAACCGTTACGGTTCGACCATGGCGGCGGCGCTCCGGACAGTCATGACCAGCGGAAGGCGCGGGAAGGGGAAGGAACGAAAGGAAGTCAGGCTCCTTCCCGTACAGGAAGACGCCGCGGCGGCTGCAGACGATTTTGAACGGAAGCACCAGCCCGCCAAAGCGAGACTCTTAAGGGCGCTCCTTCTGGCACCTGTACAGCCGTATACCCTTCTGGTTTCAAAACTGCATGTTTCCGCCCGGACAGTCAGGAGCCTGGAAAAATCAGGCTTTGTGAAGATCTCATCCGCCACGTCCTTCCGGAATCCCGTCGTCCTCCCCGAAAGCGGCGAAGCCAGGAAAACACTGACGCCGGCGCAGGACAATGCCGTCCGTTCTGTCCTTGCGGATTTTGACCGGGGAGTCCAGGTGACCCACCTGATCCACGGCGTGACCGGCAGCGGGAAAACCGAAGTCTATATCCGGATAATCGAAGAGGTGATTTCGCGCGGATATCAGGCGATTATGCTGATTCCGGAAATCGCCCTGACTTACCAGACGCTGATCCGTTTTTACAGACGTTTCGGCGACCGTGTTTCCGTTCTGAACTCCACGCTGACAGAGGCTGAAAAAAGGGATCAGTTCGAGCGCGCATCCGGCGGGGAAATCGACGTTATCATCGGCCCGCGGTCCGCGCTGTTTACACCGTTTCCGAAACCGGGCGTCGTCATCATCGACGAAGAACACGAAAGTACATAGAAAAATGAGCAGATGCCGCGTTATCATGCAAGGGAGACGGCCATCCGCCTGATGCAGGAATACGGCGGGGCGGTGGTGCTCGGATCGGCGACACCTTCCGTGGATGCGTATTACCGTGCCATGACGGGGGAATACCGTCTGTACACCCTGCCCGAACGGGCGACCGGCTCTGCCATGGCGGATGTTGAAACGGTCGATCTACGGGAGGAGATGACCCGCGGAAACCGTTCCATGTTTTCGAGGAGTCTTTCGGAAAAGATCAGGGAACGCCTGGACAGAAAAGAACAGGTCATGCTGTTCTTAAACCGCAGGGGACTGTCCGGTTTTGTAGCATGCCGCTCGTGCGGGGAAGCAGTGAAATGCCCGCACTGCGACGTATCGCTCTCCCTTCATGGCCGGGGACGCCTTGTGTGCCATTACTGCGGGTACGAACAGCCGATGGTGAAAACCTGTCCTTCCTGTGGTTCTCCGTATGTTTCGGGATTCCGCGCCGGAACCGAGCAGGTCGAAAAATCGCTTTCTGAGAAGTATCCGGATGCGCGGATTCTCAGGATGGATGCCGATACGACCAGGAAAAAGGGCGACTATGAGCGGATTCTGTCCGATTTCGCGGCCGAAGAGGCTGATATCCTGATCGGAACGCAGATGATCGTAAAAGGGCATGATTTTCCGAAAGTAACGCTGGTCGGGATACTGCTGGCGGATCTTTCCCTGTACAGCAGCGATTATGCAGCAGCGGAACGGACTTTCGCGCTTCTGACGCAGGCTGCAGGCCGGGCCGGCAGGGCGGACCGGCCGGGGGAAGTTGTTATCCAGACATATCAGCCGGAAAACTACGCCGTCGTCCATGCGGCCGGCCAGGACTACAGAGGTTTTTACGAAGAAGAAATCCGCTACCGGAAGATGCTCCGGTATCCGCCGGTATCACACATGATGGCGGTGCAGTTTTCCTCGGAATCGGAAGACGCGGCCCTGTATGCCGCCGGTGAATGCCGCAGGGCAATATCGGAAAAAATACCGCCTGTTACTGTGATCGGGCCTGCGGCCGCGCCGCTTTCCAGGCTCAGGGACCAGTACCGGTTTGTGCTCTATGTCAAAGAGGAAAAATATGATACACTGATTCAATGTAAAAATCTGGCGGAACAGGCGTTTTTACAGGGATTTAAAGAACAGCGCGTTCCGGAGGTTTTTATACAGTTTGACTTTGACTGAAGGATACGCCCGGACCGCGCCGACGCGGAATCCGGCGTTTCCGGACCATATACAGACAGGAGAAACAGATGGCGCTGCGCAATATACGTGAAATGGGCGAGGAAGTGCTGCTCAAAAAAGCAAAGGAAGTCCGGGAAATGAACGACCGTACCCGGGCACTTATAGACGATATGCTGGAAACCATGTACGAATCCGGAGGCGTCGGACTCGCCGCGCCGCAGGTCGGGGTCCTCAAACGAATCGTTGTGATCGATGTTTCGGAAACCGGCGACGAACCGCTCGTAATGATCAATCCGATGATCCTGGAGACCAGCGGGGAACAGACCGGCTGGGAAGGCTGCCTTTCCGTCCCCGGCAAATCCGGGAAAGTGACGAGGCCGCTGTATGTGCGGGCTTCTGCCCTTAACCGCGACATGGAGCCTTTTGAGGTAGAGGGAACGGAACTTTTAGCCCGGGCGATCTGTCATGAACTGGACCATCTGGACGGAAAACTGTACGTCGAACTCGTCGAAGGAGACCTGGTGGACAACAGCGAACTGGAAAAAGAACAGGAAGAGGAAGCCGCAAAGGAAGCGGACGATGACACATCCTCCGGGGAAACGGAGAATACGGCGGAGAGCGGATCATGAGAATTGTTTTTATGGGGACACCGGACTTTGCGGCCGCCCCTCTCGAAAGTCTTGTGAAAGCCGGGCATGACGTATGTCTTGCGGTGACGCAGCCGGACCGCGCCAAAGGCCGGAACAAAGAGCCGGTTCCGTCCCCGGTAAAAGTCTGTGCGCTTTCACACGGCATACCTGTCTTCCAGCCTGTTAAGATCAAAACGCCGGAAGCGGTCGAAGAACTGAAAAAAGCCAATGCGGAACTCTTTGTCGTCGCGGCATACGGACAGATCCTGTCGCAGGAAATACTGGATATTCCCGAAAGAGGCTGCATCAACGTGCATGCGTCGCTTCTGCCGAAACTGCGCGGGGCCTCGCCGATCCAGGGGGCGATTTTAAACGGGGACAAAGAAACCGGCGTCACGGTTATGCAGATGGACGCCGGAATGGATACCGGCGATATGCTGGCCTGCGAAAGCGTGGCCATAAGCCCCGGTGAAACGGCAGGGACGCTGTTTGACAAACTGGCATATCTCGGCGCGGATCTTCTGGTCCGTACGCTTGAGGGCCTGGAAGACGGCCTTGTACAGCCTGTTCCCCAGGACAATGCCCTGGCAACGTACACGCCCCTTCTGAAGAAGGAAATGGGCCGGGCTGACTGGATGAAAACGGCTGAAGTCCTTGAACGGGAATGCCGCGCGTTCTCCCCGTGGCCCGGTCTGTTTACGACCTTCCGCGGGAAAAAACTCGGAATCGGCAAAGCGGATGTTTTACCGGCTGAAAAAGACGGACGGGAAAACGGGAATCCGGTTCCCGGAACCATACTCGGTACGGACAGTGCGGGAATTCTGGTAAGCTGCGGGGACGGAATCCTCAGGATCACTGAACTCCAGCTTGAAGGAAAAAAAGAAATGACTGCAGCAGCGTTCTTACGCGGGACGCCTGTAAAGGCCGGAGAAAAACTCGGAGAATAACCAGATCCGTTTCCGGAGCCGGAGAATACGGGGAAGAAGCGGAAGAAAGGCGGAAATATGTACTACGATGCAACTTATATCCTGGTGCTGATCGGCGCGGCGCTGTCCATGCTGGCCAGCGCACATGTGCAGTCCACATACGCGAAATACGCGAAAGTCCCGACCGCAAGCGGCCTGACCGGCGCGAGGGCGGCTCAGATGATCCTGCAGCGGGCCGGCATTACGGACGTAATGATTTCCCATGTATCCGGTTCTCTGACAGACCACTACGATCCTTCGAAGAAGGTGGTGAACCTTTCCGACGCGACATACGGGTCTTCGTCCGTGGCGGCTGTCGGTGTGGCGGCCCATGAATGCGGACACGTCATGCAGCATTATTCCGGCTATGTTCCGCTGGCCATCCGTACAGCCCTCGTACCGGCTGCGAATATCGGCTCCAGCGTCGGACTGCCGATCGTTCTGATCAGCCTGATGTTAGGGCTTTCGGAGACGTTTACAAAGATCGGGGTATTCCTGTTCGCCTTCGGCGTGCTGTTCCAGATTGTTACACTGCCGGTAGAAATCAACGCTTCGAGGCGGGCACTCAATGTGCTGCAGGATTACGGAATGCTTGCGGACAGTGAAGTCGGCATGAGCAGGAAGGTTTTAGGCGCAGCGGCGCTGACTTATGTGGCGGCCGCGCTCACGTCTGTCCTGCAGTTCCTTCGTCTGCTCCTGCTTTCCGGCGTATCAAGGAGAAGAGACTAGGTGCAGCCCGGAAAGACCGACGAGCGGGAACTGGCGTTTCAGATCCTCTCAGTCTACGAACAGGAAAGGCTCTATTTAAGTACGGCCAGAAACCGGATCCTGGACCGCTGCGCAGCCTGTACGGCCGCGCAACGGTCTTTTATTACACGCCTGACGGAAGGCGTGGTGGAGAAACGCAGGCTTCTTGATTATCTGATCAACCGGTCGTCAAAGGAACCTGAAAAATTAAAGCGCCCGCTGCGTCTGCTGCTTGAGACCGGGGTTTTCCAGATGCTGTTTATGGACCAGGTGCCGGATCACGCAGTATGCCATGAGACGGTCAGACTGGTCAAAGAGCATGGGTACGGATACGCGTCAGGCTTTGCCAATGCGCTTCTGAGGCGCATCCAGCGCGAAAAAGCGTCCGGCGTCCTGCTGCAGGAGATTTCTGCGCTTCCTGCTGCCGTCCGGTTTTCGGTTCCGGACTGGATCGTTTCTCTCTGGAAAAGGGAGATGGGAGAGGAAGAAACCAGGGCGCTTCTGGAAGAACTCGGCGTCATTCCTCCGGTTACCGTCCGCCTTTCCCCCGGCCTGCCGGAATGTGAGAAGGAAAAGCTGGCCGCAGCGTTCAAAGCGGCGTCGGACCACATGGAACCGGGCCGTTATGTGCCGGATACGTTCCGGCTGTACGGAGCAAAAGACGTACGCCTTCTTCCTGGCTACCGGGAAGGGCTCTGGATCATCCAGGACGAAGCAGCCATGTTCCCTGTGCTCTGTATGGGCTTAAAAGGCGGCGAAAAAGTCCTTGACGTCTGCGCCGCACCGGGCGGGAAAACTGTCCAGGCAGCCCAGTACGGGGCTTTCGTGACAGCTCTTGACAAAAACCCGGCCCGTATCCAGAAAATACGTGAAAATGTAAGCCGCCTTCATCTGCGCAATGTGGAGGTCCGGACAGCGGACGCGGCGGTGTATGATCCATCGCTTGCCGGGACGGCCGACGTGCTCCTGTGCGACGTTCCCTGCAGCGGCCTGGGCGTTCTGCAGAAAAAGCAGGATATCCGGGAACGCGTGCGGAAAGCGGACCTGGAGAGCCTGGTGAGCGTCCAGAAGCAGATTGTCGCCAATACGGTCCGATACCTGAAACCGGGCGGTCTCCTGGTGTACAGTACCTGTACGGTCAACCGCATGGAGAACGAAGGAATGGCCCGGTGGATCCGAAAGAAACTGAAACTGATTCCGGAAGACCTGGCAGCCAGGCTCCCGGCAGCTGTTTTTGCGGACGCGGCGCGCGGACTTTCCGCGCAGGCAGGGGACAGATCAGCCGCATCCGGAGAAGAAACCGGACTGCAGCTTCTGCCGCACCGTCATAAAACGGACGGGTTTTATCTGGCCTGTTTCCGGAAGCCGGAGGATTCTGAATGAAAGAAATGCCTTTGAGATCGCTGACGGGCAGAAAGCCGGACCTTCGCAGCTGTTCGTATGAAGAACTGCAGGAGATTGTCAAAGAAAAGCAGGAAGCCTCTTTCCGCGCAAAGCAGATTTTCGACTGGCTGCACGCGCACCCGGCCCGCGGTTTTTCAGAGATGACCAATCTCTCTTCAAAACTGCGCACATCGCTTTCAGAAGCATATTCCCTTTCTTCCGTCCGGGCTGCGGAGCGCCAGATTTCAGCTCTGGACGGGACGGAGAAATTCCTGTTTGAACTGGACGACGGTGAACTGGTTGAAAGCGTGCTGATGCGCTACCGGTACGGGAACAGTGTCTGCATTTCTTCGCAGGTCGGCTGCCGTATGGGCTGCCGCTTCTGCGCGTCGACCCTGGATGGGCTGGTGCGGGGACTTCTGCCCGGAGAAATGCTATCGCAGGTTTACGAGATCGCGCGTCTTTCGGGGGAGCGGGTGAGCCACGTCGTTGTTATGGGGACAGGCGAACCTTTTGATAATTATGAGAACCTTGTCCGCTTCCTGCACCTGATCAGTGACGAAAAGGGGATGAACCTGTCCCAGAGGAACATTACGGTATCTACCTGCGGCCTGGTTCCGCAGATGAAGCGTTTTGCGGAAGAAGGCCTTTCGGTAACGCTTGCTCTTTCTCTTCATGCCGCGGACGACGGAAAACGGAAAAAGATCATGCCCATCGCATACAGGTACTCCATCCGCGATCTTATGCAGGCCTGCCTTTATTACTTTGATAAAACAGGCAGGCGGATCACGTTTGAATATGCGCTGATCGCGGGAGAAAATGACAGCGCCGGGGACGCGGAAAAACTTTCGGGCCTGGCCCGGGAAGTCAGGGCTCACGTCAACCTTATTCCGGTGAACCCGGTCCGGGAGAACGGATTCCGGGAAAGCAGCGCCGGAGCAGTCGCCGCGTTCCGTGACCGACTTGAAAAAAGTGGAATAAATGTTAGTATTAGGAGAGTACTGGGTCGGGATATCGAAGGTGCCTGCGGAAAGTTAAGACACAAGCGCATGGGCACTTCAGGAGATATTTCCGGGGAATGACGTCAGATTCAGTCCACACAGAGGAACAGAATGCTCAGATCCTTCGCAATCACCGATATCGGTGTGCGCCGCAAACTGAATGAGGACTTTGTTTTTGCCAGCGATACGCCGGTCGGGAAACTTCCGAACCTGTATATTGTCGCTGACGGTATGGGCGGACACAAAGCCGGTGATTTTGCCTCCCGTTATACGGTTGAGCATCTCGTAGAATCCGTCAGGAATTCCGCTGAGCGATATCCGAGGGAGATCCTGGACGAGGCAATCCAGACAGTGAACCGGAGCCTTTTCTCGCTTGCGGAATCGGACGAAGGATATTACGGGATGGGGACGACCGTCGTGATCGCGACGATCCTGGCCGACCGTATCCTGATTGCCAACGTCGGCGACAGCAGGCTGTATATGCTTCAGGACAGGCTGCGCCAGGTGACGGTGGATCATTCCCTGGTAGAGGAGATGGTCCTCGCCGGCAATCTGGATGCGAGACGTGCGAGGAATCACCCGGACAAGAATATCATTACCCGGGCAATAGGAGTGGACGAAACAGTTAAGGTCGATTATTTCAGCGAACGGCTGGCCGGTACGAAGATTATCCTGATGTGCACAGACGGCCTGACCAATATGATTGAAGACGAAGGAATCGAAAAGGTCCTGAGAATGGAAATGGATCCGCAGCTGACAGCGGAACTTCTGGTGGATGACGCTAACTTAAGCGGAGGGAAAGACAACATCAGTGTGCTGCTCATTTATCCGGACGCTCCGGCAGATGAGGAAACTGGCTGAATTATATGATTAATATAGGAACACTGGTCTCGGACAGATACGAGATCCTTGATAAAATCGGCACCGGCGGCATGTCGGATGTCTATAAGGCAAAAGACCACAAGCTGAACCGGCTTGTGGCCGTTAAGATGCTCAAATACGAGTTCTCCGAGAACGCGGATTTTGTATCCAAGTTCCGGGTTGAAGCCCAGGCGGCAGCAGGCCTGATGCACCCGAATATCGTAAACGTGTACGACGTCGGGGAAGAGAAGGGCCTGTACTATATCGTCATGGAACTTGTGGACGGGATTACGCTCAAGAAATACATCGAGAAAAAGGCCCGCCTGTCCGTCAGGGAAACCATCAGCATCGCGATCCAGGTATCCATGGGACTGGAAGCGGCGCATAAAAACCATATCATCCACCGTGACGTCAAGCCGCAGAATATTATCATTTCCAAAGACGGGAAAGTAAAAGTCACCGATTTCGGAATCGCGAAGGCCGCGACCAGCAATACCATTACGTCGAATGTGATGGGATCGGTTCACTACACTTCGCCGGAACAGGCAAGGGGCGGGTATTCGGATGAAAAGAGCGACATCTATTCGCTTGGTATAACGATCTTCGAGATGCTGACCGGAAGGGTTCCGTTCAATGGGGAGACTACTGTCGCGATCGCGATCAAGCATATCCAGTCGCAGATGCCTTCACCCTGTGATTTTGTTCCCGAGATTCCCAGAAGTGTCGAGCAGATTGTCCTGAAATGCTGCGAAAAGCGTCCGGACAGACGTTATCAGAACATGACGGACCTGATTGCCGACCTGAAACAGTCCCTTCTGCATCCGGACGATGATTTTGTCAAAGTGATCCGCGACGATGAGGAAAGCATGACCATCCCGATTTCCATTCGTGAAAGACGGGAAATGCGGGGCTCGGACAAATCCTATCAGGACGGGGACCAGGCAGATCCGGGATACCGGGAAGACAGTTACGGGGATCAGTACGATAATTATGACCTGGGCGGCGGGGAAGCTTATACAGAAGATGAAGACGACGCTTCCTTCAGCGCAGGGTATGACGAAGAACAGTTCTATCCGGACGAATCCTATCCGGAAGATCATTATTCTGCAGAGCAGGAGTATCCTGACGAACCGTACGAGGACGATTTTTTCGGACAGGAAACGGAACAGGGTGAGGATTTCCTGACGGACGAACCGCTTTTCTCCATCCGGAAAAAAGAAACCGCTGCCCCGAAAATCAGAAAGACCCGCGCGGAAAAACCCGCAAAACAGGCGAAAACGCGAAGGGAATCCACGGGCCGTTTCGGCCAGGACGAATACAGAAACAGCAGGAAGACTGCCGCAAACGACGGTTACCGTCCCCACGGCGGCCGCTCTTACCAGTCGGGGAACCTGAACCTGGATAAACAGCGCCGGAACAGTTATGATGAGGATTTTGACGGTGTCAGCGGAAATAAATGGCTGAACCTGGTAATCATTCTCGCGGCGGTCGCGCTCGGTATCGCGCTTCTGTTTTTCGCTGCCGGGAAACTGGGGCTGATGGGAGCCGGATCGTCCGGCCTGCTCGGAGGACTGACGACTGAAAAACCGGCTTCTTCCGCAGAGAATCCGTCATCAGACCCATCACCGGAAACGCCTCCGGCTTCCGGTGAGAATTCCGGAGACGCATCCCCTTCGCAGGG
>JAEEGL012099512.1_pt1 | contig 16590 bp, 13 predicted proteins | sample 9134231 | NCBI WGS metagenome assembly JAEEGL01 (sample SAMN16246548, study PRJNA631951) | gut metagenome | biome: gut microbiome; feature: rumen; material: fiber-attached | host: Bos | place: Iran: Karaj | collected 2018-10 | reverse complement strand
CAATATTAAATAAATCTAAATTATTCATAATATTTTTTGGACTATTATTATCAAATTTAAAATCTTGTTTGATTTTTTTAAAATTATTTTGTATTCTCATATCCATTGATAAAGAATCCATATCATTCATTAATTTAGAATATATTTTCTTACAAAATAAATAATTAATTTGATAATCAAAATTTCTTTTTTGAATATCAAATTTATTATCTTGATTTAAAAATTTAAATTTAATTTTATTTACTTCTTTTCTTAAATAATAATATTCTTCTTTACTTAAATAACTATCATTATGTTCATTAACTAATTTATTTTCATCATCAGTATCAATAAAAATTTTTCCAGAATCTAAAAATTTAATATTTTCATAAGTTTTTTTTTTCATTATTTAATTTCATTAATTTATTATTATGAATAGTTAAATTTAAATTATTAGATTTTGATAATTCACTTGTTGGAATTGGACAATAAGGAACAAAATTTGAATATTTATACATAATATTATAATCACAATCAATTATAATACATTTTTTATCTGAAATTATTTGATTAATTGAATTATTTAAATTTAATAAACCAAAAAAATGTTTTTGTTTATATTTATTATAATTTTCATTATTAATTGGAACAATTGGAATTATTAAATAATCTAATTTAATTGGATAAATTAATTTTAAAAAAGCTGGAATTAAATATAATAAATTTAAAGGATTTGATGAGATTAATTCAACTGATTTATTTGTTAAAAGTTGAAATATTACTTTAATTATTATATCATAATCTAATGTTTGAAATAAATATGATAATTCAATATCATTATTATTATTTGGTAATTCACAATTTGAATTAAAGTAAAAGTTTATATTTTCATTATTATATGATAATTTTATTGTTGAATGAGGAGGAGGTTTAAATAAATTTGAATATGAATAAAATAATATATTTAATAATTCTATATTTTTAAATATTTTAATATTTTCTTTTTTATTTATTTCTGAATTTTGTTTAAATTCAAATTTTGAATTTATTAATTTTGAATAAATAAATAAAAGAAAATATTTAAATTGTTCAATATCACATTTTTTTGAAATTATAATTATTGAAATTGGAATTTTTTTATTTTTTTCTCCATAATTTTCATTAAATTTAATTGCATAAATATAATTATAAAAATTATTTTTGTCTTTTATTCTTGTTGAAATAAATTGTGGTTTATCAAAAAAAAATTGTTGATCTGGATAAATAAACTATATTAAATTATATAAAATATACATCAAAATAATTAAAATTTGAATTAAATGGAATTGAAAATAAAACCTTCATTTTTATATTATTAACAGTATTTTCATCACTTTTATTAAACTCAATAATATCATTTTCATCCCATCCACAAATCAAAATATTAGAAATAACCTTATTATAATAATCAACATCCAAATTAATTAAATTAATATCTCCCATTAATAATTAATAATCTATTTAAAAACTATTTCAAAAAAATAAAAAAAATAGAAAAAAATAAATAAAAATAAAAAATAAAAATAAAAAAATAAAAATAAAATACCATAAAATAAGAATAATAAAAAAATTCTAAAAAAAAAAAAAAAAATTTCTAATTTTTTTATCCAACATAACTTTCACTTTTACTAATATTAGCATTTTTTTCACTTTTCTTAAACAAACTATTAGTATATTTTTCACTTTGTCCTCCTTGACTTTCTCCCATTTGACTTCTATTAGGATTACTATCAGCATGTCCAGTAAAACTACCTTGTTTATTACTTCTTTTTTCATCATTTTTAGTTTCAAGTAAGAAATTTAAATTAACTAAAGTATTAATAAATTCTTCAAGTGTAACAGCATCATTTCTTTCACTAATAATACCTTTTTCTTTACCAAAATGTTTACAAAAAGTAATAAACATTTCTGCATCTTCTTGAGAAATTGGAATTGTATCTAATTCTTCAGAAACTTTTTTAAAATCATCTGCAGTTATTAATGAATCCATATTTTTATCATAATCATTAAATGTACTTTCTAAATGTATTTGAATTGGACTTTCTTTTCCAAATTGAAATTTACACATTATTGCAAAAAATTCATCATAATCTATTGTACCTGATCCATCTTTATCCATTTCTTTCATTAAATCTAATTGACGTTTTTCATTTAATTCTAAACCAAGTGTGTTTATTAATTTTGAAAATTCACGTTTGTCTATATCACCTGAGTGATCTTCGTCAAACATATTAAAGGCTTCTCGTATCATAAAATCACGAATTAAGGGATTTACGTCAAGTTCACCAAAGTCGTATTCTTCTGCTATACTTGAACGAAGTTTTGAAGAACGAAGTTTACTTTTTTTTGACATTTTTCTCTCTTTTATTTATTATTTATTTTTATTTGTTTAGTTTTATTTTTGTTTTTTTTTGGAGATATTATTTTAATAAATTCTTTATTTTTTTTAATATTTTTATAATTAAATAAAATATTTTTTTTTTTTGAAAAATTAAAAATATTCTTTTTGAGTTTTTTTTATAATATTCATATGTCTACTCAAAGAAAAGAAATGAAAAAAGTGAGTTTTTTTACAACAACAGATCCACAACAAGATAAAAAGAAAAAAAAAAGAAACATATCAGAAAATCCAAAAAGAGTAATTCATCCTCATAAAAGAAAACCATTATTAGAATATATAGATAGAGATGATAATCCAATTATTGTTCCATATATTGAAGAAATTGAACAAAAACCAAAAAATACAAAAATAAATGAAAAAATAAAATTAAAAGAGAAATTTAATAAATTATATGGTATTGATTCATCATTTAAAAAAAAATATCGTTCAATTAAAAAAGATAAAGAATTATCATTAAGTGATCATCAAAATAAATTATTAAATATTTCAACTAATTTAAGTAAAGATCATGTATTAAAATTATATACTGCATTTAAATATTTAAAAGCTGATTCTGAAACAATTAAACCACTTCCTCCAATTAATTTTGATATTATTTATAAACATTCTATTAAAGAAGCTGAAAAAGGAAGATTTAAAGATAGAACTAGTTTAAAAAATCAATTATTTAAAAAAGAAAAAATGGATGAATTTGAATTAGAAATGCTAAATATTACTAAAAGTAAATTTAATAGAGTTAAAAAAGATGATCCTACTACTTATAAAATTTATGAAAATTTACCTGAACATATTGTTGAGGCTATTTTGAAAAATAAAGCTTTACATTGATTATTGGATTGTTGTTTTTTTTTTTTTATTTATTTTTTTTTTAATTTTTTTTTTTAGTATATAAAATATAAAATATTTTTGTTTTATTGATTTCTTTTTTTCTTTCTTTTTTTTTATTTTTAATTATTTATATTTTTATTTAGTCTTTAAAAAAGATTTTATATTTATTTATTATAAAGACATTTAAAATAATTAAAAATTATATTATTTAAAAATATTAAAAACTTTTTTTTTGGTTTTTTTTATTTTATAAGTATTTTTTTTATATCATTAATATTTTTAAATATATATTTTTGTTATTATATATTTGAAAAAAAGAAAATATAGAAAAAATAATTTTTTTTTTTTTAAAAATAAAAAAAAATCTAATAAATATATAATTAAAAACTAAAATAATCATTTGATTCTTCTAATATATTTAAAATTAATTTATCTGAAAAAACAAATAAAAAATATAATAATTAAAAATAATGGACATATGTTCATATCTGGTAAATTAATTATTTATAATTTAGTATTTAGTCATGTTTTAATCCAAAAATAATAAAAAATATAAACAAAAAAGAAATAGATGTAGATGATGATAAAAATGTAAATATAACAGAATCAACAAATGATAAAAAAAATTTATCACCAAAAAATATAAAAAATTCAAAATTTGAGAAAAGTATAATAAATAAAAATACAGAAATATCATCATTACCAATAATACAACAAAATAGAATAATTAATTCAGAAAAAATTTTATATATTTATCCACCATTAACATTTCCAAATTTATTTTTAAATAAAAAAAATATAATAATTGATGAATTTGGTCTTCAAGGAACTCCAGGTCCTTATAAAGGAAAATTAACATTTTTTGGAATTGATATTAAATACAATGAACAAAATAGTCAAATTTCACATGTTAATGATATTATTATTAGTTCTGAAATTACTAATCCAAATATAAATAAAACTATTGCTTTATTTTATATTTATTTTGAACAAAAAATTTGTCATTATATTTTAAGATCTTTATCAAAAGGAATTTATTTTTCTCTTTCTGTTAATCCTTATACTCAAATTATTTTAGATTCTGAACATAAAAATTATATTAAAATTGGTACTATTATTTTATCTGTTTTAATTAAAAAAGATGAAAAAAAAATTGTTATTAATTTAAAAAAAAATAATGAAATGGAAAAAGAAGAAAATTATATTTTAGATGAAGAAAAAATTCCTATTACTATAGGAAGAATTAATTGTACTATTGATATTAAAAATGATTTAATTAGTAAAACACATATTACTATTAATTATGATAAAATTAATCAAATTTATTTTTTAATTGATAATGGAAGTACAAATGGAACTCAATTACTTTTAAATGAAGGAAAAACTCTTCAATTAAATGGAGAAATGATTTTTAATCTTGGGGAAAAAAATTTTACTATTGTTGAAAAATGATTTAATTAATTAATTGTTTAAATTTTTTTTTGATTTTTTATCTTTTTAGTTATATAATTATATGAATAAAATAGTTTTATGATAATTTATTTTTATGTTTATATTAAAAAATTTTACAGTGTTAATCAATTTATTATTTATAAAATATCAAAATAAAATTTAGTTTTTTTTTATATTTTTAATTTTATTGTTTAGACAATATAAATTGTAAATATAAAAAACTAATTAAAAATAAATTATTTTTTATTTTTGATTTTTACTTCTAATATAAGACAATAAATAATTTTCATTATCTGTAACATTATATAATGATATTAAATTATGTATTTTTTCTAAACTTCCAAAAATTTCATAAACTTTACTTTCTTGATATAAATTTAAAGATACTTTATCTAATAATTTAATAGATAAAAAATGTTCAATTTCAAATTCTTCATCTTTCATTATTGCAATTAAATTTTTAATTTTTGAAGTTTTATCAATAAAAAAATCTGATATTTGTTTATATTTAACTACTTTAAGTCTATTAATAATATTATCAAAAATTGTAACTTGTTTTGATAAAATTATTTCTTTTAAATGTAATAATGTTTTTTTAACTTTATTAATATCATAATTAGAAAATTCATTAAATTTATTCATATCAAGATTATCTAATTCAATAATAATTGTTTCAAATCTTTCAAAATCCATTTTATTTTCTTTATCAACAAAAAATAATTTATTAAGTAATTCATAAGAAACTTTATGTCCTAATAAATATTCATTTAAAGTTAAATATTCAAAAAAATTTAATTTATCATCAAAACAAAAAGAATTAAAAATAATTCTTAAAGTACTTGTAAAATTATGTTCATATAAAACACAAATACTAAATAACATATCAATTATTTTATCAAATAAAATAACTTGACTCATTACTTTTTCAACACTTTTTTTATTTAATTCAATACTATTTGTTATTTTATCTTTCATTTGTTGTGAAATATGAAAATTTGAAATATGAGAAATTAAACTTTCTGTTAATTTAGGATATTTAATATAAACAATTGGAATTCCTTGATCATTAATAACTTTAACAATAAAATTATTTACTCTTAAAAATTGAATTGTTAAAATTATTTGTCTTGTTACAAAATTAGAATAAAAATCAATTGAATTATCATCATTTGATTTTCTTCTAAAAAAAACTTTTTTTTTTTCATCAAAATCAAATCTTTTTATTTGAAGTAAATTTAAAAATATTTTAATTCTACCATTTTCATTTTCATATTCATATAATCCTCTTAAAAATCCAATATATTTTTTTTCTACTAATTTTTCAACTCCATAATTTTTTAAAAAATAAAAATAAACTGCTTCTCCAAAATCAATATATCTTTCATCTCTACTATATTTTAATTTATCTTTTCTAAAATAAACTTGTTCAATAAAATCAAATAAAATATAATCAACATTTTTTAAAACTTTTCTTAAAGTCATACTTAATTTAATATCTTTTTTTCTTTTTAAAAATTCTTGATATATACTTTCATAATTAAATCTTTCATTATTAAAATCAACTTCACTTCTTTTTTGAAATGCTTTATTTTTTGCTTGTTGTAATTTATTTTGATCAAAAATATTTGATTTTCTTCTTATTTTATTAACTTTTCTTTTTTTTTCTTCAATAATAATATTATTATTATTATTTTTATTATCTTTATTATAATTTAAAATTTCTTCTTCTTTTGGCATCATAATCATATTTAAAGAACCTCTTCTTATACTATTTGCATATTCATCTCCAAAATCATACATATCTGAAACTTGATTTTCTTTTAAAGTATTATTTATTTTTTCATTTATTTCATTTAAAATATTATAAGTTTCATTTTCTTTATTTAATTCTGTATTATTATTATTTATTATATTTTCTATTTCTTTTTTTGAAAATTTCATTGTGTCTTTATATGAATTAAATATATCTGAATATGTTTCTATTATATGTTCATTTGAATCTTGAATTTTTTCTAAATCTTCTCTTAATTGTAATATTTCTTGAGTTTTTAATTCATATTCAATAAAAAATTGAGATATTTTATTTTTTATTTCTTCATTATTTTCACCATTTAATAAATCTTCTAATAAATTATTTGATATATTTTCATTTTTTGTTCCTGAAATATCAGTTTGTACTTCTTTATCTTTATATTTTTCTATAAATTCTACTCCTTTATTCATATATAAATCTAACTCTACTATTTCTTTATTTTCATTTTTTTTATTTTCTATTATTTTGGTTTTTATTTCATTTGGTTTTTCTAATTCTTCTCCAAAAATATTTGGATTTGATTCAAATTTTTGTAAGTCATTTATATAATTACTTGTTTGTTTTATTTTTGATTTTAAATTCATTCCAAAAATTGATTTTCTTTCTTTTATAATATTTTCATCTTTATTTTCATTTTCTTTTTTTTTTTGCTTATTTATTACACTTCTTAATATTTGATTTCTTCTTTGATTTTCTTTATTATTTGTTATTAAAGCAACTGAATGTCTATTTGAATCTTTTTTCTCAATAAACATTGAATTTCTATAATTTAAGTTAATACTAAGTTTTCTTTTTTTATTTATATTACTTTTTTTATTATCATTATTATTATTTTCATTTTCATTATTCTTATTTTCATTACTATTATTATTTTTATTATTATTAAAATTTTTATTAAATTCATCTTCATTTAATTCATAATTCATTTTAATATTAATATTATCATCATTTTTATTATCAATTGAACTTGTTTTTGATAAAGATTCTTCATTATCAAAATTATTACTTAATGAAGTTAAATGTAAAATATTTTGACCTTGAAATCTTGCATTATATTTATTTAATAAATCACTATAAGCATTAATTCTTTTTTGTAAATCTTCATTTAAATCAGAAATAATATGTTCTAAATCTTCAATTCTTTTTTCTTTTTCAGGAATTAAAAATTTTAATTTATCATTTTCATTTTTTAAAATAAATTTATCATTTTCAATAGTATGATATTTTTTATTAGAAACTTTAATTTCTTCTAATAAACGACTATTTTTTTCATTTATTCCTTCCATTTTAATTCCAGCATCATTTAAAGATTCATTAATTTTATTTATTTTTTTATCAATTTCTTCTTGTTTAAAATTCCATAATTTATATAAAAAATTTGCTCTATTTAAAGAATTTAATGATAAATGATCTCTAAAATCTTCAAATAAAGCATTATATAAATCAATTGCAATATCACAAGTATTATTTAATTTTTTATCTTCATAAACTTGAATTATTTGTTTTACTAAATCTAAAGCAATATTAAAAAATTTAATTTGTCTTCCTTCATTTTTAATTAAATTAGAATTTATTTTAAAATATTCACTAATTATATCATAATCTTCAGAAAAATAAAATTTTAATTCACGAACTAAATTTTTAAAAATTTCAGTCTCATTTTTTAATATTGTATTATTACTTAATAAAGCTCCCATTTCTTTAATTTTTGTTTTTTTAAAATAATCTTTTGATTTATTTTTTTTAATAAAACATCTTTGATGATTTCTTGTTAAACTTTTTGATATTTCATTACATTTATCTTTATAACTTTCAAATCTATATAAAGTTTCTTGCATTTTTGTATTTTTTAATTGATCAATTGAAACATTTCTTTGTTTTTTTTTTATTTTTTGAAAATAATCATATGATTCATTTACATTTGTTACAATATCTCTTGGAGAAATACAAATTTGTTTTAAAAAACCTTTTTCTGTGAAATAATTATTTCTTTTATGAAGAAATAATCTTGATAATGCAATATCAGTACACAATTTTTCATTTTTTTCATTTTCATTTTTTATTTTATTTAAATTGTTATTTATATCAATTTTTGCTGTATTATAATCTGAAATAATTGTTTTATTTTTTTGAATATTTTTATATGATTTATTATCCATAATTTAATTTTTTTTTTTTAAATATAATTTATGAAAAAATAAAATTTTAATATTTTAACATTTAGAAAGATAATTACTAATTATTTCATCTTTATTTGTTTCAATTACAATTCCTCCACTAATCATTTCATCAATAATTAAATATAATTTATCAGGATTCATAATCAAATGTAATTCACAAACATTTTTAAAAACTTCATCAAAAATTTTCATAATAACATTTATAAAATCTAATATTGCTAATTCGTTTTCTAATTCATCACAAATTGTAACAATAAATATACTTCCAAAAGGACGAAACGCAATTCTTCTTATTTCATTATCATAATATTTAAAATCATATATTATTTGAGTATCATTTGAATTTTTTATTGAATTAAATACTCTTTCTGTTAAGTCTTTTTTATCTATTAATGATTCGTTTTCTGAATATATTTTTAAAAATCTTATTATTCCTGTTTTACTTAATATCATTAAACATTCTATCATTTATTATTTTTTTTAATATAAATAATTTTTTCATTTTTTTTTTTTAAATTTTTATCATTTTTTAACACTTATTTTTATACTATTTTTTTCATATTTTTTAATTTTTTATTCTGTCTTATGAAATAGTTTTTTTATTTTTTATTGAAATTTACTTTATTTTTCCCTTTTTTCTAATATTAAAAAAAAAGTGAAAAATATTTTTTTATTTATGATTATTTATTTTTATTTTTAAAAATTAGGTAAAATATAAAAAAAAAAAGGCCATTAATATATCTTACTTTATTCAATTATTAACTAATACTTATTATCAATAAAAAGTTAAAAAAAACTATTTTTTCAATATTTATTATATTTACTATCAAAAAAAATTAATTAAATATATTAAATGGAAATTACTCCTACACAAATTAATAATGAAATAAATAATAAAATCAAATCAATAAAAATAACATCGAATAAAAATAGAGAATTTAATATTACATTTATAAATAAAGATAATTTTCTTTTAATAAAAGCAAACCAAAATGATATTGAATATGAAAGAAATATTACATTAGATGAAATTAAAGAAGTTAAATTATTTAAAGTTTATGATTCAGTAGAAGAATGTTTTCAAGAAATGTTAATTTCAATTAATTCAAATGAATGTTATATTGAAGATGAAATAGATAATATTACTATCATTATTCCTTTAAGAAATGAAAAATTTAAAGAAATTAGATTTACAATTAATAAAAAAATAAATGAAGATATTAATAAACTTTATGAAAATATAAAGGATGAATTAAATGATAATAAAATGAATGATTTAATGAATATTTTAAAAATTCAATCAGAAAAAATAAATAAATTAGAAAATGAAAATATTTGTTTAAAAAACGAATTAAATAAATTAAATAATTTAAATGAAGAAATATCAACATTAAAAAATAAAATAGTATTATTAGAACATAAACAAAATTTATTAATAAAATTTCAAAAAGAAAAAAATATAGCAAAAGAGAAAAATAAAGAACAAATAGAAAAAGGAATTCAATTAGATTCTCATATAATAAACAATATAAAAGAATATAAAATATCATTAAAAAATTGGATAAATAAAGCATCATTTATAAAAACAAATTTATTATATAGATTAACAAGAGATGGAGAATTATTTAAAACATTTCATGAAAAATGTAATAATAAAAGTCCAACTTTAATAATAATAGAATCAATTAATGGACAAAAATTTGGAGGATATACAACTTGTACTTGGAATGGAAGATGGACAAATAAATTTGATGGTTTAACTTTTTTATTTAGTTTAAATAAAAATATAAAATTTGAAAAAAAATTTAATTTAAATGATAATAAAGATATTTATGCTGATGAAGATTGTGGTCCTTGGTTTGGAAGAAATGATTTATATTTTGAAAAAAATATGAAAATTTGTTATTCTTATAAATCAAGTCAATATTCTTTTTTAAATGATAAAGATTTATTTCATAATAAAGATAATGATGATATTGAACTTAAAGAAGTTGAAATTTATGAAATTATATTTGACTAATTTATAATCTTTTATTATATCATTTTTTATATCATTTTTTATATTTTTATATAAGGTATTATTAAATTTATATTCTATTACTTATTATATTATTATAATAGTGTCATAAATTTTAATAATTAAAAAAAAAATTAAAAAAAAAAAAAAATTTTTTTATAAAAAAAAATGTTTATTTCAATTTAATAATAAATTAAAATCATTATATATAATAAATAAATGATAAAATCTAAAAAAGTAAAAATCAAAGAAATAAAAATAATTTGAATAATAAAGAAATGAATTTTTATTGTTGAGAAGCAAATCTGACTCTTGAATTTCCTCCTGGCATTTGAGTAACTTTAATACTACTTTGTGGCATTTCATTAGGAAATTCATTTTTAAATATATTACATTTTTCTTTTCCATAAACATAATCAGTTTTAATTGAACAATTTCTTTGATTATTTTGTACATTATTCATTCCATTATATTGTAAATTTAATATATCATAATTTGTTTTTGTATCTGGAAATTTTTTAAAATTTGAAATTTCTGGTTTTGCATCTTCATAAAGAAATTGAAAGTTACTTTGTCCGCCTGGAGGATAAAAACATTTAATTGATGATGTTTGTTCTTGTCCTTCAAAAAACATTTTTTTTTTTTTTTTAATTTTTATTTTTTTTATGAAGGTTTTTATTTGAAAAATGTTATTTTATTAACGAAAGGTTTTTTTTGAATATTTTTATTTTTATTTTTTCTTTTTTTTAAAAAGTCAAATTTGATTTTGATTTTTAAAATTTTATATTTTTTATTTTGAAATAGTATTTTTATTTGTTTTTTTGTTTTTTTGGTTTTTTTTATGTTTTTGTTTTTTTTTTAAGTTTACTTTCAAGTTTATTTAATTTATAAAAAAAATCATAAAAAAATTTAATTCAAAAAAAATAATTAATTATTTAATTTTAATTTTTTAATTATTTTCTTTTATAAAATTTTTCAAATCAATAAATTTAAAATTTTCCATTTCTTGAATTTTAATTTGAATATGTCTAATTAATCTATGTTTAATAATCATTCCTAAATATTGATTTAATTCATTCATTATATCAACTTTATTTTCAGATTTAGGTATTTCTTGTAAAATAATACAATATAAATTACAAAAATTATTATAAACTGAAATAAATTGATTTATTAAATTATTTCTTTCATTAAAATAAATTTTCAATTGTAAAATTGCATTAATAAAAGAAATAAATTCAGAATGATTTTTAAAAGTAAACATTAAATTAATATTTTCATTATTATCTTCATAATATTTTTTTAATTCTGTTATATTATTTAATTGTTCATTTGTTAAATTAAAAGAATTTAATATTTCTTGAATACTTTGTAATTCATCATTAAATTTATGAAATGAATTTTGTAATTTTTTAATTTTATTTTTTTCATTATTTTCTCTATTTATTTCAATTTCATGATTATTAATTTTTTGATATTTTAACCATTGTTTTACATAATTTTGATTTGATTCAAAAATATCTTTTAATAATTTAAACATTTCTTTTAAACAATTAAAATATTCTTCAAAATCTGATTTATAATTTGCAATAATAAAATTACAATCTTCTAAAATTTTTTGTTCTTTTATATTTTTAATTAATTCTGCAATTCTAACAATTGCAATATTTAAATCATTTGTATCTTCAATTTTTAATAAATTTTTAAATTTTTCAATAGAATCATTTAAAGTATTATAATCATTTTTAAAATATGTATAATTAAATATAATATTATTATTAATATCAATTCTATAACATGGAGTTCCGCCATTTAATTCTGTTGGAATCATTGGAGAATTATTTAAATCATTTAATGAATTTGTACTTTCTTTTCCTCCCATTATAATAATAAATAATAAATTTTGTTTTAAAAATATTTTTTTTTTTTTGATTTATTATTTTTATTAATTAAAAATATTTATTTATAAATTATTATATTTTAAATATATAAAATAATATATTTTTTAACTAATATGGAAGATGATTTTATTATTCCTGAAAAACCAGAAAATCCTTTTGATTCAATAGATTTATTTCTTTTTAAAGTAGAAGTAATAGAAAAATTAGAAGAAATATTTTCAAAAGTAAAAGAATAATTTTTTAAAAATAAAAATAGATAAATAAACAAAGAGAAGATAAAAAAACAATAATAATAACTAGTAAAAAAATAATAAAAAAATTAAATTTTATTATAACACCTTCAATTCTTGAAAAATATAATATTGAAAGAACAATTTATGTATTAGAAAATTGTCCTTATGAAACAGATGCAACAAAAATAATTTATATAATACCAAAATCAAGAGAATTTTTTTCAAATATAAATGATCAATATTATTTAATGTATAATAAAATACAATCAGAAAAAAAAAAGGAAATTTTTATTATCCAGAAACTAATTATTCAATTTTAATGTATCCTCAAATTGATTTAAATTTAATTGAACCAATTACTTCTGATAAAAATATAATACAATTAATTTTTCCTGAAAATTATACTTTTTATAATTTTCCTTTAAATATTTTTCCTTTAGATTATGATTTATTGTCTTTAGAAGATGAAAATACTTTTCAAAATTTATTTATAAAAAATGATATTACTTCACTTTTAAGATTAAGTGAAATTATAACACAAATTGAATTTATGTTTGGTAAAATACAAAATTTTTATTATAAAGGTGATAAATCAAAAAATTTATATGATTTAATTTTAAGAAGTGAAGATGAAGAAAATATTAATAATATTAATATAATAAATCAAAAAAGTATTAATTTAGAAATATTATCTTGTATTATGATTGATAGAAATATTGATTTTATTACTCCATTTGCAAGTCAATTTAATTATGAAGGAATAATTGATGATTTTTTTAATATTGATTTAAATTCAATTACAGTTGATTCTTCAATAATTGAAAATAAAGAAAATAAAAATCAAATAATTTTTTTAGATGAAAGAGATCATTTATATTATATGATTAAAGATTATAATTTTAATAAAATAAGGACTTTTTTACCAAAAAGATTAAAATCTCATTCTAAAATATTTGAAAAAGGGAAAAAAATAGATAATATAAAAGGATTATCTGAAAATTTAACAAAAGTAAATCAAATAAATAATGAAAGAACTTCTTTATCAAATCATATTAATATTGCAGAATTTATTTCACAATCAATTTCACATCCTTTATTTAAAAGAAGATTAAATTTAGAACAATTAATGCTTTCTGATGAATTTGATATTGAAGAAATATTAAATTTTATTGATAATGAAATTAATAAAAAAGGAAATTTATATTCAATTTTAAAATTAATTATTATTCAATGTCAAATCAATGGTGGTTTAAAAGAAAAAATATTAAATAAATATAAAAAAGATATTAATTTAATTTATGGTTTTCAAAGTTTAATTTTATGGAATAATTTAGAAAAAATTAGATTAATTAAAAAAAAAGATGGAAATGATTTTTATAAAGTTTTAATTAAAAAATTAGAATTAATTAATAAAAGTGTAAATGTATATGAACCAAATGATTCTTCATATGTTTTTAATGGTTATTGTCCAATTTCAATAAGAATTATTGAAAATGTTTTTAAAAAAGGATGGTTTTATATTAAAGAAATTTTAAATAAAATTCCAGGTGAAACTTTTTATCCTGAAAAAGAAAATAATATATTCGAACCTAAATATGAAAGAAATGTTGTTATGTTAGTTTTTGTTGGAGGAATTACTTATTCTGAAATTGGTTGTATTAGATATTTAAATAAGAAATTTCCAAAATATAGATTTGTTATTTTAACTACTTTTGTTATTAATAGTAAAAGAATATTTGATAATTTAGCTTTTAATATATTATCAAAAGATATTTATTATATAAGTGAGTTTAAAAATAATTTAAATGAAAAAAAAATAAAACATTTTTAAATTAAAATATTTTAATATTATATTTATATTTTAAAAATATAATATAATTAAACCACATTATTTATTGATTTTTACATATTTTTTCTAATATAAATATATATTATAGTTTTTAATATCAAAAAATATGATAATTTAGTTAATTAAATATTTTAAAACAATATTTTTAAATAAAGAAGAATATAGGAAATAACTTTTGAATATTAGAATATTATATATTAAAAAATAATAAACAAAAAAAAAACATTATATTTTAAAAAAAATATTAATGATTTATAAGTTTAACAATTTATTAAAATTGTATCTATACAATACTATAATTCTAGATTTACTCATATAAAATTTTTAAAAATATTCAAAAATGTGTTAAAATAATACTATAATTATTTATTTATTCTTTCTTTTCATTTTTTTTTCTTTTTTTTTAATTATTTATTAATATATATTATTTATTTATCACTTTAAATATATAATATTTTTTTTTAATCTAATCCGTTTTCATTTAATTTATTCATAATATTTATCTTTGCTTCTATTGATTGGATTAACATATCACCAATTTCATCTCCAATCTTAATATTTCTTATATATCCTCCTTTTATTTTCATCTCTTTTTGTTTCATCTTTACTTTATTATCAACATTTTGTGCTTGATCTTGAACTAATTGTATTTTTTGATATAAATTTCTAGTATTATCATTTTCATCTAAAGTAATAGAAACTTTTTTTTTATATGTTTGATTAGATGCATTTTTTTTTTTAAACTCTTCTAAATAATTAATTGGTCTTTCTGGTTTTGGATGAAGTAATCTTATTGGCTTTAATTTTTTTGGTTTATTAAATAAAAATTTAGAAAATTCATCACTTTTTGCAACTGGAATAATAGAATTAATATATTCTTCTGAAATATTTGGTAAACTATCAACTTTTCTTTTTTTTGGTGAAGGCAATTGATAAATTTCTAATCTTTTTTTATTATTATTTTGAGTATTTAATACACTTTCTTTATCTATTTTATCTTTTCTTTCTTCTCTGCTTTTTCTTAATTTTTCATTTATTTTTGGTTTTGGAACACTTTTATTACTATAATTTAGTTTTAATATTTCTAATTCTTTTTTTTTGTTTTTTTTTTTTATTTCTTCAACTTTTTTCTTTTTTTCTTCATTTTCTAAATTTATTGATATGTTTGTTTTATATGATTGAACTATTTGATTTCTATCATTCCACATTTCATGTAATAATTTAGTTTTTTCTTTTTCTTCATTTTCAAAATTTTTTTTTTGTTTTTTTATCTTTGCATCTAATTCTTTTATTTCTTCTTTTGTTACAAATTCTTTTTTTTTATGTTTTTTTTCCTTTTCCAATAATTTCTGTTCTTCATTTTCAAATTTTTCTTTATTAATAAAATATAAATAATCTTTTTCAGTTTTATGATTTTTTTCATTTATATATTGCTTAGTTTTTTCTAATTTTTCATCCATTTCTTTTTTTCTTTTTAAAATATTTTGTCTTTCTTTTTCATTTTTTTCAATTAATAATTTTTCCTTTCTTTCATTTTCTTCTTTTTCTTTTTCAATTAAAATTTTTTCTCTTCTTTCAGAAGTTATTCTTTTATCTTCTAATATTTTTCTTTTTGAATCAAGAGAATCTTTATAATATTTTTTTGCCTTTTCTCTATATATATCTTTATCTTTTTCAAAATTATCATAAAAATTATTTAATATTTCTTTTTTATTTGGTTTATTTATTTCAGCAATTTTTTCAATTTGTAAATTTATATTATATAATTTTTCACTTAGTTCTTTTTTTTTTTTCATCAATTTCTTTTAATTTAGATTTTTTAATATTTTCTTTAATAATTCCTCCTTTTTAACCATTTTTACTTTTATTAACAATTATTTTTTTATTTTTTTTTTTTT